>Ga0247611_10005318_pt1 | contig 17136 bp, 15 predicted proteins | sample 177DNAGHGhighgp2_FD_192422 | JGI IMG/M metagenome (GOLD analysis project Ga0247611, IMG submission 192422) | Sheep rumen microbial communities from Palmerston North, Manawatu-Wanganui, New Zealand - 1770 DNA GHGhigh gp2 | ecosystem: Host-associated > Mammals > Digestive system > Stomach > Rumen... | reverse complement strand
ATAATGCTTGATGCATTTTCATAAAAGGAATCATATAAACCTTAATCTTGTTATTTGGAGCATAGATTGCAAGTTTCTTAGTTAAATCTATTACTTTTTGTGCTGATTCTATTGAAGTAAGTGGAGTGGATTCAAAATGTATTATTTCAACTTCTATTCCTTGCTTCATGGCAAGATATGCAGCAACGGGTGAATCAATTCCACCACTCATCATTACTAATCCTTTTCCAGCAACACCTACAGGGAAGCCTCCCATTGCTTTTATCTCTTCAGTATATAAGTAAGTACCTTCTTCTCTAATTTCTATTGTTAGGGTTACTTCTGGATTATGAACGTCTACTGTTAAATTGTTTGTGTTTTTTAAAACATGTGCACTTGTGATCTTTGGAACTTCTAATGAAGTATAAGGAAATTTTTTATCAGCTCTTTTACATTCAATTTTAAAAGATACTGGTTTAGTAATTGTTTCTTTTACTAAATTTAGAGCTAATTCATTAATAGAATCTATGTTAGATTCGCATCTACATACTAAACTGTAACTAGATAAACCTGAAACAGTATCTAATCTTTTTATAACTTCCTTATAATCAATTCCATTAAGCATTACGTATATTCTACTATGTGTACATTCAATTGTAACATTTAAATCTTTAAGCTTATTTCTAGTTAGATTTTGAACCTTTGTTAGAAACATTTTTTGGTTTCTTCCCTTTAGTGTTAAGTCTCCGTATCTAACTAATATTCTATCATAAATCATAATAACACCTCACATATAAAAAGGCTTTATTAAGCCTTTATTTAACCATTAATATAATCGCAGTAAAAATACATATGAATAATATAAAGAATATAATGCAACTTTTGATAATTATTCTTTTTGTATAAATATCATGATCACTACTAGCTTCTTTTAACTTATTAAAATTCTTAATATTAGAACCACATTCTGAACAAATTTCTTCATCAGTTGATTCCATACCACAATAAGGACAAATCATATGTACTCCTCCAATCTATATATATTATACACAAATTATATTGTAAATATAAGAGTAAAATAAAAAGAGGATTTATTTTTCCTCTTTATCTCTTTCATATGCTCCCTCTTGCTTCCATCCTTTATAATCTTCTAGGGTTAAGGGTTTATTTCTTTTTAATGCTTCCTCTATTTTTTCTTTTACTTTTTCATCTTTGTAAGTATATCCATAAGGTCTAGCAGGAAGTTCACCAAACCTCATCACATAACGTTCTACTAAATTCATCTCATCTTAATCTCCTTGTATTATGTTTCTATTATATCATAACGAACATAAAAAAAATAAGCAACCAGTTGGTTGCCTATATTTTTTCTAATTCATCTACTATTTCTTTTGCGTAACTTCCGTATCAACGGTTTAAATATTAAATACAGCATTATTATAATATAACCAAAGAAAATAATAGAAAAAAGAGTCCTTGAGGACTCCTTTTATTTCATATTTTTAATCATTAGCTTGCACATCTTATTAGAAAATTCTACAGGGTTTTCAATAGGGAAGCCTTCCATAAGTAGTGCTTGATTATATAATAAATCTACATAATCATCTAAATCATTATCATTATATGCTTTCTTTAAACATTCAAACAATTCATGATTTGGATTTATTTCTAATACTTTTTCAGCTTTTGCATCAGATCCATTTGGCATAGCATTTAAAACCTTTTGCATTTCAAATGATAAGCCTTCTTTGCTTGTTAAGCATACTGGAGAATCAACTAATCTCTTAGATAAAACAACATCTGAAACTTTTCCATCAAGGGATTTTTTAATTGCTTCTAGGAAGTCTTTATTATCTTCTTGTTTAGTCTCTAAATCCTTCTTTTCATCTTCATCAAGAATATCTAAATCGCCTTGATTGATATTCTTTAATTCATAGTCTTCATATTTATTTAGAATAGACATTGTAAATTCATCTACTCCATCAGATAATACTAAGCAATCATAACCTTTTTTCTTTAATAAATCTAATTGAGGCATTGATAGGACTTGTTCCTTGTTAGATGCTGAAGCGTAATAAATATATTTTTGATTATCTTTCATATGGTTAACATAAGTCTTAAGTGAAATATAATCTTCTTCATTAACTGTCTTATAAATTAATAAGTCTTTTAAATCATCTTTCTTTTCACCATAATTATCATAAATACCATATTTTAGATAAACACCATATGATTTGAAGAATTCTTTATATTTTTCATAATCATTCTTCATTGTTTTAGATAATTCAGATATAATCTTCTTCTCAATATTTTTAGCAATTAATGTTAATTGTTTATTTTGTTGTAGGATTTCTCTACTTATATTTAAGCTTAAATCAGATGAATCAACTAAACCTTTAACAAATTTTAGATAATCAGGAAGTAATTCCTTACATTTATCCATGATGAATACACCTTTAGTGTATAATTGTAATCCTTTTTCATAGTTCTCTGAATATAAATCATATGGAACTCTCTTAGGAATAAAGATTAATGCATTATATGTTAGATTACCTTCTACATTTACATGCATACTGAATAATGGATCTTCAAAATCATTGAATTTTTGTTTATAGAAACTATTTAATTCTTCATCAGTTACTTCTGCTTTATTTTTCTTCCAAATAGGAATCATAGAGTTAAGAGTTGTATCTTCAAATGTTTCTACTGATTCTTTAAATTTTCCTTCTTCATCATATGTAGGATTCATTCTCTTACACATCATTTTAATAGGATATCTTACATAATCACTATACTTCTTTACAAGCTTTTCAATCTTGTATTGTTCAAGGAATGTATCATAATTATCATCTTCTGTATTATCCCTTAAATATAAAGTGATTTCAGTACCCGAATCAGTCTTTTCTATTTCATCTAATTTATATGAATCAGTTCCTTCACTTTCAAAGGAATACGCCTTTTCATCAAATGGTGATTTTGTCTTAACTAAGACCTTTTTTGCTACCATGAATGCTGAATAGAATCCAACACCGAATTGTCCAATAATGTCTACTTCATCCTTGTTTTCTTCTAGCTTTTTCATGAATTCTAAGCTACCACTTTTAGCAATAGTTCCTAAGTGATCAACTAGTTCATCATGTGTCATACCAATACCATTATCACTAATAGTTATTGTTCTATTAGCTTTATCTACATTTAATCTAATTTCATAGTCTTTAGATTCAAGCTTATCATTAGTTAAAGATAGATAATGATATTTATCAATCGCATCACTTGCATTACTAATTAGCTCTCTTAAAAATATTTCTTTGTTTGTGTAAATTGAGTTAATCATTAAATCTAATAAACGTTTAGTTTCTGTTTTAAATTTCTTTGTTTCACTCATTTTTCTCACCTCGAAATATATTATAGTTCTAATAATTAGCACTGTCAAGTGTCAAGTGCTAATTTTAATCAAAAATATGTTTTTAAATTTTTTCTTGACATTCATATTATTATATAATATAATATTTTTGCGTTCGTAAAGTTCAGCGCTTATTACTTTATAGTTATTATATTATACATATTATTTATAGTAGCCTAGCTGAGTAGGCGAATATATTATAAGCTATAATCGAAATAAGAAGCCTTTTATTAGTAACGCAAATATATAAAAGGAGGAAAATAAAATGTCAAAATTTACTGGATCAACTTGGAAAATTTCAAGAAGATTAAACTACTCTTTATCTGAATCAGGTAAGGAATTACAAAAGAGACCTTATGCACCAGGACAACATGGTAAGAAAAGAAACAAACTTACTGAATATGGTATCCAATTACAAGAAAAGCAAAAGGTTAGATTCACTTATGGTGTAAATGAAAAGCAATTCCATAAGACTTTCCTAGAAGCTGGCAAAATGGCTGGTGTTCATGGTGTTAACTTCTTAAAGTTACTTGAATCAAGATTAGATAACGTAGTTTTTAGAGCAGGATTTGCTGCTACACGTGCTCAAGCTAGACAACTTGTAAATCATGGTCACTTCCTAGTAGATGGTAAGAAAGTAGATATCCCTTCATATCGTTTACAACCAGGACAAGTAATCACATTAAAAGAATCTAGCAAGAACTTAGCTGTTGTTAAGGCTGCACTTGAAGCTAAATTAGTTAGATGCGATTATGTTGCATATGATGAAAACAAAATGGCTGCTACTTTCGTTAGATTCCCTGAAAGAAATGAATTCTTACCAGAAATCAACGAACAACTAATTGTCGAATTCTATAGTAGATAATATAAATAAAAAGGCTTTTTATGAAGCCTTTTTTTTGTTTCTTAAAAATAGAATACTTCTTCAAATTTCTTATCAAGAGCTATTACAATTAGTAAAGCTAATTTTGCTGTTGGTTGATATTGATATGTTTCAATAGATGATATTGTATTTCTAGATACACCTACCATCTTTGCTAAAGCATCCTGTGAGATGCTTTTTTCTTTTCTTATTTCTGAAACCTTATTTTTTAGTATTAGTTCTTCTCTCATATTACCACACCTTAGTTAACTCTAAAATCCAACAAACTAAAGCTCCTATAGCTCCTAAGAAATAAATAAGACACACTACCAATTCATGTTTTTTCTTAAGCTTTATATACTTAACTAAGAAAGCAGTTGAAAACATAAGAAGGCATGCTGAAATAGCACCAAAATTAAATTTACCTAAAACTATTTTATCAACAATGGTTACTATTAATATTCCTAAAGCAACAACATAATAGCCAATTACTGCAGCACTCTTTTGTACTTCTAAATCAGCTATATCTAAATTCTTATTATCTTTTTGTGCAAGTTCTAATATTTCATTCTTTTCCATATTTACACCTCTATTTTATTTAATTCATCTACATATTTTTTTGGTTGTTTTATATTTATTATATTAGCATAAGGATATTTCTTAGAAAGTTTCTTCGTTGCTTTCTTTCCATAACCACCACCACTATATAATATAAATGTTAGTTTCTTATTAGATAGATCTGTATCTCTTAATACTGTATTAATAGGTGGAGTAAGTCTTGAATTCCATATAGGTGAACCGATAATTATTTCATCATATTTTGATATATCATTATTATAATTAATAAGTTTAGCTTTTTTTCCTATTAAAGCATGAAATCCGCCCTTCATCATTGCAGGAAGCATATGCTTGCTTAATTTATATTTTGTCTCAATTTTTCTTATATCAAAGCCTTTTTCTTTTAAGTAGTTAGAAACTACATCTCCATTACCACTTAATGAATAATATATAAATAGTTTAGACATATAGACATCTCCTTTGCCAAGTTTACTTGTCAAACATATTATATATTATGCAAAGTATACTTGTCAATAGAAAAGATAAAAAAAGAAGAATGATTTCTCAATCTCCTTATTATTGTGCTTGTTTTTTAACCTCATCACCTGTAGGGTTAATGATTGAATAACCTACGTTAGTTAAGTGGTCTGCGCAACGTTCAAGTCTTGTTAAGACATTTGAATGAAATGGACTTAATTCATTATTACATTTATGATTTTTAATTCTTTGGAAGTGATTATTTCCTAATTCTTCTTTTAATCTATCTGTTTCTTCTTCTAGTAGATGTAATTTTTCTAAATCCTTCTTTTCTTGATTTTTAAAAATGTTTCCAGCGATTTCGAACATTTGCTCTAATACTACTTTATATCTTTCAAATTCTTCTTTTGCAACATCAGAAAAATGTAAATCTTCTCTAGCCATAGCTTTTGCACTATTTAAGAAATTAAAGCCATGATCTCCTATACGCTCAATGTCATTAATAACATGATAATATGAACCAATCTTTGTTTCATCGGCTAAAGTTGCTTTTGCAGATAATTTTATTAAATAATCAGATATTGCTGTATTAATATAATCTATTTCTTCTTCTCTAGCTTCCATTTCTTTTGCTCTTGATAAATCAACATTTACTATTGTATCTATACCTAAAAGCATATTTTCTTTTGCTAAATCAAACATATTTTCAATTTCTTTTCGAACTTGTACAACTGCTAAAGATGGTGTATTTAATAAGTTATCATCAATGTAATGTAATGATTGCTTTTTCTTTAAAGCAGCTTTATCTTTAAATATTTTTTCAGAAATACGTTCGATTGGTGTAATAAATGGTGTACAAATAAGAATAAATATAATGTTATAAATAACTGTAAATATAGCAAGAATCATACCTACATCAATACTCTTAATTGTAGCAATCCAATCAAATAACGGCTTAGATATTGCCCATACAATAAGAGTCATTACAAATGCACCAAATACTCTAACTATAATCATCGAATAAGTAACTCTTCTAGCTAATATGTTACTCTTTAAAGAAGCTATAAATGCTGGCATCATAGCACCAATTGTTGCACCTAAAGATAAATAGAAGCCTGAATCAATTAAATTAGGGTTTTGGGCAACCATGACGATTACTATACCAATTGTTGCACTACTTGATTGTGTTAAACATGTAATCAAAGCACCAAACAACATCAATAATAATGGAAAATCAACAGTTTTTAAGAAACTAGCAATATTTTCTTTAATAGGCTCATAAGCAAATGTATCTTTCATTGCTTTTAAGCCAAAGAACAAAATACCAAAACCAATTAAAATTTCTCCAACACTTTTTATATTTTCACCTTTAAAAAAGCTCAATATGAAGCCAATAAACGCAAGCAACATTAAGAATACTGAAAATGGTAAATTAGATAAAGATACCAAGATACCTGTAATAGTTGTACCTAAATGTGCCCCAAGCATTACGGAAAATCCTTGCGCAAATGTTAGAGCCCCAGTAGATAAGAAACCTACTACCATTACAGTTGTTGCACCACTGGATTGAACAATTGCTGTAGTTCCTGCACCAATAGATACAGATGCAACTCTATTATCCTTTATTTTTTTGAATAATCTTCTAATAGATCCACCAGCGCATGCCTTTAAGCCGTTAGACATAAAGTTCATACCTGTAACGAATACAACTAGTCCTACCAACAGGTATACTATCTGTTTAAAAATATCCATAAAAGGCCTCCTTTGTTAGGGGGGATTTATTTATAACCCTTTTAATTATATCATATTATTTATAAAATAAATATTATTTTACCAAATGAAAGTGTATTCTTAATAAATAAAAAAATAATGTCGATTGACATTATTCTTTATTTTCTAATAATTTTCTCATTGCTGTATCTGATTCAGGTAGATATTTTTTAAGTGATGTGGGTCTACCATTTTGGATGAAACAATGTTTAGAAGTTGCTTTTATACATATTTCATCTTTCATTCTATTATAGAATTCATATTCAAATTCTATAACAGCTCCACTATATTTTAAAATATCAATCTTAATTTCTACTGCATCATCAAATTCAACTGGTCTAACATATTTAATGTTTATTTCTACTACTGGTGAAGCAATTCCTTCTTTTTCGATTTGTTTATAATCAATTCCATTAGTTTTTAAGAATTCAATTCTTGCTTCTTCCATCCATTTAATATAATTTGAATGGTGAATTATACCCATTTGATCAGTCTCATGATATTGTGCTTTTCTTATATATGAAAACATATATATCGCCTCCACTATCAATTATAGTCTTTTATTTAATTATGTCCATAAACTTGTTATAAAGAAAGGATATGATTCTTCTGATTTAGTAAAGCCCATCTTTTTATAGAATTCTTCTGCTTTAAAATATCCTATAACAGCTATTCTTAGATAGTCCTTATATTTATCTTTAACCAGTTCTACTAATCGCTTACCTACGCCTTTATCTTGATAAGCAGGATTAACAAGTAAATAATGAATATACGCATTCATCACACCATCATCCATTACACAAATCATTCCAATTAATTTGTCATTATCATAAGCGCTAAAAACTGTTTTAAAGTTTTTCATAGCAATTACTAGTTTTTCAGGAAACTTCCCACTAGACCACTCTACTGACAAGAATAAATCTTCTAATTCTTCTTTGTTATAGTCATGTTTTTCTAAATAACTTATCATTTTATTCCTCCACTATATTTTTATTTGGATCGTGTCTAAGTGGTTTTTTACATTTTGGACAGTATACAAAGCCATGTGGATACCATACTCTATATCCTAAATCTTCTTGTTCATAAGTAAATACAGTCTTACAATATTCACATTCTATTCTGTATTTTAATTTCTTTTCTTCTTCAATTTTAATAGCCATAGTACCACCTCCCGTATAATAGTATAGCACATTTTTATTGTGATAATAAAAAAATCTCACTATCCGTGAGATTGATAATTCTAATGGGGCGCATAACAGGGATCGAACCTGCGTATAACGGAGCCACAATCCGCCGTGTTAACCGCTTCACCATATGCGCCATTCGGGCTTTTTTTAGCCATATATAATTATTACACAAATTATAAAAAAAGTAAAGTCCTTTTAATAGTTTAGTGAAAATTAATTATTTTCATTGTTTTTTTTTTATATTTATAGTAATATAAATATGTTATGAGGTGATTAAATTGCTTAAAAAGATATTATATGTAATTGTCGCACTTGTACTTGAGTTTGTAGTTTTCTACATCTCATGGAGAGATACAGGTTCAACAGCAATGTTAAATAGAGGAAATAAAGCTTTGAAAGAAGGAAATTATGAATTCTTCTTAAAGTTTTCTGAAAAATATGATAAAACACAAATTCTTGAAGCAAGTTACTTATTAGATGAAAACACTACAACATTAAAATGTTATAACGTGTTTTCAACAAAAGTAATTGTTGATGAAACTAAGAAAAAAGAATATGCTCCAAGATCAGGCGTATTATTCTTTATTGAAAATATTAATACAGATGTTGTTAAAATTGATACTATGGAACCTGCTGATGATCCAAAGGATGATGAAAAAACAACAAATATTACTTTTACTGCTGATAACGGCAAGGAATATACGACTACTCTTTCAACTTTTGGATATAAGAGCGCTCCTGTTGTACTATTTAATTATTTCACTACTGAATTTAAATCATCATTTGAAGAAGGAACTTCTACTCCTGCTACAAAGATTACACACGTTAAAATGGTTGATTCTGAAGATAAAGTATTCTTTGATACTGATATATCACTAGATTTTGTTGAACATAATGATGAAGCATATTGGGATGAATTAGTAGCTTCTGGCAAGGGTGGAGTAGCTTATACTGCTAAAGAATATAGAGACAATTTCACATTTGCTTTCCCAGAAATGAGAAAAACAATTATTGTTTCATTAATTTCTTTCTTAGTATTAGTAGGTCTTGGATTATTTGTCTTCTGGCCTAAGAAATCATACGTTCCTACTAAGGAAGATGATGATAGAGAAAAATATACTTTTGCTTCTACTGATGAAAAAGAAAAATATGCACTTGCTAAAGTTGCTAGAAGCAAGAAGGAAAAAGAAGATAGAGAAAATAGATATAAAAACGTTAGAACTGAAAAATCTCTAGATGAAATGACAAATGAAGCGATTGTTGAATCAATGGATAAAGAAAACACTGCTGAAGCTGCTTTAGCTAAGGATGAAGAATTAGAAAAAGAAGCTTTAGAAAAAGTTGAAGAAAATGAATTAGATATAGAAACTGATTCAACTGATGAAGAGGTAAAAGAGGAAGAATAATTCCTCTTTTTCTTTACATTAAAAAAAGAGAAATGGCTTTATATTTCCATTTCTCTTATTTTTTTATCCTTCGTATTCGAAGCTTGAACCTCTATCAGCTACTTTATTTACCATTTGAGGTAATATGACATCAGTTGGATTAGCGTCTGCATTTTCTTTTAATGATTTATACATCATTGCATATTCTGCATAAGTCTTAACTGCATTAATTTCTGTATCTACATTATCAGTTAGGAATGGATTAGTTCCATCTGTAGTAATTAAGCCTGTATTACCATCAATAATAACAATTGGTTCATTTGATTCATTAAAGAATGTGCATGTATAATTTACTAAATCATAATCATATGTAGCATTCTTCATTTCTTTTAAAACATCTCTCTTTTCATTTAGAGTTGTCATAATAGCTTCATAAGCTTCATTTATGCCATCATTCCATTCATATTCTAGGATATAAGTCATTAAATCTTTTTCACCTGTTAATGTATTAACTGATGTTATTTCACTACTATTAATACCTGCATCTATAAATGCTTGAGTCATCTTAGATTGTAGTATGTATGATTTAGGTGTTTCTTCACATATAGCATCTATATCTTCACTTGCTAAATCATAGAAGCTTATATTCTTCATCTTAGGATTATCTTCTTTGATTAGAATTTGAGCTATTCTATCTAATGATTCAGTTTCTTTGCACCATGTCTCATTATCCCAATCATATGGAGTATGACCTTCTACCATATGAGAAGAATTCATAATTTTTACCATTTCGCTCGCTAGAACAAATTGTAAATATGTAATACCATCAATACGATCTTTCATCTTAGTTAATCTTCTCTTATTTCTAATTGAAGCTTCATAATCATCCATTTCAGCAGCATCTTCATGAATCTTATTACCACCTTCATATAAACCGAAGAATACATCATCAAATTTAATTTCATAATCATCAGTTAAATCGATTAATTCATGAGTTGTTGAATCATATTCCATTTGAGTTGTTAAGAATAATTCCATAATTGCTGGTGATTCTTTATCCCAGTTATATGTAGTAGTAAAGTTAAAGTATGTATGATCATCTCTTTCTGATACTCCTCTAAGTTGTGGTTTAAACATATATTGAAGATATTCAGATACACCAATATTTGTTTGTTGGAAGAAATCATCAGTAATAATTTTAACCTTTGGTTGATGAGTTGTATGACAAATAGCAGTATCATATAATGATCTAATTACTTTTACTTTAACACCTGATGTATCACTGAAATCACTAATCTTAACTGAAGTCTTGTCAGTACCAAATTCAGCATAAATTACATTAGCTAAACCTGTAATTTCAACATTCCACCAATTTGAAAATTCTTCATCGCCAGTTATAACTTCTGGATTAGGGAATACATCGATTGTATTTCCGCTATCTTCTACTGATGCCATAGCATTTTTAAACATGTTTTGTAGAGCTTCAGAATAAGCGATGTTATCTTCTATTCTTTCGAATGTAATTCTCTTAATTTCTGAATCTTCACCCATATTAGCATCATCAATAATAATTGCATCATCATCGTTTGCTAAAGTCTTTAATACTTCACCAATTCTTGGCATTTCTCTTTGCCATTTAGCACTACTCCAAGCTGATTTATTATTAGAATCAACCATACTATCAGTAGACATTGGTGTAGATAATGTTTTAGCCATTGTATTCATTAATACTATTGATTTATGAACATTTAATTCTAATTCATCAATTGTTGCTACTTTAACACTTGTAACATTAGATAATGAGCTTAATTCTAGTTTGTTATCACTGTTTTCCATAGTAACAGCAACACTAATTAAACCAGTCATTTCTAAGGACCAATTTGTTACTTCTTCTTTATTAGTTAATAAATCTTGTCCAATTAATGCTTCACTAAACATATCTTGTAGGATTAATGATTCTGGAGTATTAGTTTCTAAGGAAATTAAAGTATCATGCTTAATTACATCAAATGAATCACTTATTGTACTCATTTGGAAGTAACCTTCGCTATCTGGATCTAATGTGTCAATGACATTATTAACTAATCCAAATTCGCTTTCCCACTTATCTCCATCCCAACTACTCTTATCTAGTGTTGGAGCTAATTTATCGTTTATATTATTTTGTAGATATTTAGAAATACTAATATTTTCTTCTAATCTAGTTGTTAATAATCTAAATTGTGCTTCAGGTAATTTACCACTTACCTTATCATTAATTGTTGAAATTTCAATATTTCCATATCCTTCATAATCATCACTTGTATTATCATCTAATACATTAGCGATATTTGCTAGAGCTACGCATTCATATTTAGCATCATTTAAATCTCCAGTTAATAATGCTTTTAAAGCTCCATTAGCAAAGGCATGTAATAATTCTGTTTCTTTATCATCTTGTATTTCTTCACTTAAAGTCTTTAATACTCTTACCTTTATAGTATCACCAAAGGCATCAGTCATACTGCCTACAGTATTTGCATAATCTTCTTCTGTAATTTCTCCATCAGTATCACTTGCCCAAAGTCCAATATTAACAATACCTTTAAGTTCGTTTTGCCATTTAATATTATCTTTATCATATGTAATAGTAATAGGACTTCCATCTACTGAAATACCTTCAACAAATGGTAAAGCTAAACCATTTAATAAAATAGTTATAACTTTCCCTTCCCATACAGTATCGTTTTTAGCAAGATCATCAATCTTCTTATAAGTCATTGTATCAAAGTTTAGATTAGCTAAATCAGAAACTAATTCTTCTTCGCCATAAATTGATCTTAAAACATTTGAAACTGATTTAAATTCATTCTTCCAAGTTATTTCAGATAAATCTTCATCAGGAGCAATACTATTAACTACTTTTGGCATTAATTTGCCAAATATTTCATTTAATAATAATGATTGTCCCAAGCCTGTGCTTTCAAGCATTCCACATACTTGGCCTACATTTGCTGTATCACCTAATGTTTTTACTTCTCCTAATGAATAATTTACACCAAATCCATCAGTTAAAACTTTAGCTAAGCTCTTCAATTCATTATGAATAATAAAGTCTGAGCTATCAAATATTGATTGATCAATAGGAATGTCTTCGCCATTAAATGCTATATTTGAAACAGTGTTTTTAATTAATACATTAGTAAGTTTAGCTGCAATCTTCGAATTTAATAATATTTCAGTATCTACTATGTGATTTAATGTATTAATAGTTAAACTATCTGTATCAACAGAGCCATCAACAAATGTAATATCATCTCTAATAATATCAATTAATTTAGAGAAAGCTTTTAATTCTTTATCTACTTCTTTATCTTGTACCACTTGATCTGTAGTGCTTGATACTTCTTGTAGATCTTCTGGAAGCTTTTTAACTACGTATCTTAAGCCTCCATTTATAAACATTTCAACTAATTCATTATTAAATACTTCATCAACAAAATGTTCAAATTGTGTAGATGTTGTATCTTTAAACATTAAGTTGTATTCTTTTGTATTTGCTTTTGTAAAATCTAAATTCATATCAGCAAATGATTCATAAATATCATATAATTGTGATATTTGTTCTTTCCACCATTTACTATCTTTGTCAGTTAATTTTACTTCTTCAAATAACATTGCTAAATCTGCATCATTTTTAGCTACTTTTCCTTCAAGTATAACTGATGCTTCTTCTCCTACTGCAGTAAGTAATGTAGTTGTTGCATTTGAATTGCTTAAGTTTTCGGTAAATGATTTTACTACAGCTTTCATTTCAGGAGAATTTAGATTATTTTTATAGTCATAATCCTTCAAATTATCAATACCTATTTCTTTTTCAAGAGTGTTATAGATATTAATGAAACCAGCAAGTTCTTTTCTAACTAATACTTTTACTTTCTTACCACTAGCATCTTTAACATCATAACTTATGATTCTATCCATTACAAAATCGTCTACTCCTAAATAGATTTTGCCAATGGAATTGTCATACTTCTTACAAGCACTTACTATGTTAGCAAGTGTTGATGATTCTGTATTTGAATCAGAAAATCTTGTATCAGCAATACTAACACTACTGTTTGTAGGAACTTCTATTTTAGCAATAATACTAATAGCAAAGCTCATTGGTATTAATATAATCATTGCTTTAACAAATCCCTTTATTCCGCCAATTAAACCTCCAGCAAGACGTCTTTTCTTAGGTTTGATTTCACGTTCTTCAACTGTTTCATTTCCATCTTCATCAGTTGTAGTCTCTGTTTCTATATAAGTTTTAGGTCTTAAGAATAATAGATAAATCATACCAAATAACAAGTAGAATAATACTGTCAATACTAGATAACTAGCTATTAGCATAACTACTTTTAGCATCATAACAACTAATCCATCTATTATACCCATAGCATTCTCATTAGCAACAATGCTTTCACCTGCTGTAATACCGCTATCTAGAAGTTCTGTAAAATTATCTTTAATAAAGAATCTTACATATTCTTTTAAGGAATTAACACCATCAGCAATTGCTTCTGAACTCTTTGGCACTGCTCCTTTTGCTATTCTCCAGACTGAAGAACCACTATATACACTCTTTGCTAACATAGTTGCAAAAATAAAGCTTATAATTACTACTACAATAAACACAATAGTGAAGTATAATGATTTCCTAAATCCCCTAAGAACTCCTAGTAGGAATCCAAAGCCTATAAATAGAACTAATATCGATACAGCTATTAAAATAAGCAAACTACCGGTCATAAACATTCCCTCTTTCATAATAAATATTTTTGTTGTTTTTTATAATTTTGTGTGATATACTATCTATTGTTAGGGGCATGGTGTCAATGGTAGCACACGGGTCTCCAAAACCTTTGGTTCGGGTTCGAATCCTGATGCCCCTGCCATTAAAATATATTAAAGCTCAGCCGAGCTTTTTTATTTTTCTCTTTTGAAAAAAACTTTATAAGTTATTTCTCCGCCATTATTTCTTAAAAAAGCGCAAGAAATAAAATCCCAACCTTCTTCTGCTTTTGAATTAAGGTATTGTTGGAAATATTCGTTTTCAAACAAATCTGCATCCTTTTTTAAGCCTGCTCTTGTTAGATATGTTTCAACTTTATATTCATTCATAATTATCCCCCCATTGTTATTTAAATTGCAGTTTATAATATAATTGTATCAAATTTTAATATTAAATTAAAGATTTAATACAATTAAGAAAAAAGAGCTTAGTTAATTCTAAGCTCTTTATTTGTTTTTAAGTCTTTTTTTATTCTCTTTATAGAATTCTATTAAATTCCTTCGTTTAGCCATATTTGAAATGTTTTTTCCTAAATATTTCTTTCCCAATTTATAGCTTCTCTTAAAGTCTATTTCAAGGAAACATTTTTTCATATAAATATTGCCTAAATAAGAATATCTTTTCTTTCTCTTTTTAGGAAATACCTTCTTAACTATATCAACAAATTCATCAAATTTATCAATAAGTCTATCATCATAATCTTTTGTTGTGTAATCTACGATATGCATAATTAATTCAAGCACTTCATCTTTAACTAAAGCATAATTTCCTAGGCAAGACATATGGCCATAAGCTTCATAATATCTTTTTTCCATAAATAAGCCTCTACCTCTATTTAAATGATAGCTGTTTAAGTCATCTTTAGCTTCATATTCACTAATAGGTTTTTTATTGTCTTTAACTTGTTCATAATAATCTTTAGCATATTTACTTGCGTTAATTAAATCATTCGCAAAGAAATATAAATCAGATAATTCACCTAAATAATATGGATTAATTTTAGGTGCTTTTTTACCTTCTTTATTTCCTAAAACAAATTCTTTTAAACTTAATATAACACTTATTACATCAAGTGGTTCTAAATTGTTTTCATGATAATACATATATAGATAAGCATCACTTGCCATATAATAATCTTCTTCTGTAGTAAAGTAATTAAAATTATCTTTAATTAGTTCAAATACTTTATACATATTTTCGCTTTTGTTTTCGTTAAAATATATTCTAGCAAGTAATATTTTTGATCTTGAATCTTTTGTTCTTTTTAAATGTTCTTTAGCAAGTTCAAATCTTCCGTTATCAAAGAAATATTTACCTAAATGAATATTTAATGTTTCATTATTCTCGTTATCTAGCTCAATATATCTATAGTAAGTATTTATTATTTTATCGAATGATTCTTTCTTATCCATTAGATAAAAAATCATCTTATTAGCAACATCATTTGTTATATATTCTCTTGTATCTTCTATTGTAGTGAAAAGTTCATTAAGAAGCTTAAATCCCTTCTCGTAGCCTTTTTTATCATTACTTCTACAATATGCCATTGCTGCTTGAACCTTAACTTTAACACACATATCAAACTCATCTTTATTAGTTTCATACATTAGTTTATAGTTTTCTTCAAACTTAAGCATTTTTGGACTTTTCTTTAAAGATCTTTCATATAAGCTAATTACATTAGCATCATTTCCATTTAATCTAAGTATTGTATCAAAATAATTGAATTTAGCTAATTCTTCATCTAAAAACATTTTGTTTGATACTACTTTTCCTTTTTTTAGTACGGCTTTAAGTTTACCCCATAAGCCTCCAAAAAAGTCACCATTAACATCATCAGTATTAATCTTACTTTTTGTATATGCATTAAAAGCTTCTAAATAGTTACCTGTAGAATAATATAATTCTCCAAGTAATGCGCAAGCTTCTTTTTCACTTACCTTTTTACTATTTTCAATATCATGTCTAAATTGGTTTACAACTTCTTCTGTGATAGGATTATTAATTATAACTGCATATCTGTTATATAATTCCTTATCATTTTTGATTTCTTCTGTTTTAAGCATTAATTCATTATCCATTATTTTCACTTCCAATGCATTCAATTAATTTTATGTTTCCTTTGATTTTAAACTTGTTGTCTAAATCATTTGGTAGCAAGAAATAATCACCTTTTTTAATATTTCTCTTATAGTCTTTAGAATATAAAATGCCATTACCATCTAGTACAATCCATACACTTGGGCCACCCTTTAAGACAAGTGGAGCATTTTTTAAAGTGTATCTATTCATCATAAAGCATGGTGTATCATTATATGTGATTAAGTTCTCTTTAAGATATTTATCACTATATTCTATTTTAGGGCTCATTTTAGCCATTTCTACGGCTTTAGAACCATATAATTCATAGTTAAAGCAATCTAGTGCTATATCCTTTGTTAGGCCTATATATTTTTCTTCTTCACTAATCTTATAATCTCCACAATAGCCTTCTGGTTGTATTGTAAAATCAGTAGGTTCTTGTATCTCAATTATAGTGCAGTTTTCTCCAATAGCATGAATTAAACCACCTTTAATTAGATATATATCTCCAACTTTAGGTCTAACTTCATTTAAGATAGAACGCATTATATCTTTTTCTGTGTTTGATCTAACTTCTAAATTAGATAATTCTTCTTTTGTTATTTTATCTTTAA
>Ga0247611_10005317_pt1 | contig 17137 bp, 17 predicted proteins | sample 177DNAGHGhighgp2_FD_192422 | JGI IMG/M metagenome (GOLD analysis project Ga0247611, IMG submission 192422) | Sheep rumen microbial communities from Palmerston North, Manawatu-Wanganui, New Zealand - 1770 DNA GHGhigh gp2 | ecosystem: Host-associated > Mammals > Digestive system > Stomach > Rumen... | reverse complement strand
AAAGTTACTAATTCTTTGTGACATAGAGGACAGCCCAGGAACAATTTTTTAATCCTGGCTGATATGACAGACAAGATTTTTTACAATTTTCCAATTGCCATTTTTCGGCAAGTGCGCACCGACAACAAAGGGGCTATCAAGCATGTTGAAGATGCTATTAACGAGGCTGTGAAATACGCTCTATTTGTAGCCTACCAAAAGCTGATGCCACCACAAGCCAACCCAAACGAGTACAACGCGGGAGTTTTTAATGAGCTCACGGATGTAATGGGCTTTTGCGTCAATGATCCTAAAGACGCTTTGCGCCGCTGGGCTGGAGTTTACAGGAAATATAAAAACTATTCCGTTTTTGTTGGTGTAGATAAGGGCCTACTTTTTGATTTCCGGGATAACCTGGTATATAAGACCGACTTTGAAATCATCCAATTGCTCACATTCCTGGCCATCCGTTCCATTATTGGCGCGGGGCATGGTAACATGCGCGAGAAGCATATACCGTGGCACTATGTACTATCACGAATGGCCGGGCACGAAAAGGCCGTTAACAACCTCGACACCCTGCCCAAATTCATTTCCAAATATGCCTCACGGCGTTATCATGACAAGCTTATTAAAGCACTTTGCGAGCGCTGGCACATGCAATACTATGGCACGCGCCTGGGCAAAAGGGTTGCGCCGCTGTTTACCTTTTCGCAATCTATCCCCCTCGACACGCTTGCAGAGATCGAGGCACAGCTACGGCGTGAGAATAGAGAGAAAGATAAAGAGCAAAGGATAAATGCCAATCTATTGCTTAAAAAAGCGGTTGAAATATACATCAAAAATGAAAAAATCGGGCGTGAAATAGAAGAGGGCATAGAGCCCGCCCTGCCTGATCCTGGAGAAATGGCAATACCGTTGCCATTATTTGGCTCACTTGCCGGGGACAATAAAACCGATGAGTTATGGTAAAAGAGATCACCGACACCAACCTGGCCGATTTCTGCAAATGGTTTGCAGAATGGCACGGGCGCAAACCCGTCGAGGCTTCAGTTATCACTACTTGCATGACGGGCTACTTTTCGACCTATTCCAAAGCAGCCGACAAGTTGCTGGCCCGCTGCAAGGCGCTAAAGCTTGTGGCGGTTAAAGACGGGATAGCAACAATTATAGTTTAACAATAAAACAAAACAACCAATATGGCTAACGAAACTTTAATAACTGATTTAGTAGCGCAAGAAGCGCTTGACCAATTGGCAGACCTCGACAGGGCAATGGAAGAGACCTACAAGACCTTTGCCGACGTGGGCAAGGAACTTGCCAAAGGTTTGAAAATCCCCGTGGATGTGCAAGGAGACCTTGACGAATTGGAAAAGGTTTACACCAAGCAGATGCAGAGGGCCGCCCAGGCTACCCAGCAGCTGACAAGCATACAGCAGCAACAGGCCCAGGTTATTGCCAACACAACCAACACGATTTCCCGACAGCTGGCAGAGCAAGAAAAGCTAAACAAGGCCACCCGGGAAGCATCGACCGAGCAAGGCAAGCAGCTGGCCATAGTCGATAGAACGCTGGGCACCTATGAGCAAAACATTACGGCCCTGGCCAGGATCAACAAGGAAATGCAGCAACTAAAAGCCGAATACAAGGCGGGCAGCATTTCGGCCGAGGCCTATTTGCGTAAGGAGTTGGAACTGAAAACCGCGAAAAGCGAGTTACAGCGGCTACTCAACAACGAAACAAAAATGATGCAAGCCGTGGGAGGCTCATATAAGCAGTTATCCCAGGAATTGCACAGGCTGAAAGAGGCGCAAATGCAGCTGAATGATGCCCAGCGCAAAAGCGCCGAGGGCCAGGCGTTGGAAAAACAAATACAGGCCCTTGACGCTAAACTTAAAGACCTGGATGCCGACATGGGGAACTTTCAGCGCAATGTCGGCAATTACGCGATCGCCGGGAAGAGCCTAAAAAGCGAGTTGCGGGAGTTGACCATGCAAATGGCCCAAATGCTGGCCGACGGCGTTGACCCCACCAGCGAGGCATTTTTGCGCGTGGCAGAGAGAGCGGGCACCCTTAAAGACGCGATGAGCGATGCCACCGCCACCATCAATGACTATGCCAACGACACCCAGGGACTGACACAAAGTATTAGCATCATAGAAACGGCCGCCGGGGGCTGGCAGACCTTTGAGGGCGCGTTGTCTGCCTTTGGCCTTGAAAGCAAGGATGCAGCAGCCGCGACGCAAAAGTTAATGGGCATTATGTCGCTGATGAACGGCGTGCAAAAGATTTCCACCGAGTTAACCACCAACGGGACGGGAGCATACCGGGCTTATCATGCTATCCTTAAATTGCTGGGCATTGAAAAAGCCGCCCATGCAGCCGCGACCCAGGCCGAGGCAACAGCCTTACAGGCGGGAGCCGTCGCGGCCGCCCAGGAAGCAACGGCCCAAGCAGCTGGAGCAACCGCCACCGAGGCCGCCACCGTTGCAGCTGGGGCGCACACCGCCGCCGTGGGAGTTGAAACCGCCGCCCTCACGGGAGCCACAGCCGCCGCCACTGCCTTGAAATTGGCCCTGGCAGCCCTGGGAATTGGGGCAGTTATCGCCCTTGTGGTCACACTGTATGAGAGCATAAAAGAATTTAATGAGGATGCCGAAAAGAGTGCAAAAATAGTCGAGGATTTGGCCAAAGCGAATGAGGATGCCAAAACAACCTACATGACATCAAAGGCCGAAATGGAACGCTATATTAGCGTGCTTGACAACTTCAACGGCACAAAGGAAGAGGAAAAGGCGCTGATCGATGAGTTAAACAACAAGTACGGCACCGCGATTGGCAACTACCAAACCCTTGACCAATGGAAAAAGGCATTAATCGACACGGGCCTGGCCTATATCGAGACGCTGGAGTGGGAAGCCAGGGCACAAGCGGCACTTAACGCCATGATAGCCGCCGAAAAGGACGGGAGCAAAGAGGATGCCGAATTTTACAAAAATCAATATTACGGCTACATGGAGGCGGTGCAAAAGGAGCGGGCAAGGCTTCAGCGGATGAGGCAACAAAACAGCACGCCCCCCAAAACCGCGTCAGGCAACAAACAATCCAGCGGCAAGGGAACCAGGAACACGGGCAACAGCAACGCCAACGATGAGAAAAACGCCCTGGAGACCATGCAGCAGCTTATCGACGAAGCAAACGAACTCTACGGCGATTGGGAAAAGACCGTTGCAGAGCGCGGCATTGAAATGGCCGCCGTCATAACTTCAACGTCGGCCGACGCTATGGAAAAGCAGCTGGCCCAAGTGCGCACGCATTATGGCAAGCTGGCCGAGTTGCTGGAGAAAGACCGGGAGAATACCAAAAACGAGACGGCCGCGAAATACCAGGCCGCAATCGATGAGGCCAACAAATTCCACAAGGACACAACCGATTTGGAAAAAGCCAGGACAAGGGCCATTGAAACCATCGACAAAGACTATAACCAGCGCATTGAGGATAACGCCGCCGATTTGTGCGACACTCTGGAACAAATGCAACAGGATTTCAACACCATGCGCCTGGAAGAGATAGCCAATGCAACGGAAAAGGAGTTGGCCGGGGTGACGGCTTCCAACACCGAAAAGGCGGGCATACTGCAACAGGAATACATGAAAGAGTTGGAGTTGGCCCGCGACCATGAGGAAAAGGTAGCCGAGATTAAAGAGCGTTACGCCAGGGAGACCGCCGAAATGGCCGAGGCCTACGCCATAAGAACCGCCGAGATAACCATTGCCGGGCTTGAAAAGGCCCTGGCCGTCGAGGGCTTGACCGATGAGCAGCGGGCGCAACTATCAAAGCAGCTGGCCGAGGCCAAAATAAAGCACTCGCAAATGGTTGCAGACGCGACACAAGCACACCTTGAAAACACCGTCGAGGATGAGGAAAAGGCCCGCAAAAAAAGGATTGAAAAGGTAGAACAATGGGCGCAAAAAGTGGAGCAAGCGACGGCCAGGATCGCCGAGTTATTGGGTGCCATCTATGACGGGCAGATAGCCAAAGTAGATGAAGAGTTGGAGGCAGAGCAATTGCACCATGACACCCAAATGGCCCAAATCGAGGAATTGGCAGAGCGCGGCGCGATAACCACCGAAGAGGCAGAGTTGCGCAAACGTGAAGCCGAGGCGCAAACCGCAAAGGCACAGGAAGCATTAGAGAAAAAGAAAGCGCAATTAGAGTACCGCCGGGCTGTCATGGAAAAGGCCAACACCATTTCACAAATCGCCATTGCCACCGCGCTGGCCATCATGAAAGCCGCCCCCGATTGGATTAACATCGCGCTTGTGTCAGCCCTGGGAGCCGCCCAAATGGCCACCGCCCTGGCCCAGCCTATCAAAGCCTATAAAGAGGGCACAAAGGGAGTGCCACACCCTGGAGGCCTTGCAGTAGTGGGAGACGGAGGCAAACAGGAATTAGTAGCCTACGGCCGCAATGTATGGCTCACGCCCGACACGCCCACACTTGTGGACTTGCCGAGGGGTGCCCAGGTATTCCCGGAGATCACACAGGAAGCAGTCGAACGCATGGGGGCCTCGCTGCCTACCAGCATACCGCGTGACAAATCAACGGGCAATCCTGTTATCATCAATGACTACACCGACCTGCAAAACCAGGTCATTGCCTCGACAAAGGCACTTGCACGGGAGTTGAGGATGCAGAGCCGGGAAATGTCAAAAGCGATGAGGCAACAGGCTTTTGCCGCATACCTCAAACGGAGGCTATAAGATTTATTTCGTTGCCATTATTCAAGCCAGGGGAGCGCAACAAACCCGTGCCCCCTGGCTTTTTCCACCATCAAACGGCTGCCGCCTTTCAATGTACACCTATAATAGATTTTGTACACCTATAATAGCCCGATAACCCCGAAATGTACACCTATAATAGATTTTGTACACCTATATTAACAGCACCATAATGTACACCATAGAATGTGCACCAAAATGTACACCAATAGAAATATATATATTATTAAGCCTATAATAAATAATAATCTTAAATTAAGAATGGCTACACGCCGCGCGTGCGCGCGCGTGGCGCTGGCTGTTATGGGATTATTTTTGTTATCTATTTCCTTGCTTGCCCTGGGCTCGCGTTGCTCGCTATTCGCTACGCTCATAAGACCCGCTAACGCGGGAGTGGTTTTTAACGGCTGCGCCGTTGGGTTTGGTTGAAGCACCGGGGGAGTTGTAGCGATCCAGGAACCAGGGCCGCGACGCGGTGCAGCATGGAACCGCCACCACCCGCCCCAATATAGTGCCAAAAATTGGCACACAAGCCACCAGGGGCACCGCTGCGGGCTTTATTTCGTCGCGGCGTGTAGTTTATCATTTCGGCATGATGAAACGCCCAGCGGCCAATTATTCGCGTTTTCTTTCCTGGCCCGTTGGGCACCAACCGACCCCCAACGGATGAGGCCCCAGGAACCGCGCCCCGTTCCATGGTACTGAAAACGCAAAAAATAAGTACGAGATAAGTACGAGTATTGCCGTGCCCCTTATCCGTAGCACTGCAACGGATGTGCAACGGATAACCGACCGCCCAGGATGAGGCAAGCAGCTGGCCAAAAATGACAGCAAGATAACAGCAAGGTTTGCCGACCCCGTGAAGCCGTGAGGAAGCCGTGAGAATTGCAAAAAATCGACCCTCAATAAATGCCCTTATCCGTGCTTTAACCACGGATGAACCACGGATAAATTAAAAATACCGTTCCCGTAGCCTGGCAACGGATAGGCAACGGGAATGACCGTAATATAGCCGTAACAATTCCCGTGCCCTATTCCGTGCTATTGGCACCGATGTAGCACGGAAAATGACCCCTATATAACCACCAGGTTAAGCCATACCCCGGCCAAGATTTCAAGAAAACCGCGCCGCCCTGGTTTTTCGTGTTACCTTTGCCGTTGTAAACAACAATCAAGAACAATAAAACCAGCATCAAAAACAATGGCATTTCAAAAAGGACAAAGCGGGAACCCTCACGGGAGGCCCAAAGGATCAAAGGACAAGTTAAAGGGCGCGTTACTCGACCAGCTGCGCGCCGTGCTTGAAAAGAACCTGCCCCGCCTGGGTGCAGACCTGGACGAATTAAAACCCCTCGACCGGGTTAAAGCGGTCACAAACCTGTTGGCGTTCCTATTGCCAAAAGCCACACTTGACGAATACATGGAAACCGAGGCCGAGGCCCTGGGCCGTTTGCTCGATACCGCGAGCGATGAGGCAATAGCCAGGATCGCCGCCAAAGTGGACGAAATAAACCGCCGCCGCGATGAGTGACCGGGAACGATTAAAAGCGATGATCGCGCCCCGATCCCATGACGGGGGCAGCTGGTTTGTTGCACACTTCAAACCCCATAGCGGCGCGGCCTGGGATGCGCTATTTGTCGCGTTTATGGACTTGCGCCACCGCCTCAACGCCGATATTTACCCATGCAAATATTTCGAATACTGCCTAATTGACGGGTTTAATTGGGCCGATGAAGAAACCGACAAGAAAAGAACCCGCCCCCCGTTGTGGGATGAGCAAAGCGGCGTTAAATATATGGCCGTGGGGCATGAGGATTGCGAGCCGATAACCGCCGGGCAATATTCCCAGGATGCGGGGCCGATCGCCGAGGCAAACCGCGCCGCCTGGCGTGACTTCATGGAACGCCACCGCCTCGACAAAGAGATAACCAGGGCCGCCGATGAGATGCAGCCGGGAATAGACTACTATAACACCCACAATGATTTTATAAGATTTGGAGGGCCTGGGATTTTTGAACGGGGACGGCCTAAATTGTGCGACCCCGCCCCGCTACCCGCATGGCTTGCTGTTATAGTGGCCCAGGAACCGCCGCCCCGCAAGCAATTATTTAGAGGCCAGGGGCGCGGGATGAGAAACCCCGAGCACACAGCAACCCGATAAATTGAAAATATGGCCCCGGGATGCCGCGACGCGGCACCAAAAAGCAGCAAATCAAAAAATAGTGCAACTTTTGTGCAACTTTTCAAAAATAGAAAATTTGCTAACCGCTATAAATCAAGCAGTTAGCAAATATTTTTGTGGTCCCACTTGGACCACCGCCAATTTTACCCCGCATTATTTCACACAATTTATAGCAACTGATATTCAACCAATTAAACGGCACAAAATAGTTAAATAAATTAAATGAGATAAAATAAAGTAAGAATTTTGTGCAACTTTTGTGCAACTTTTTATATCTTTGCGGCATATAAAAGTTGCATCAATCATGGCAAGCATTAAATACATTATCGGCAAGAGAGGGGGAGACCGCCCCGAAGTCACACTAAAGTTGACTATAAACAACATCTTAAGAGTGCAAACCAAAGTGCCCGGCGTGCTCGTTTATCGCCAATATTGGAGCGAGGCCAAACAATGCAATGACACCAGCCGCAAATTTATCAAGCCATGGGAAGTCCAGGAAATGGCCGCCATCAATAAAACGCTGGCCAACCTTGCCGCCGAGGTTTTGACCCGGGCCACAGCCACAGCCGAAGAGGATATAACGCGCGTGTGGCTTGCCGCCGAAGTGGATAACATATTGCACCCCGAGAAATACGGGCAAGTGGAAGAGGCCCCAAAGACCCTCATGCAAGCCGTTAATGACTTGATCGACGGGGCACCCATCCGCATAGTGCAGCGCACAGGCAAGCCCGTGAGCGCGCGCACCCAAATACACTACAAGCAAATGAGGAACCATTTAACGGCCTATTTGCACACCCAAGACCTGGCCGACCTCGACCTGGCCGACGTTAACAAAGACTTTTACGATAGCTTTGTGGCGTTTCTCTATGGGCAAGGCCTCAAATTAAACACGATCGGCAAGCACATCAAGAACATTAAAGCCGCCATCAACGCCCTGCCCCTGGCCCAGCGTGCCACATGTGAGTTTGTGGAGCCCAAAAAATGCGTGAAGCTTACCGAGGAAGTGGATAACATTTACCTGACCGAAGCAGAACTTGAAGCCATCGCCACCCTGCCCATCGATACCCCCTACCTCGACCGCGTGCGCGACCAATTCATTTTGCTGGCCTGGACGGGGTGCCGATATAGCGACCTTGACAAGCTGACAAGGGACAATATAGTTACCATCAACGGGAGGGAATATTTTAAGATCGAGCAACAAAAGACCGGGGCGCGGCCCACCATCCCCATATTGCCCGCCACCCGTGCCATATTGGAGAAATACGGCTACAACGTGCCGCGACCTATGGCCAACCAAAAATTTAACGAATACATCAAAGACGTGGCGCGCCTGGCCGGGCTTACTGATGAAGTGAAGATAACGCGCACCGAAGCAGGGAAGCGAGTAACACAGCGACATGTGAAATGGCAATGTGTTTCTGCCCATACCGCCCGCCGTTCCTTTGCCACCAATATGTATAAACGCGATTTCCCAACCCTCATGATCATGAAGATAACGGGGCACCAAACCGAAAAGGCATTTTTGTCTTACATCAAAGTAACGGAGGATGAAAACGCCGAGCGAATGATGAAACTTTTTGAAGAGCAAGAGGCCCGCCGCCTGTCACAAGGCGCGGGGAAATAATAACCATCAAATAACTACAATTATGGACGATTTAGGATTTTTGAACCAAGTAGAGAGCCACACCCAGGAAGTAACCGCCACCACCTTTGAGGGGGCACAAAACAAAGCCGTGGAACTCATGAACGAGCGAGCACACGGGGAGCCATGCGGATTGTGCTATATTGAGCCCTGGCACAACCTCAAAGCCCTGCCCCTGTTGCGGTGCATGGACTATGAGGGGGACATTTTGCGCGTGACCATAGAGACCGCCAAACACCCCACCGATGAAGCCCCCGGGGAGTATAAGTTGCATTATTCCCGCTGGCAGATAGACACCGCCCGCCTCGACGCGATGAGGGCGCATTAACCAATAACGGCCGTGGACTTTGACCGCGACATAGTAACCGCATATTTCGCCCTCAAAAGGATAGCGAGACAGGTTTGCCCGAATGATGCAGCCGACGATCTTGCAGCCGAGGCGATAACAAGGGCGTTGGAGCATAGGCAGAGTTATAACCCGGCATTTCCTTTGCTGGTATGGTGCCGGGCTATTATGCGCAATCTATGGATCAACACCGAGCAAAAGTTGGAGACGCGCCAAACCGTCCATATCGGGATGCGTGACACCGTGGGATATACCGCGACCGACCAACAGGCCATCATGGGAGACATGACCGCCGTAATTGACGCGTTGCGCTGCAAGTCAGTAAGCGTTGACACCCTCATGGACTTTGCCAACGGCTACTCACTTGCCGAGATCGCCGAGGCCAGGGGCGTGCCGCTGGGAACCGCCAAACGCCGAATACATGACGGCCGCGAAATGCTGTCAAAGGCCTTAGCCGTTTGAAGATAGATGTTTTTATTTCTTTTGTAAGTCGCTTTTATAGGCAAATAGCTGTCAATGTTGCTTCCCTGGCCCGCCCCGTGCAGACCTGGGAAGCGTTTTTTATTTCCAATTGCTGCCAACTTTTGGCATAGTAGATAAAAAAGTTTCCCAATAGTGAGATAACATGAGATAAAATTACTATCTTTGCAACGCAAACCAAAGTGATTGACTACCCCATAAGGTAGATTTGTTGACCTGGTACTGTTAGGCCAGGAATGGGGGTAGAATTGTTGACCTGGTACTGTTAGGCCAGGAATGGGCGCTAATCTAACAATCTAATACGTTTAACGGCTCATGCCGACTTTGATTTGCCGACGCGGGAGCCACAGCCCGAGCCATCCCAGGCCGCCCGCCAAACATTATGACCACCACTATTAATGACCTTTTGCGCAATGGCAGCGCAAACGTGTGTGTAACTTTATCGCTCGCTGATCTGCGAGACTTTTTTGCCGAACTTTTGGAAGAACGCACCGCACCCGCGACGCTGGAACCCGTCGAGGCTGAACGCCCCGGGGAGTTAATGACCCGCGACGAAGTATGCGCGTACCTGGGAGTGACAAAGCCCACCTTGCACCGCTGGAATAAGTTGGGCTATCTTACTAACGTCCATGTCGGCCGCAAAGTGCGCTACCGCCGTGAAGATGTCGAAGCATTTGCAGTGAAATGATAAGAGGCAACCCCGACGGGCTGCCCCCTATAACTTACCACCACTTGACCGCCTCGCGGCTGTGCAAAGTTACTAATTCTTTGTGACATAGAGGACAGCCCAGGAACAATTTTTTAATCCTGGCTGATATGACAACTTACTATAATTTTCCAATTGCCATTTTTCGGCATGTACGCACCGACAAAGGGGTTATCAAGCGTGTTGAGGATGCCATAAATGAGGCAATACGCTTTGCACTCTATGACGCCTACAAAAAGCTGATGCCGCCCCAAGCCAACCCAAACGAGTATAACGCGGGAGTTTTCGAGGAACTGATGCAAAACATGAGATTTAAGAACCCAGACCCCGAAAGCGAATTGCGCCGCATGGCTGGAGTTTACAGGAATTATAAAAACTATTCCGTTATTGTTGGTGTAGATAACAATCTACTTTTCGATTTCCGGGATAACCTGGTATATAAGACCGACTTTGAAATTATCCAATTTCTCGCGTTCCTGGCCATCCGTTCCATTATCGGCGCGGGAGTAGGCAACATGCGCGTGAAGCATATACCGTGGCATTATGTACTATCACGAATGGCCGGGCACGAAAAGGCCGTTAGCAACCTTGACACCCTGCCCAAATTCATTTCCAAATATGACTCACGGCGGTTGCATGACAAGCTTATTAAAGCCCTTTGCGACCGCTGGCACATGCAATATCACGGCAAGAACCTGGGCAAAGGCGTTGCGCCGCTGTTTACTTTTTCGCAATCCATTGACCTTGAATTGTTAGTTGATTTTAGGAGAGACCTATTGCGCGAGTGTAAAGAAGCAGGCCTCAAAGTCCCGGCCAATCTATTGCTCAAAAAAGCGATTGAAGGGTATAACGAATATGAAGAAATCGGGCGTGAACTCGAGCGGGGAGAAATAACACCAGCGGGGCCGAAGCCGCCCGATCCTGTTATCATTGAGAAAGTACCACAATTGCCCTCAATATTTGGCTCACTTGCTGGAGGCAACAAAACCAATGAGTTATGGTAAAAGAGATCACCGACACCAACCTGGCCGATTTCTGCAAATGGTTTGCAGAATGGCACGGGCGCAAACCCGTCGAGGCTTCAGTTATCACTACTTGCATGACGGGCTACTTTTCGACCTATTCCAAAGCAGCCGACAAGTTGCTGGCCCGCTGCAAGGCGCTAAAGCTTGTGGCGGTTAAAGACGGGATAGCAACAATTATAGTTTAACAATAAAACAAAACAACCAATATGGCTAACGAAACTTTAATAACTGATTTAGTAGCGCAAGAAGCGCTTGACCAATTGGCAGACCTCGACAGGGCAATGGAAGAGACCTACAAGACCTTTGCCGACGTGGGCAAGGAACTTGCCAAAGGTTTGAAAATCCCCGTGGATGTGCAAGGAGACCTTGACGAATTGGAAAAGGTTTACACCAAGCAGATGCAGAGGGCCGCCCAGGCTACCCAGCAGCTGACAAGCATACAGCAGCAACAGGCCCAGGTTATTGCCAACACAACCAACACGATTTCCCGACAGCTGGCAGAGCAAGAAAAGCTAAACAAGGCCACCCGGGAAGCATCGACCGAGCAAGGCAAGCAGCTGGCCATAGTCGATAGAACGCTGGGCACCTATGAGCAAAACATTACGGCCCTGGCCAGGATCAACAAGGAAATGCAGCAACTAAAAGCCGAATACAAGGCGGGCAGCATTTCGGCCGAGGCCTATTTGCGTAAGGAGTTGGAACTGAAAACCGCGAAAAGCGAGTTACAGCGGCTACTCAACAACGAAACAAAAATGATGCAAGCCGTGGGAGGCTCATATAAGCAGTTATCCCAGGAATTGCACAGGCTGAAAGAGGCGCAAATGCAGCTGAATGATGCCCAGCGCAAAAGCGCCGAGGGCCAGGCGTTGGAAAAACAAATACAGGCCCTTGACGCTAAACTTAAAGACCTGGATGCCGACATGGGGAACTTTCAGCGCAATGTCGGCAATTACGCGATCGCCGGGAAGAGCCTAAAAAGCGAGTTGCGGGAGTTGACCATGCAAATGGCCCAAATGCTGGCCGACGGCGTTGACCCCACCAGCGAGGCATTTTTGCGCGTGGCAGAGAGAGCGGGCACCCTTAAAGACGCGATGAGCGATGCCACCGCCACCATCAATGACTATGCCAACGACACCCAGGGACTGACACAAAGTATTAGCATCATAGAAACGGCCGCCGGGGGCTGGCAGACCTTTGAGGGCGCGTTGTCTGCCTTTGGCCTTGAAAGCAAGGATGCAGCAGCCGCGACGCAAAAGTTAATGGGCATTATGTCGCTGATGAACGGCGTGCAAAAGATTTCCACCGAGTTAACCACCAACGGGACGGGAGCATACCGGGCTTATCATGCTATCCTTAAATTGCTGGGCATTGAAAAAGCCGCCCATGCAGCCGCGACCCAGGCCGAGGCAACAGCCTTACAGGCGGGAGCCGTCGCGGCCGCCCAGGAAGCAACGGCCCAAGCAGCTGGAGCAACCGCCACCGAGGCCGCCACCGTTGCAGCTGGGGCGCACACCGCCGCCGTGGGAGTTGAAACCGCCGCCCTCACGGGAGCCACAGCCGCCGCCACTGCCTTGAAATTGGCCCTGGCAGCCCTGGGAATTGGGGCAGTTATCGCCCTTGTGGTCACACTGTATGAGAGCATAAAAGAATTTAATGAGGATGCCGAAAAGAGTGCAAAAATAGTCGAGGATTTGGCCAAAGCGAATGAGGATGCCAAAACAACCTACATGACATCAAAGGCCGAAATGGAACGCTATATTAGCGTGCTTGACAACTTCAACGGCACAAAGGAAGAGGAAAAGGCGCTGATCGATGAGTTAAACAACAAGTACGGCACCGCGATTGGCAACTACCAAACCCTTGACCAATGGAAAAAGGCATTAATCGACACGGGCCTGGCCTATATCGAGACGCTGGAGTGGGAAGCCAGGGCACAAGCGGCACTTAACGCCATGATAGCCGCCGAAAAGGACGGGAGCAAAGAGGATGCCGAATTTTACAAAAATCAATATTACGGCTACATGGAGGCGGTGCAAAAGGAGCGGGCAAGGCTTCAGCGGATGAGGCAACAAAACAGCACGCCCCCCAAAACCGCGTCAGGCAACAAACAATCCAGCGGCAAGGGAACCAGGAACACGGGCAACAGCAACGCCAACGATGAGAAAAACGCCCTGGAGACCATGCAGCAGCTTATCGACGAAGCAAACGAACTCTACGGCGATTGGGAAAAGACCGTTGCAGAGCGCGGCATTGAAATGGCCGCCGTCATAACTTCAACGTCGGCCGACGCTATGGAAAAGCAGCTGGCCCAAGTGCGCACGCATTATGGCAAGCTGGCCGAGTTGCTGGAGAAAGACCGGGAGAATACCAAAAACGAGACGGCCGCGAAATACCAGGCCGCAATCGATGAGGCCAACAAATTCCACAAGGACACAACCGATTTGGAAAAAGCCAGGACAAGGGCCATTGAAACCATCGACAAAGACTATAACCAGCGCATTGAGGATAACGCCGCCGATTTGTGCGACACTCTGGAACAAATGCAACAGGATTTCAACACCATGCGCCTGGAAGAGATAGCCAATGCAACGGAAAAGGAGTTGGCCGGGGTGACGGCTTCCAACACCGAAAAGGCGGGCATACTGCAACAGGAATACATGAAAGAGTTGGAGTTGGCCCGCGACCATGAGGAAAAGGTAGCCGAGATTAAAGAGCGTTACGCCAGGGAGACCGCCGAAATGGCCGAGGCCTACGCCATAAGAACCGCCGAGATAACCATTGCCGGGCTTGAAAAGGCCCTGGCCGTCGAGGGCTTGACCGATGAGCAGCGGGCGCAACTATCAAAGCAGCTGGCCGAGGCCAAAATAAAGCACTCGCAAATGGTTGCAGACGCGACACAAGCACACCTTGAAAACACCGTCGAGGATGAGGAAAAGGCCCGCAAAAAAAGGATTGAAAAGGTAGAACAATGGGCGCAAAAAGTGGAGCAAGCGACGGCCAGGATCGCCGAGTTATTGGGTGCCATCTATGACGGGCAGATAGCCAAAGTAGATGAAGAGTTGGAGGCAGAGCAATTGCACCATGACACCCAAATGGCCCAAATCGAGGAATTGGCAGAGCGCGGCGCGATAACCACCGAAGAGGCAGAGTTGCGCAAGCGTGAAGCCGAGGCACGAACCGCAAAGGCACAGGAAGCTTTGGAGAAAAAGAAAGCGCAATTAGAGTACCGCCGGGCAGTCATGGAAAAGGCCAACACCATTTCACAAATCGCCATTGCCACCGCCCTGGCTATCATGAAAGCGTCCCCCAATTGGGTTAACGTCGCACTTGTGGCAGCTATGGGAGCCATCCAAATGGCCACCGCCCTGGCCCAGCCTATCAAAGCCTATAAAGAGGGCACAAAGGGAGTGCCACACCCTGGAGGCCTTGCAGTAGTTGGAGACGGAGGCAAACAGGAATTAGTGGCATACGGCCGCAATGTGTGGCTCACGCCCGACACGCCCACACTTGTGGACTTGCCGAGGGGTGCCGAGGTATTCCCGGAGATCACACAGGAAGCAGTCGAACGGCTGGGGGCCTCGCTGCCTACCAGCATCCCGCGTGACAAATCAACGGGCAATCCTGTTATCATCAATGACTACACCGACCTACAAAACCAGGTCATTGCCTCGACAAAGGCACTTGCACGGGAGTTGAGGATGCAGAGCCGGGAAATGTCAAAAGCGATGAGGCAACAGGCATTTGCCGAATACCTAAAACGGAGGTTATAATTTGATTTCGTTGCCATAGTGCATGCCAGGGAAGCGCGCCCAACCCGTGCCCCCTGGCTTTATTAAACAGCATCAAAGGGCTACCAAGTTATTGTAAACAACAATAAAAAACAACGATTATGGCGTTTCAAAAAGGACAAAGCGGGAACCCCAGCGGGAGGCCGAAAGGGGCAACCGACAAGATTAAAGGGGCATTGCTCGACCAAATCAAAACAATCATAGAGACCAACATGCCAACATTTGAAAAAGATTTGGCAGCACTCACACCCAGGGAGCGAGTAAAGGCGTTATTAAGCCTCATGGCGTTTGTGGTGCCGCGTCCCAACGTTAGCGAATATGTGGAGTTGGAAGCAAAGGCATTGACCGCCATTTTGGAGAAAGCCCCGGATGATGCAATAGACCGCATAGCGGCGCGGGTTGTTGAAATTCAATTATTGCGTCAAAATGGATAAGCGCCGGGCATTAATTGCAATGATCAACAATGAACCTGGCCAGGAACAACGGGAGGAATACAGCCCGCAATACTCATTAGGGGGAGCGCCCACAACCTGGGAGGAATACGAAACCAAATATTTAGACTTTGGCGAAATTGACTTTAGTTTGGAGCAATGGTTAAAACCCGATGAGGAATGGTTATTGACACCATCCCAGGCCGCCCAGCTGGGGCCGATAAGAGGCAATAAAATATTGCTACAAGACGGCTACGAAAATTTGTTGCGAGAATGGGGATTGATTAAATAGCACAAAAGACATGAACGCAAGGCAGGGACTAATAGACATAGTTAACGGCAATGCCGACGGGCACCAGGGAGGCCGCCAACAATATGGCGCAATTGTGCTTATAGGTGCCGGGCCTTTGCCCGCGACCTGGGAGGAATACGAAGAACAAAAGAGGCAAGGGGAATGGCTGGGAAAAGACTGTGAAGAGTGCCAAATTTTCGATTGGGTTAACCCCCGTGAGGCGTGGTTGCTCACGCCCGAACAAGCCGCCCAGCTGGGAGACGTGCGCGGCAATGAAATATTGCTGGGTTGTGATGCAAAGCAATTGCTTTATGATTGGGGATTGATAAAGTTATGGGGCAAAGCAAAGCATATAAGATAAACAGGCGTGCCGCCTTTTTAATGTACACCTATAATAGATTTTGTACACCTATAATAGATTGATAACCCCGAAATGTACACCTATAATAGATTTTGTACACCTATATTAACAGCACCAAAATGTACACCATAGAATGTGCACCAAAATGTACACCAATAGAAATATATAATTATAAAGCCTATAATAAATAATAATATTAAATTAAGAATGGGGCATTTACGCGCGTGCGCGCGTGAGGCGCTGGCCGCTGTGTTATATTATTTTGTTGCTATCTATTACCATGCCGCCCCCTGGGCTCGCTTCGCTCACTATTCGCTAACGCTCATGTGCCCGCTAACGCTCATGTGCCCGCTAACGCGGGAGTAGTATTTAACGGCTGCGCCGTTGTGTGTGGTGGAAGCTTCGGGAGTGGCGGGACACACCAGGAAGCGGGCAGCGTCGCGGCCTCGACCGTCCCCAGCTGGGAACCTGGCCACCGATCCCCCGGCGATCATCAACGGCAACCGCCCGCGTTCCTGGGCCACCCAACGGATGAGCAGACGAGAAACGCCGTCACGGTGCCCAATGTAGTGCCAAATATTGGCACACATGGCCCCAGGAGGCCCGCCACGGGCTTTTTATTGTCGCGGCTACCATCTTACCCACCCGCGACAAAAAGAGCGCGAGAGGGGCCCAAAATCGCCCGCCCTGGATTGTCGCGCACATCGAAGCAAGGAAAAAGCAAGGAAAAAACACCCTTGACGGATGCAAAGGGCGAATAAATGGGGCTGTTTCATTGCCCTGTTATCTGCCCTTTCCATAGCTTAGCAACGGATGAGCAACGGATGAGGCCCGAAAAATAGCCCGTCCGTGTGGACTTCCTGGGATAAGCCAGGCCAGGGAGCCGCGACGCGGCCCCAAAAAGCAGCAAATCAAAAAATAGTGTAACTTTTGTGAAACTTTTTAATAAAACGAAATTTGCTAACCGCTATAAATCAAGCAGTTAGCAAATATTTTTGTGGTCCCACTTGGGCTTGAACCAAGGACTCCCTGATTATGAGTCAGGTGCTCTAACCAACTGAGCTATAGGACCTGTTAGGTGTGGCATGAGTCATGCGCTATCCCTAAGCTGGTGCAAAGATAC
>Ga0247611_10005316_pt1 | contig 17140 bp, 10 predicted proteins | sample 177DNAGHGhighgp2_FD_192422 | JGI IMG/M metagenome (GOLD analysis project Ga0247611, IMG submission 192422) | Sheep rumen microbial communities from Palmerston North, Manawatu-Wanganui, New Zealand - 1770 DNA GHGhigh gp2 | ecosystem: Host-associated > Mammals > Digestive system > Stomach > Rumen... | reverse complement strand
ACATGTCTTTATACATTCTTCCAAATCCTCTTCACATATCATACAATTTTCTCATTTATCCACTGTTCCATCTCCACATCTTGGCCCTGGCTTACATTTATCTCACAAATCCTCTGGACAATTCTCACACGTCTCTCATTTCTCATATTTCCCATCTCCACAAAAAGGTACACAAAGATTTCATAAATCTTGTGGGCAATTTTCACATGTCTCTCAATTTTCAACTTTTCAATTTCAACACTCTGCACAATTTCACACATCTATAGAACATGTCTTACATGTTTCCAAAGGATCTAATATTCAATTTCAACAGCATACTCACACATCTTGAGGACAATTTCGACAACTCTCTCATCCTTCTACCTTACCATTTCAACAAGTAGAATTAACCCAACAATTCTGTACATAATATCTTGGACATCCATCATATGAATTTCATGGCACATCAACACAACTATCCATACTATCCGGAACACCATCTCAATCTTGATCCCTATCCACAGCTAAACTATTTTCACCTATACTCTGAGCAGAATTTGATAATAAATCTGACATCATTGACTCACACAAATCTCCTATTCAATTATTATTCAGATCAGATTGATTAGAATTAGAACCCAAAAAACAATTATCCAAAGAACAAACTCACAACTCTTGTTTTAACAAATCAATATCTACATTTTCAACTCAAATAGAACAATCTGATTTTTCTTTTAAAATAATTCCTATCAAATTTTTCACCCCATCTCAATCAATATCATCATCACATATATCTGGTATTTTATCTCAATCCTGGTCACATTTATATTTCGAAAGTGTTCAATTTTTTAGTGCCACTTCACAAATATCTAAAGAATTTATATGAACAGTTCACTGATTCATCAACGAAACACATCTATTTACCTCCACCAAATTAGTCAATAATTTATCTCAAGCACTAGAATAACTATAATCTAAATTCAGAGTAAACAAATTCGGATTATACAAAAAGTTTTTTTGACCAATTTGATAACTTGTAAACAAAGATAAAATTGAAGTTCTAGGATACATACTCAATCACAAAGATAACTTTTCATTTTGATTATAACCAAGACGATTTCATGAAACATTTACAGCATAAGACTGTGTCAAAAGAGGATTCTGAACAGTTATTGTTGCTACATTAGACAAAACACTACCATCTTTTAAAACAACGTTATGTTGAATAGTTTTCAATCAAGCATCTTCATATACATAGTTTTGAATTATATTTGTTGATTTCGTTATATTATTTCACCAATTTATACTAATATTATCTACATCTTTCTTTAACACTCATACAAAATTTGATATTACTGACGTTTTTTCCCATAAATTAGCAGAATTTACAATCATACTGGAAAACATAGGCGATCACCTCTGTATCATTGTAAACATTGCTACAGCTTTCAACTCTCAATTTTTATATCATTTTGCTGTTACATAATAAATACCATCATTCTCAACTATCACATTATATTTTTCACTTACTTTATAACTTTTTTCATTTCAATTATTAACATTCCAAACAATTCTATTTAAATCACCTGAATATAACGGAGTAAAAACATATTCAACTTTTCAATTTCTTAATACAATATTTGGATGTATATTTAATGCATAATTTTCCACCTTTGAAGATGATATGAAAATTTTATTTGTCGCAAACGATTGTGATCAATTTTTTGCTGTCGCTACTGCCTTTACCGTAAAAAAGCCCGAATTTCTATATGTATGATTTACTCTATTTCAATTATTAACTATTTCCTTAGTTCAATCTCCAAAATCTCGTTCAATCTTAGAAATATTTCAATTTGTTAAAGGGAAAAATCTAACATTAGTAGGGAATCAAGTACTAATCGCATCTATATTAACAAAAAAACTAAATCATAAATCTAAATTACCTAACGGAGTCTGATCTAGCTCATTTTTCCGTAAAGAAACAACAATATGATTATTATCATCTACTATTCAGACAGAATTTTTCTGTCAATCACCATCAATATCATCATCACATACATTTCAAATTCAATCACCATCTAAATCATACTGATTTGAATTAAATACATAAGGACAATCATCATCTCAATTTGTAACTCCATCACAATCATAATCTACATTAAAACTACAACTAGCAAAGTTATCATAAACTGATGAAAAAATACGAATAGCCTCATCTCATTTTATATTCGAAAATGATGCAACTTTTTTAGCATCTTCCAACGTAATTATTCACTCTTTATAAAGAATATTTAGTTCACTTACCGGCCAATATCATGTACCCACGACTCCAAATGGTTGAAAATTACATGCTGACAAATTATACATACAAAATTTTAGCCAAGTCTGAAATTCATCATTCGTTTGAGCATATCATACTTTTGAATCAGCTTTATCTATCGCTGATATATTAGTCTCATTAAGAACTTTCATCTGAATACTATTCCTTTTTAATCACTTTTTCCAAGTTTTTACTTTTGGCCAATCTATCAAATATTTTGATTTAATCTGATTTTGAATAATATTTAAAACTGTCTGATAAAATTCTGATGTAGTTATCATATCTTGTCCACAGAAATTTCATTTACATTTTGTAGATGTAGATGGATATCATGCCATATATCCATTATCTCACACATAAGCCACACAATAATAATATGACTTTTTATTCCATATTCACGCTCCAAAATTTACATCATCAAAATCTTTTCAATCTATTGCTCTAAAAGTATTCCAAAAATTTTGAGTATATGTCTGTTTCATCCATTCTGGGGCCTGTATACAATCCTGACAATTTGCAGCATTCAAAAGCCTCGCAACTTCATAACGCGATATAGAATTTTTATTTGAAAAAGAAACAATATCCAAACCAACTTGTGATAATCTTTCAGCAAAAGTTTCCGCTTTTACGTATCAAATACTTCATATAATTACAAAATTAACTAGGAAAAATCACACATAAAATTTAATTCTATTCCAGGAAAACATAACATTTTTCATACGAATAAAAAATCATGCGAGAATCTCACGGTCTATTTGTAACGATAATACTACCTTTTTCAAATGAAAATTAACGTTCTACTATTACAAATCCAAAAAGGAACTTATATGTACTGTTGAAAATTTTGTATTATCCATAACATCGTTAAGTATAGACTCAGAATCATCCACAATTATTAATTTATAATCAGGTAAAGTCTTATAAAAAATTTTTATTTCCTTTAGTTTTTCTTTTTTATCTGTCTCTTTACCAACCAAATAAACATTCTTTATATCTATATCATAATTTTCATTTACAAAACATTTTTTATTATTAAACTCTTCAATACTAGTAGCTTTGGTTACCACATAAATTCTTTTCTTATCTTTTTTACTTAAAAAATCTTGCATTTTTTTACTAACTTTTTCTTTGGTATAAAAGTTTTCCCCAGACAAGTTTGCCTTATACCACTCTTCTTCATCAAGAGTATAATGATTATGTTCACCAAATTCCATTACAGCCAACACTCCATCAACATCAAATACTAACACAGAATCTTTATCGTGAAGTAATCTTTTTATCTCACTCATTAAAATTAGACAATATAATATAAAAAAATTAATCTAACTTTTTTCTATTTTTCATATAATTTTCTAAATAATTGAAAATTTCTTTTTCATTATTTCTATCATTTATATCGGTTAATACTCGGTCAAAAGCCTGATGTAAAAATTCTCAAATCAAACGAGATGGTTCAAGTTTAAAATGTTTCATCAATTTTTCTCCATCTATCGCTAAATCTTTCATTTCAAATTGTCATTCAGAATTTTTGAGTTGATTTAATAATTCCTTGAGATAATAAGAATCAGTCAAATCCGATGAATTCTGAAGTGGATTTTCCTGTCATAGTCTATCTGCAATATTTATATCAAAAATATTATTCACCATTTCATATCACTTTTCACTATACAATTTTCTCACTTTTTTAATCCAATTATTTGGATGAGAATTCAAAATTTCTCCAGGAGTATGATGCTCATGAATATATCGCTCCATCGTTTCAATTTCTTTCTTGGAAAATCAAAGAGCAGAAAAATCCTCCTTCATCAAAACTGGTGAACTCTCACGATGATTTAGTGATCATGAAAATATAATCTGTTTTTCTTCTTTTGTCTTTGCTTTATCATAGGCAGCATACTGCTGCACTTTACCTACATCGTGATAAAGCATCGCAAAACGAACAAGATAGTCTCAGTTCATTTCCTGAATTGCTTTGAGCGAAAGCATTATATGCGTATACACATCAAAAGCATGATAACGAATCGGCTGATCCACAAATTTAGTCTTGGCCAACGCTGGGAATAAAATTGGAAGCATTCCACTAGCATCTAAAAGAACAACAAATGCGAATGGATTTCATTTTTGAAATGGTTTACAAAGTTCTTCCTTGATACGTTCTTTCGCCACATGAGCCAATAATGGAGTATTCCTTTTTATCGACTCCCAAGTTTCAGAAGAAAAATCAAAAAGCTGAACCTTTTCTATATTTCAATTTTCAAATTTCTTTGACTTATTTTTTTTGTCTAGCTGAAGCAATTGATAATTACAAACATTCACAAGCCTAAGACCACGAATCAAACGTAATGCGTCTTCTCAGAAACGTTGATCAGGATTTCATACTGTAGTCAATTTTCTATGGATCATCGATTCAATTCATCACGTAGAATCTATCACCACACGAAATAATTTTTCAGATTTTTTTTCTGATTGGTCTAAAATATGATAACATGAATTTTGAGTTTCCACTAGATAACGAAATGCATATTCATCAAAATGTGACTGTGGGAATACCTGCGAAATAAACTGCGAATCCGTAAGAATCAATAAATTTATGTCCGAAAGATAACAATATCACTGAGTTTTGAGAACTTTGAGTAAATCTAATTCTGATAAAATTTTTGGATTATCTTTCGTATAATCCAACTCTTTTTTTGTTTTCTGCTCCACAGAAAAGTAATACATCGCATTGATAGAAAAATCTCTCCTTTTTGCATCGAGCAAAATATCATTACTTCGATTTATTTCTCATGGATGACGAAAATCTTCATAATCTCATTCCGTTCTAAGTGGAGTAAGCTGATAACTACGCTCCTTTTCAGTAGATGGAATTAAAGTTATAGTTCAGAATTTATCAGTTTTGAAATGAGAAAGTCACTCTGTATTGATCTGAGAATCAAGATCTTCTGGCTTTCATTCACATGTAAAATCTATATCGAGTGGATCTTTCGTAATTCAAAGTAACAAATCACGCACACATCATCATACCAAAAAAATATCAGAAATTTGAACCCTTTTTTGCAAAAATCTCTGATGATAATCTAAATATTTTAAAGCTCAGAAATGAAGCATTACATTACTTGTGTGCTAAATAATTCCGTTTTTAAATCAATAATTAATTGTAAATAATTACTAACGTTTTTCAACATAAATCAAAACAAAAATCTGCATTTTAGATTTCATTCCTCTTGAAATTTCAACGGATTTTTTTATATTATATATCAACCACCACGAATAATTTTATTCATTCAAATTATTAATTATGAAAAAGTGAATTCATGCTCAATATTATTATGATGTTTTAGTAACATGTATCTGTGGAGCAACTTTCAAAATAAACACTACTGTTCCTGGGCCAATTAAAGTTGAAACTTGTCGTTTCTGTCATCCAGCTTTCAATGAGAATAAAGAAGTAAAGAAAGTTATTAAATGAAGAATGGAAAAATTCTTGGAAAAACAAGAAGCTATCAAAGCTGCACAAGCAAAAAAAGCTGCTTAATAATTTATGGTATTCCTTCCTTTTTTTGATTAAAAATTAAGTGAAGGTATGCCTTGACTGTGGTTAATCCACTTTTTATCAAGGCAAAATAAGAATCCATGCTAAGACATTACTTATTAGGAAGATATATTGATTTAAAAGATACAGAAGACATTCTAGCCCATAGTCCTTTTATTTATTTAAGAGGTGTATTGGTTTATAGTGTTCTTCTTTTTTTGGTTTATGTTACATATGCCATATTTCAACAATATCCAGAATATCAAAATGTACCATATGTAAAACGAATTGCTGGAATGCTTTGATTATTCATTTTTTTCAAACGGTTATTAGGGTTTTTAAATCTATATCTTGACTGTATTTTAATCAGTAAAGATGCTTTAACTGTTTTTTTATGGGATGGAATATTAGAATATAAAACAGAAATCATAGATCGATCAAAGATTTCTGTCGTTTCTCATCGCCAGGATAGTCTTTGGGATAAATTATGCGGAAAATGAGACTTATTAATCCAAATGTGAAATGAAATAGATTTTTCATTCAGTGATATTTCTCACCCAAGAAAATCAGCATCCAAACTTACACTACACAAGAAACAATACGAAGAAGCCAAAAAGAAAAAAATCGAAGAAGACTTACAGTGAGATCAAAGACAGTTTGATATACTAGTTGACGCTTTATGAGAAGTTATTAGAGATTATATGGAGAACAAAAATAACGAAGAGAAGTATGAAGAATAATATTTAGCCATAACAAAAATCCAAAAGATGAAAGATGAACAAATCAAAATCTGATGAACTACGTGGATTCATCTCGTAGATCCAGACAAAAAGCAGATTGATAAACTTGTAGATAAATATGATTTACATGAAATCATCGAACAAGATTTTTTGGATTTCACCACACAGGACAAAATAGATGTCTATGACTGATGTCTTTTCCTAGTCATTCGTTTTCCAAAATTCAACACAAAAACTAAGAAACATTTTGCAAACCACATGCATGCAATATTAGGGAAAAATTTCATAATCACAGTAACCTCCCATGTAACTAGTAATGTAGAAAAAATTCAGAATCAATATCGTAAAGAAGTAGAAGAAGCTGAAGCTGATGAAAAATTTAAACTATCTCCATACTACATTCTTTACATGATAATCGATGCTATGTATGATAAAATATTAATCTGAATGAATAAATTTTCGCAGGATTTAATAAAAATCGAAGATGCAGCTATGGATGCAAACTCTATAACTCAAGAAACACTCTCTGAATTACTAATCAAAAAAAGAAGCGCTGTTTTAATGAGGCATATTATCAGTCCACACAGCGAAATATTAACAGAACTACAAACTGCAACCGCAAATTTTTATGAATGAGATTTAGATGTTTATTTTGAAGATTTGTTATATAAAACCGATAAAATATTATCTCTTGTATCTATTGCACACGAGAATACAGAATCATTATTTGATGTTTCTGATACACTCACAACTATTAGAACAAATAAAATAATATCAATTCTGACTATATTCACAGTGCTTTTAGGAATTCTAACACGAATAAGTGGATTATACTGAATGAATGTACAGCTACCCGCACAAAACCTTGTAGGAGTTTTTTGGCGATTATTATGATGAATGATAGCTCTTACCATATGAACTATGATCTACTTCAAACAAAAAAAACGATTTTAATAAACAATTTCAACAAATAATCAATTTCTTGTCTTGATATCTGCTCAAATTTAATTGTTTGTTCATCAGAAAATTTATTCTAAAACGCAGATATTCTCAATATGATGAGTGTGGGGAAACATGTCCACAGGTTGCACTTCTTTTGCACCAAATCATTGCTCATTTACAAGCATTTCTATATCTCTCGCCATAGTTACAGGATTACATGAAATGTAGAGAAGTTTGAATTTATATTCTTTTTTGAGTTTTCCAATCCATTCAATCACATTTGGATGTAGTCATTCACGAGGAGGATCTACCACTACCACTCAAATATTTTTGATTTTTTCTTCCAATTCTGGAAATTTATTCAAAACTTTTTCACAAGGTGAAGCTACAAAAAAACTCTGATTTTCCAGTCAGTTTATGTTTGCATTCACATTAGCATCACGAATTGCATCTTCCACTATCTCAATTCCTATCAATTCACTATCTTTATTCTTTCCATTATTTTGCTTCAAAAGAGATAATCCGATACTTCCAGCTCCACAGTACAAATCCAATAAATTTCATTCAATATTTCCAAGCATGTTGAATGCAGTTCAGAATAATTTCTCAGCTCATAAAGTGTTGGTTTGAAAGAAAGAAAACGGAGAGATTCTGAATGTTAACTTAGTTTCGTTATACACTTCTTGTTCAGAATTTTCATTATTTTCGTCTACTATTTCATCTTTATTTTTCCTACTTTGCACAAAGTTCAGCTGTTCATGAATATATCCATCTCACCAAAAAACTTTAGTTTCAGATTGATCATTTTTAACTGTATCTGAAAGTCATTCATTATATGTAATGACAAATGTTGTCACAGTTTTTTTCAAAAATTCATTAGCTTTAAAATCTTCCATCAATTGTTCCCAAAGTTTAGTCTGTTCTTCGTTTAAATTTCCAAGTGAAATGGAAAGATTTACCATAAGTTGTTCAGTATGAATTCATTCACGAATCACCAAATGACGAAAAAATCATTGATGTGTCTTTTGGTCAAAAACAGGTAATCATGAATTGAAACACAAACTTTTTATCGTTTCATAAACCTGATTCATTTTTTCAGATATTAATCCACAACTATCTACATTTACGATTTTTGCAAATTCTCATTGTTTGTGAAATCAGCAGCATTGATTACAATCTATATCGTATTTGTTAATTCCAGTTTTCAGAATTTCTTCTTCAGTTCTTCATTCTTTGATTCACTGACGAAATTCAGGATTTTGCTGCTTGTAAACTCCAAAACTAAATTCAATTTTATTTCTATATCATTTATCTAATGGCGATGGAATAATTGGTAAAATCTGAATTTTTTTTCATTTTTCTTCCAAAATTTTATTCAGTTTTTTAAAAGCATCTTCTACAAGTTGCTGCTTGATTCTCAATTGAGTTTGATAACTCATCATTTGCCATTTACATCATCCACAACCTATTTTTTCAGTTCACGCATTAGCTTCACTGATTCATTTTGGAATGAAAAAATGAGGACAAAAAATTTCTCCATCAGCCATTTTTTCATCGTATTTTTTGGTTTCAATTATATGCGCTTCGATATAATCTTTTCTCCTTTTTACTACAGTTACATCCACCGTACTTCCAGGCAAAGCTCATCATTTTATCAAAACTTTTTTTCCATCAGAAAGTGATGAAATTCAGATTCATCCATGTCAGAGTTTATAGACTTTCAGATTTTTGAGAATTGATTTCATATATTTTCAGTTAAAATAAATATAATTCTGCAATAACTAAACTTTAAAGTTTTGCTTATAAAAAACAAGATTATTCCATTTGCAATTGTGTAATACTTTAATATAATTAAGTTTAGATTTTTATTATATTTTGATGTAATTATGCTTACAGAAGAAGAACTTTTAAAAAAGTATTGAGATATTATCAAAGAAGAAATTAACGTAAAGAATGTAGATATTTATCAGTCTGATAAACCAATTACAAAAATATATAAACCTTTATGAGGTCAGCTTTCTGCTAAATTTGGAAAAGATACATGACAAATTATCGCAAACGGAAAACAGTGAAATGTACGTGAAGTAGATGGTTGAATCGAAGTTTTTGATAATGCATGACATACTTGGAAATTGGAAGAATGAGACTATGAGGTAGTTTATGAATGATTGGATGGAACTGACACTACAGTTGAATGAAATACAATCGTAAAATTAGACCTTATGATTACAGACGATCTTAAAAGAGAATGAATAGCTCGTGAAATTTCTAGATTTCTCAACCAAATGAGAAAAGATGCAGATTTTAGTGTAGATGCTAGAGTAAACATGCATTACCAATCAGATAGTGAAGATATGAAAAATATTGTTAAAGAATTTTCAGAATTTCTAAAAGAAGAAGCTTTGATTATAGATATTTCTGAATGAAGTTGTAACTGAGACACACATTCAGATACTTTTGAAAGTGAAAACGGAAATATAAAGTTTTGACTAACTGTCGCTTAGCTTTCGCAATTTTGAACGCGTGATAAAAAAATATAGAGTCTTATAAGTCTCCATTATAAAAAAGTCTGATTTTTTTTGACTTTTTTTGTATTTTGGATTATAATTAGAATAAGATTTTACGTATATCCAATATTTATGACAATAACTAAAACTGAATGTATAAATTTACTCAAGAATCAATTCGTTTTAGATTTTTCACAATCTGAAAACATTTCTAAACTCACTTCAGATTCCCGATGAAAAAATAAAACTGAATGTAAATGATATTTTGATAACAGTTTTAATAATATAAAAGAAGTTTTAAATTGACGAAAAGCCACAGAAAAAGAATTAGTTAAAGAACCTGAAAAACAAACAACAAACGAAAAAAACAATTTTCAAGCATCGATAGAATCTATTTCTTTTGATAATCTTAATTTTGACAATCCAGAAATAATATTACATACATTATGAACCATAGGAAAATTTATTCTTTTTTGATTCTTGATAATAATACTATTATGAGTATTTTTAAGAATGTTAAAAGTTTTTTTGAGATATTTTTATGGATTTTGTAATGCACATAGAATAATTTTCTTAAAAGTTCTTTTACCTAGATGAGATGGAAAATCTGATCGCGAACAAGAAAAAGAAATCGCAAAAGATATGAAAGAAAAAATCTGAAGGATGTCTCAGGTTTTGTGAAATTTACACAAAATGAATGAAGTTAGTACTCATGAAAAATTAATGCAATTTTTCTTTTGAAAACAAAAATTAGTTTTTATATATCAATACGAGAATTGAGAAATTTCCTGCTTAATTTGAACATACCCAGAATATCAAGATATGGTAGAAAGTGCCATTGCTTCACAATATTCAGCAGCATCTATTGAAAGAGTAAGCAAACCAAAATTTTTTAAGAAAAAATATTCTGATATTCAAGTACTTGAAACAAAAAAAGATCCATTATACACAATAAAACTTTATAAAAACATTCCCGATGATCCAATCAACAATATAATAGATTCTATGTGAAAAGTTAGTGCAGACGACACAGTAAGTATTATATTCGTCGCCAAACCAGAAAATTCAAGTTTTAATTCTCGTAGAGAAATAGCAGCAGACAGATTATATAAAAATCTGGATCTCTATGAAAGAAATCGATGGAATCGAAAAAACTTAATAAACCCATTTAAATGGATAGAATTTGCCATTTTCTGACCTAGAAATAACTTAATATCCATGAAAAAAGAAGAAAAAGATGTAACAATGGTTCGTATGGTAAAAGCTAAAGAAGATAGTAGAAATGCAATGTGAGAAGAAGCTGCAAATCCAACATTTCGCTGTACAGTATCCATCGTAGCATCCAGTAATATAAAATGAAAACCAAAAGAAATTATTAATAATCTGGAAAGTGCCTACAATGTATATAGTGATGAATATAGTAATACTCTCGAATGTTCAAATCTGAAACATGATATATTTTGATTTTTTTACGTTCCTCTATGGACTGCTGGAGTATCAATGTATCTAACAGGATTTTTCTCAAGATATTCATATTTTTCTACTAACGAATTATGTTCCTTATTTCATTTCCCAGATGGTCTATACAACCGTTCTCCTGCAATTGAATGGATGCAATATAAAGTAATAGCTCCTCCAAGTAACTTACCAACATTCGATGATAGCGAACGAAATGGTCATATAATATCGTGAATTTTAGCAGAAAAATATAAAAAATGAGATTTATCATCAATTTTGGATGAATATCCAAATCATTGGGCAGTATGAACAAGAACAGATAAAGTAGAAATTTTTAAACCACTTTCAGAGTGTAGTTCAAAAGAAAAAAAAGATCATAATATTATAGAAAAATGAAATTCAATTTTTGTAGAAACGACAGAAGAACAAGAAACAATAAAAATACTTTCGGAATGTTCTGAAGACGAAAAATCAGAAAATGGCATCATAAAACAAGATGATATAATATACATTAAAATGGATGAAAAATGAAAAAATCTGAAACCAATTGCAGAATTTTCTGAAGATGAAAAATTAAAATATAATATCACAGAAAAAGACTGAGAAATAGCACTAAAATTCATTAAAAAAGAAAATATAACAAAACCTATTGAAGAATGTTCAGAAAACGATTTAACAAAAAATTGAATTATTATTTGAGAAAATGGAAATATTTCACTAAATACATTCAAAGAAAAAACAGTAAAATGATACAAAACATACAAATGATGAGTGCTTCTTTGAGTAAATATTTATAGAAATATTTATTCACCAGTATATATTAAACGTGATGATAGAACTAGACATCATTATTGTATATGAAAATCAGGTACCTGAAAATCAGTTTTCTTGCAAACCTTAGCCAGACAAGATATCTGGAATTGAGATGGAATTTGTTTAATTGATCCTCATGGAGACTTAGCTGAAGATATGCTTGCTTACGTGCCAAAAGAAAGAGCAAAAGATGTAGTATATTTCGAAGCATGAGATGAAGAAAGACCTATGGGACTTAATTTGTATGAAATTGATAATCTTGACCAGGCAGATAGAACTGTAAATGATGCTACAGAAATTTTCCTCAAAATGTTTGGACCAGAAATATTTTGACCAAGAATCCAGGAATATTTTAAATATGGAAGTTTAACTTTACTTGAGGATTTTGAAGATAGGCCAACATTACTTGATGTAACTAGATTATTTACTGATGATGGTTTCCGTGAGTTTAAATTGAAAAAAGTAACGAATGCTGTAGTAAGAAATTGGCGGGAGAAGACTTATAATGCAATGTGAGATAGAGAAAAACAGGAAATTATTCCATATTTCTCTTCTAAATTTGTATCGTTTAACACAAACAGACTTATTAGAAATATTATATGACAAACAAAGTCAGCATTCCAATTTGATGATATTATGAATAATCAAAAGATTCTTCTCATCAATCTTTCAAAAGGTAAAATTTGAGAAATGAATGCTCAACTTTTAGGTATGATTATTGTATCTAAGGTTTATAATGCTGCGATGGCTAGAGCTTCAATTCCTGAAAGTGAAAGAAAGGATTTTTATCTCTATGTCGATGAATTCCAGAATTTTGTATCATGAACTTTTGCGGATATTTTATCTGAGGCCAGAAAATACAGACTTGGATTGATTATGGCGCACCAGTATATTGCACAGTTAGATCCACCAAAATGATTAGGGGATACGTGATGATGAAAATCTGATGTAAAAGCTGCCGTATTTGGTAACGTTGGTACTATGATGTCATTTAAAGTTGGTGCTCCAGATGCTGAATTTCTAGAAAAAGAATATTCTCCAGTACTTTCTGGACAGGATATTGTATGAATTGCAAACTATAAATCATATGTAAAGCTAAATATCGACAATTCTACTACTCGTGTATTTAGTATGAATTCTATTTATACAAAAGATTACCAGAATAAAAAAATAGTTCCAATTCTCAAAGAATATTCAGCTAAAAAATATGGAAGAAGAAGAGAGTTTGTTGATGCTGAAACTAGAGCAAGATTATGACTTTCAATTGAAGAAGAAGATTTACCAGATAATTCTGATTCTAACCCAAATAATTGAGATAATTCAGAAAATTCTGAAGATTCAAATGAATAATAAATAAAAGTTTCTCATACTAAGAATTTATAAATATACAAAATCATTCACTTCTTTCAGAATAACATAAAATACAAGTTAAAAATTTCTTGATTTTGAGAATCTATTCAATATTATCCATTTGCCACCATACAATGGCACCTTGACAGAGTGGTCTATTGTACGGGTCTGCAAAACCTTGGTTCGTCGGTTCGAATCCGACAGGTGCCTTGATGTTTCTGTCATATGAACCAAGAGAACGTTCAGAAAAGAACAAACAATTCCGTACGAAAGCCTGAAATCAAATTCAGGTTTTTTTCTTTTGATTTTTATATATATTTTGATACAATTGTACAAAAATAAAAATTTATTCTATTCATTTTGGTAAATGAAAAAAAATCTGTTTATTATCCTATCATTATTTGCTGTTTCTTTATGTTGATGTACCACTTCGAACAATCAAACCACAAATATTGATTCACAAGAATGAGAACAGTTATTTGATAATCAGGTAGAGAATTTTCAATATATTAAAGATTTAGAAGATTTTCTTTCATATAATATACTTTCTATAACTGAGAATAAACCTTATAGTTCAGATTTTTGAATTTCTGCAAAATTTGATAAAGATTCAACACTTCAATGATGAGTAGATTTTTCTCAAAAGAAATTTGTAAAATCAAAGGATTTGGAAACTTCAGATATTGAATTTAACCTAAAGGCTGAAAATTCCGAAAAAGATGCAGAACCATTTGATTTATCGTGAAGTGTAAGTCTATTGTATAAAGATAATGAAATGTATGCACAATTACATAGCTTGGATGTTTTCATGTGAGAAGGAAATATGGCATCTAAAATGTATAATTTGTTGTGAAATATGGTAATGGATAAGCGAGTTAATTTGGAAGTACATAGTGGATGAATAGTAGAGATAGATGAAAGTGATGATAAAAGACTTCCTTATATTGTATCAACATTAAAAAATGTATTAAAATCAGAACGAATTAATGAAGATTCTCCTAATTTTTTGAATGGTATATCTGAACTGATTGATACAGTTAATTCACGTATTGATTTGTGAATATCAACAAATGAATTGAAAATGATAAATCATGAAATATCATATTCTGAATCAAAAGATAAAACTATTCAAAAGGTATTTACATGAAGTTTTGAATGAAAAGATTCAGCTTTTGATTTGTCTTTTGTTGCATCAAATGGATGATTGGAAGTAAATTTGTATAATATAAAGAAATATAATGAAGATATTTCGGATTATGAAGATACTGAAACAGAGTTTAAATTTGAATTAAAAGAAAACAAAAAATCTGAATATTTAGTAGAATTTGAATCTTCAAAATTACAGCAAAAATTAATTGATTTACAGTGAGAAATTAAATATGAAAATGGAATAAATTTTTCTGCAAATTTTGTTGCAGAACCAATTGAATTGATTCAATGACAGAAACTTTCGTGAAAACTCGAATGAAATATTACAAAAAAATCATGAGAATCTGATAAAAAAATTCCTGAATTTACATGAGAAATCTTGTCAATAACAGAATTATTATCTTCATTATAATCAGAATTTTAATTGTTTTATTATATGTATATTATGTCTAGTAAAGGATTTACGTCATCAAATTTATCTTCTCAAAAAAAGGTAAAATCAGTTAGAAAAAAATCAAATGCCGGAAAAAATTTTTTGAAAGTTATTCTTACATTAGTATGCATTGGAGTAATATTTTTTCTTAGTGTTTGAATTATATCATGATTTAAATGAGTTTTTAGTACTGTAAAACGTTATGTAGTATCTTCAGTTTCAAAGACTGTGTGAACTCCAATGAAAAGGGATCAATATAATAGTGTAAATGTTTTGATTTTATGATATGGATGAGCTACTCATCAGTGATGATTTCTGACAGATTCAATTATGGTGGCATCACGAAATCCTGATGAAAATAACGTAACTTTATTCTCTCTTCCTCGTGATTTGTACGTAAAAAGTCCAGTAACCAATGGATATGGAAGAATTAATGCTATATTTCAGCAGTATTATAGTAGAACTCAGTCTGTAGAAGAGTCAGCTCTTTGATTTGCTAAAAAAATTGGAGAAATGCTTGGATTGGATATTCCATATTATGCGACAGTAGATTTTCAAACTTTTAAAGAAATTGTAGATTCTTTATGATGAGTGGATGTGTATGTAGATAAAACTATTAATGATCCTCAATACCCAGCTGATGATATGATACATTACAATCCATTTTATATTGAAGCATGAGAACAGCATTTAGATGGTAATACTGCATTAAAATATGCTAGATCTCGTCATACAACTTCAGATTTTGATCGTGCTAAACGTCAGCAAAAACTGATTATAGCTATCAAGGATAAGATGCTTGAACAATGATTAAGTATATCTACAGCGACACAACTTTATGATCAATACAAAAAATATATTCAGACTAATATTTGAGCACAAGAAATGCTTCGAACTGTTCAATTCTTGCCAGACATTAAAGAATTCTCATCTTTTGGATATACTTCTACATGTGGAGATAGAGATGTAACTAGGATGGTGCCATGATGTTTCCTATACAATCCACCAATGGCTCAGTTTGGATGAATGTCAGTTTTACTTCCTGATGGTGCAAGTTATAATAATGTAAGTAATTATGATGAAATGAAAACATTTGTGACGTTTTTGCTTACTCATCGTAAATTCTTGTCAGAATGAGCTAGTGTAGAAGTAGTAAACGCTATAGATCCTTCTGTACTAAGTGCTAATGGACTATGAAGAGCGTGAATCGCTACAAAATTATGAGTAAAAATGGTAAAATACTGACTGAATGTGACTAATGTAGCGAATTGAGAAACTCCAGTAGAAAATAGTTATATCACGATTAATATGGTTTGAAATTTTAGTGGAACAATCGATGCAATTCAGACTTTCTTCCCTATACAAGATATTAGAGTAGATACATGAAGTGTACAAGCAGATTATGATTCTGAATGAAATTTTATTGAATATTGGACAGAGAGAGCTTATGTTACTGTCACATTATGAAATGATTTTGTACTGTGAAATGAAAACTTTCCATGATTGGCAAATGAAAAATTTAGTTATAAATTAAATATTGAACCAATTCCACCATTGGCTATAGAGGAATATATAAAAAATGAGGAATGAGAGAAAGGAGATGATATTTCTGTAGAATAGTGTTTTGTTTAAAAAATAATTGATAGTTTCGTTTGAGTTTTACCTGAAAATGAAATTTTGGAAAAAATCCAAAAATTTAATAGTACAGATGAAATAGAATATAAACAAGCTGCTTAAATTTTAGAAAAAATTTTAAATCTAATAAATATTTTGAACTAAAATATAATAATATATGGAGTTTTCCATATAGAATTTTCATATCATAAAAAATATATAAAAAATATATAAAAAATATATAAAAAATATATAAAAAATATATAAAAAATATATAAAAAATATATAAAAAATATATATAAA
>Ga0247611_10005314_pt1 | contig 17142 bp, 34 predicted proteins | sample 177DNAGHGhighgp2_FD_192422 | JGI IMG/M metagenome (GOLD analysis project Ga0247611, IMG submission 192422) | Sheep rumen microbial communities from Palmerston North, Manawatu-Wanganui, New Zealand - 1770 DNA GHGhigh gp2 | ecosystem: Host-associated > Mammals > Digestive system > Stomach > Rumen... | reverse complement strand
CAGGGACATCGAGGAGAACCTCGACATCGAGATTGAAAAAACTTTATTCCGGGACTAGACTTTTATGGCCGAAAGGACGATAACATACAAGAGCACCAAGAGCCACACCGAGTACACCGTGACCGAGCGAAACGGCAGGGCATATCTCTCCGTCACTGGCGAGGCTGCCGCCCACGCGAAGGTGGTAAAGCAGATTAACGAGGTGAGGCTCGGTGGCGGTACATTCGAGATGGTATGCTGGATGGCCCGGCAGCTCGCACACACTTTCTAGGCTACACTTTTTTTAACGCTTCACAGGAGATAATTCAAAATGAAACAGAACGAAGAAGCTACCCCCACCATCATCGAGGTGGGCGACGACTATTCCCTGACCGTTGCCGATAGCGGGAACCTCCAGCAGTTTTTCGCGGATGGCGAGAACCTCCAAAAGGTGGCCGACCGCATCGAAACTCTGGCCCGAGGGCTCGTGGCGGACGTATCCACGAAGGAAGGAATCTCGCAGATCAAGACCGCAGCCCGGCAGATTGCATCGGTAAAGAAGAAGGTCGATGACCTGGGCAAGACGGTAGTTGCCGAGCTGAAGGCCCTCCCAAAGATTATCGACAAGAACCGTGCCGACTTCCGCGAGCGCATGGAGAGCTTGCAGGAGGAAATCCGCAGGCCCGTGACCGACATCGAGGAACGGCAGAAGGCCATCGACGACATCAAGGGCACGCACTTCGCCTGCGCCGCCTGCAACTCCCAGGAACTCGCCGCCAAGATTGACGAACTCGAGACCCAGAGGGCAGCGGTCACCGCAGAGGTATGGAAGGAAGCATACGAGGACGTGCTGAAGGCTTTTGACTCCGAAATCGGTGCGCTCTCTACCATGAAGAGCGCTGCGGAGAAGCGCGAGGAAGATGCCCGCAGGCTTGCCGAACTCGAGGCGAAGCAGGCGGAGGCCGACCGCATCATCCGCGAGCAGAAAATCAAGGAAGAGGCCGAGCGCAAAGCCCGCGAGGAAGCAGAAGCCCGCGCCGCAGCCGAGAAGGCCCGCCTGGAGCGCGAAAAGCAGAATGCCGAACGCAGGGCCGCCGAAGCCGAAAGGGCACGCCAGGAGGCCGAGGAACGCGCAAGGCGCGAGGCAATGCAGCGCGAGCAGGAAAGGGCGCAGGCCCAAGCTCATCCGGCACAGGAGCCCGCACCAGCAGCCCCTGCCGCTCCGGCCCAGAAGCCGTCAAAATGGACGCCCGAGATGAAGGCGGTAAACAAGGCCATCGTCGAGGCCATCGCGGCCATACTCGCTGAACGCCTGCAGGGATTTACCGAGACCGGCTACGAGGTCGCCGCCCGCGAAATCGTGAAGGCCATCGTGAACAACAAAATCAACCATCTTTCCGTGAGGTACTAAAAATGGAATATATCGAAAATCAGAAGGACGAAGGCAAGAAGGCCGAATGGCTTGAAAAGCGCCACCACTACATCACCGGCACCGATGCCGGGAAGCTCATCGGGGTGTCCCCCTTCGGAGGCATCTTCGACGTATGGCTCGACAAGACGGGCCGCGCCGAGCCGCTCGCGGAAACTCCCGCGATGAAGGCGGGCAAGTCCTTCGAGACCAACATCCTCAAGGATTTCTATGCAGTGGAAACCGACTGCAAGCTGGAGCACATGGACGGCTACGACCTGCGCACCTGCGACGAATTCCCGCGCCTGGGCGCTTCGCTCGATGGCTGGAACCATAGCCTCGGCATCCCGGTAGATGCCAAGAACATCCGATTCCGCGATGAAAAGTGGGGCGAGGCCTACACCTCCGACTTCCCCGAATACTACAAGGCCCAGCTCCAGGTGCAGATGATGGTGACCGGAGCCAAGTTCGCGCACCTCGCCGTGATGTTCAGCGGGCAGGACTTCTTCATCTACACCATGGAATATGACGAAGAGCTCGCCAAGAAAATCCTTGACGCTGCCGACGCCTTCTGGCCCTATGTAGATGGCGACCAGATGCCCGAAGCCGACGGCTCCGACGCCACGACCGAATACATCAAGAAGGAATATGCCGTGGGCCATGCCGACGAGGAAAAGGAAGCCAGCGACGAGGTGCTCGAGGCAGTGAAATCCCTCCAGCAGGCGAAGGCCGACAAGAAGGATGCGGAAAAGCGCGAGGCCGAATTCTCGAACCGCATCAAGGTCTACATGGGCGACGCGACCATCATTCCGGGCGTATGCACCTGGAAGAACAACAAGGACGGCGTGAGCATTGACTGGGAGAGCATCGCCACTATCGCGATGGCCGGGATGGACGCTGCCGAGCGCGAGGCCCTCATCGCCCAGCATACGCAGAAGAAGCAGGGCGCACGAGTGCTTCGCATTACCGCGAAGGGGCTCTAAAATATAAGAAATAAATAAGATTTGGAGCCATGCGCAAAATGTATATTATGCACACCAAAATCTACAAAAAGAGGTAAAACAAATGGAAAACACACCCGCAATTATCAACCCCACCGAGAGCGCCCTGCCGGTCGCCGCGCAGTCCGCATCCGAAAGCGCCGCGCTCGCCATGGCTGCACAGCAGAAGGCTGTCGTGGAGGCCCGATACAAGATGGCCCTCGCCCGCCCGCGCGACCTCGATGCCGTGCGCCAGAACATGCTCAAGGACGCACGCCGCCCCAGCTTCGCCTCGGTCGCCATCTACCACAAGCCCATCGGAAAGGGCGTGGAAGGCCCGAGTATCCGCTTCGTGGAAGCCGCCATCCGCAACATGACGAATATCTTGACCGAGACCTTCACCGTATCCGAAGATGACGAACGCCGCGTGATCCGCGTGGCAGTAAGCGACCTCGAAACGAATACCTACTTTTCCCAGGACGTGACGGTCACCAAGACCGTGGAGCGCTCCAAGCTGCCGCAGGGCGAGAAGCCCATCCGGGTCCGCACGAATTCCTACGGAAAGCCGGTCTACATCCTGCATGGCACCGACGATGACATCTTGAACAAGCAGAACTCCCTCATCTCGAAGGCGGTCCGCACGCTCGGCCTTCGCCTCATTCCGGGCGACCTCGTGGACGAGGCTCTCTACTACGTGCGGCAGACCATGGCGAAGCAGGATGCCGCCGACCCCGATGCCGCGAAGAACCGCATCATCGACGCCTTCGCGCAGCTCGGCGTGCCGGTCGAGGCCCTCAAGGATTTCCTCGGGCACGAGCTCTCCAGCATCGACCCGACCGAACTCCAGCTCCTGCGCTCCACCTATTCCGCCATCAAGGACGGCGAGACTACCTGGAAGGCGGTGATGGACGACAAGGCGGAAAGGGAGGCCGAGGCGAAGTCTGCGGCATCCGCATCCGCTCCGGCCCAGAAGAAGGCCGAGCCCGCAGCCCAGAAGGCGCAGGCCCGCAACGACAGCCCCGCGAAGAAGGCGGGCACATCCAGGAGCCAGCCCTCCTCGGCACCGGCACCCGCGCCTGAACCGGGACCTGAACCGGAATTTGCGGACGGCGCAGAACCCGAAGGCGACCTCGACAACGACATGTTCGGGTAGCCTTCGATGCGGCAGGTGAAGTACCCGGCAACGCAGATGGCGCTCAAGCGCTGCGGGTCGAGAAGCCCCTTCTACAAGCGCATCAAGGCGCTGGAGAAATGGGCCATCGACCACGGCTATGACGGGTACAAGCCTATCCACCGCAGGACAAAAAGGGACAAGAGGCAACAGACCGAGCTGCAACTCTGGGTCTAATTCCCATCAAGAAAAAAAAAGCGAAAAAGCGAATAAAAAGGAAAAACCAACCATGGCGTATTTGAATAAAGTTTTGCTCATCGGAAACATCGGGCAGGACCCGAGGACGAGCGCAAGCCCGAACGGCAGGAAGCGCGTTTCCTTCTCCCTCGCCACGAGCCGCCGCTACCGCGACAACAACGGAGAGCAGAAAGAAGAGACTACCTGGCACAATATCGTGATCTGGGGGAAGGCTGCGGAAACTTTCGAGCAGCTAGGCATCGGGAAGGGTATCTCTCTCTTTATCGATGGCGAGCTCGTTAACCGGAGCTGGACCGACAACCAGGGCTCGAAGAGGAGCATCACCGAGGTGAGCGCGACATCCTTCCAGATACTCACGCCACGCGGGCAGGGAGCATCGAGCGGAGCTTCCTACGGCAGCGCTGGAGGCTCGCAGGCATCCTCATCCGGAAACCGGAACCCCTATGCGCCGGGAGCAGGAACGCAGCAGGCGAGCGAGGAAGATTTAGGCGACGATTTGCCCTTCTAGGGCGCATGATATTCCCGCGTGAACAAACGATCGCGGGAACCCTGCCGGATGTCTCCTTTGATTTTTTACATTAACCATTTTCCATCTGAATGAGTGTCGAACTTGCGAAGGATGCGAACGGTTCATGCGGCAGGGACAAATTTTGGGCGGTAATCTGCGACGCGGTATCCCCTCCACCGCAGCCCTGAACGGGGGAAAATTTTTGACGCAAGGACGCAGGCATGAAGAACCCTTCCATGGTACATAGAGCGGAAAACATGTGGTGCATGTTCGCGCCGTACCGCCACGCCATCAAGGAGGACTGCCCCGCGAAGGTAAAGCTCGCCCTGCTTGTGAACAAATGGCAGAACCCGTGGCACGCGATGCAGGACCTGGAGAAGGTCATCCCGGCCAAGAGTCTCGCGAAACTGAAAGCGAATTTAAAAGGATAGGCTACAAGATGCAGACCATCGGAGAATACAAGGAATACACCCGGCAGCTCGAAGGCGAGGTGGGCAAATTGCACCACGCCTACGATGCGCTTATCGTAGAGCGTAATGCGCTCGTGAACCGACTGCTCAAGTACGAAAAGACCGTGAGCATCAGGAACGAAGAAGGCTCCGAAAGCGTAGCCCTCTTGCGCGAAACTTTTGACGCTATCAGCGACGAGCTCGAAGAGCTGCGCAAGCACGAGGTCGAATGGGACATGGCGAAAGCCCGGATAAAGGAACTTGAAAGCGAAATCAACCAACTAAAAACGAGGTAAAACATAATGAACAACGAACACGAACACATCTATGACGACTGCATCGGGAATCCACCCTTTGCCGAGGCCTTGAAAACGGTGGGGGGGGGGATTGATACCGAATGGAAACTCACAGAGGAGCAGCAGCGTTTCTTTGACGAGAAGAAGGAACGCGTGAGCAACCTCCCCGAAGATGCGACCGAACGCGAGAAGGAATTTGCCAAGATTGCGCTTTTCATGGCGTACTATGCCGAGGACTTGCAGAAGGCATTGAACCGCGTCAAGGCCGAGCGCACGGCAGCGGTGGAGCGCACGGCAGCGGTGGAGCGCACGGCAGCGGTGGAGCGCCATCAACACCGCAGCGACTTCTCGAAGGCGTGGGGCGCGCTGGTAGCCTGCTACCGTGCCATAGACCGCCACTTCGGAAACGAAATCCGCGCCCATCTCGAAAAGAACGACCGCACCCAGAAGGAAGGGCAGATGCGAGCCCTCATGGAGAAGATGCAGAGGCTCGCGAAGTAGAACTTGCCGCCTTGCGTGGATAGGCCTGCCAGATGCCCCAGTAGTGCAGGGCGGCACCCATTTATGCTCTCGACAGCTACCTGAACCGATAAGGACAAACGAAAGAAAAGCCCTGCCCGGCACCTTGGCGCACGCCAACCCCTCACACTTAAACACATGCCGGGCAGGGCGCTTTTCGGAGATAGAGAAAAAAAGCAAATCAACTTCACGAGAGGAAAACCAAATGAAAAAAGCATCATCCCAGAACCTGAAGATACTGGAGGCGCTGAAGAAGGGCGCACGCATCACCCCGATGGACGCGCTGAGGCGCTTCGGATGCTTCCGCTTGAGCGCGAGGATAGCCGACCTGCGCATGGCAGGGAACAAGATTTTCTCGCACATGGTAGAACGCAACGGCAAGCACGTCGCGGAATACTACATGGGAGCGACGCGAAAGCTGACGTAAAAAAAAGATTTAGAAGGGGCTGCTGGTGCAGCATGGGCATGGCTTTTCGTTTCATTTGGCCTACCTCCCCCATGTGTTAGCCGGGTTCAATTCCCGGAAGCCCCATAAAAAAAGCGAACCAGGAAACAAAATGAAACACCCACAAATGAAACGATAAAGGAAAAAAAACAAAATGGAAAACCAGGAATTCCACAAGTTCGACATGCACCTTTTCCGCGACTCAATGCAGAACTACAAGGTCTACCAGATACCGAAGGCGCAGCTCATCATAGCAGACGTGCCTTACAACCTCGGCACGAACGCATACGGTTCCAACCCCTCATGGTACGTGGACGGAGACAACAAGAATGGCGAGAGCGACAAGGCGGGCAAAAAGTTTTTCAACTCCGAAAACGAATTCAGGCCCGCCGAATTTATGCACTTCTGCTCCAAGATGCTCGTCAAGGAACCGAAGGAAAAAGGGAAGGCTCCCTGCATGATCTTGTTTTGCGAGTTCGAACAGCAGTTCAAGTTCATCGAGCTCGCAAAAAAATACGGATTTCCGAATTACATAAACCTCGTTTTCCGCAAGAATTTCTCCGCGCAGGTTCTCAAGGCCAACATGAAGATTGTCGGGAACTGCGAATATGGCCTTCTTTTCTATCGCGATAAATTGCCGAAGTTCAACAACCGGGGCAAGATGATTTTCAACTGCATCGACTGGGAGCGCGATACCGAGACACCGAAGGTACACCCGACGCAGAAACCCGTCCAGCTCCTGAAAAAGCTCATCGACATCTTTACCGACGAAGGCGAAGTTGTAATCGACCCGTGCTGCGGTTCGGGAACATCCCTTCTCGCTGCACAGCAGATGATGCGCAGATCCTACGGCTTCGAGGTAGACAAGAACTTTTTCAAGGATGCGAAGGAAAAGGTCTTGAGCTCTTTTGAGCCCGACATGTTCCAGATGCTCAAATTTGACGAGCGCGAAAAGAAAAAGCAGAAGTTCATGAGTAAGGCCGTAGACGATGGGCAGAATTGCGACCGCTGATATAGCCAGGATGCTCGGCTCGATCCACGACCGCGACCATTATACGGTGCTGCGGGACTTCTTCGAGATTTCCGCAATATCCATCCGGAATGCGGTGGACTTCGGGCGCGACCGCGAGACATACGAGATGCGATACAAGGCTATCGCAGAAAAGTATAGAAAGGAATACCTCGACATCATCGCGAGCGCCTTCGCCATGCTCGGGTCGCAGATACTGAAAGCCGCGAACGGCGACATCCCATTTGCGGACTGGGCCGGAGAAATCTACATGAACTCGGGCACAAGCAACGGCAGAGCGGGACAGTTCTTCACTCCGTACCACGTGAGCCACCTCATGGCGGAGTGCTCGCTGGAGTGCGACGATGTGCTCGGGCGCATCGGCAAGGACCCGGACGACGTGATTACCATCTACGAGCCGACCTGCGGCGCAGGCGGGCTCATCGTGGCGAGCATCGACGTGCTGAAGGGCTACGGAGTAAACTACGCCTGGAACGTATTTGTAGACTGCGGCGACATCGACTCCCGATGCGTACACATGACCTATGTCACGCTCTCTCTGCTCGGAGTTCCGGCGGTCGTGCGACTTGGCGACGCCCTCATGATGAAGTATCACGAGGTATGGTTCACGCCCGCCTACCTGATGGCGTGGCCTCATTTCAGGAGCAGGATAGGGCAGCATCGCTATCCATACGATCCGACGGTGAAGGAGCCCTCCAGGGCTCCAGCGGAAGCCGCTGCGGATGTAGAAAGTCCGAAGGCGGCAGACTTGCCGAAGATGCCCGAAAACATGCCCAGAAGAGAGAAAAATGGGCAATTATGCCTATTTTAGGGCCATTTTTGCGAAAATCCTGCAAAAAAGGCGCGTAAAATCGCCAAAAATCCCGCTTTTGAGAAAGTAAGCAAAAAGTAAGAAATATGTAAGTATTCTTTTCTTGCGTATATTGCGAAAAGTATGTATTTTATAGATACAAAACATTAAAAGCGAGGATAAACAAATGAAATTCACGATTGAAGTAGCTTGCCCCCATTGCGGAGAAACTTGGGAAGAGAACTCTTACTTGAGAAGCGTTGACGAAATCGTTAACGGAGGAACAATTGATACGGATTGCCTTTCTTTTAAATGCGGGAAAGTAATTGATGGCGCTAAATTCAAAGTTGTCGGCATATGGAATTTTAGGACTTGCGAAACAGAATACAAGAAAACCGAAGAATTGGTTAAACTTTTCGGACAGCCAGATATTAAGTAATGCCGAAACACCCGCAAGGGTGTCCGAGGATGGCTGGCAACCTCCTCGCTGACGATGGCAAGCCAAACAACAATAGGAGAAATCCAAATGGCAGAAAGAACCACCATAACAATAGATCGCGACCTTCTTATCGAGGCCCAGCGAATTGCAGCCCGAAAGGGCGTGCCCATGGGCGTGGCCGGAAGCACGTCCAAGTTCATCCGCTTTCTCTTGCAGGACTACTGCGCACGCAACCCTGCGCAGAGGAACGGCTAAAGATTTAACCCCCTAAAGAAAAAGAGGAAAAGCAAATGAAAATAAAAAAATCTATCCACATGCGGGTCATCATCGGGCTCGAAAAAGGACAAAAGCGCATCCGGTGCCTTGAGTCCGAATTCGAGGACGCCGCGAAGTTCGGCATCCAGGACCCGACCAACAAGAAGCGCTTTGTGGCGGCCTTTTCGGTTTACGAGGATACCACCGGCGGCGTCTTCGCATATTTCAGCGAGGCGTTCAAGATTACCGCCCGCAAGGCATGGAACATCAAGAGCGAGGAAAAAGATGGTTAATGAAGCAACGATTGAGGCCTACAAGGCCATGACGAAGGATAGCGCGTGCCCTAGTATGGAAGCCCAGATCCGCGAGAACCTGGAGCGCACCTGCGAAAAGTTCGCGGGCAACGAGGACAAGTTCGAGCGCTGCCTTTCGTATCTTGAGGAATGCGCCAGTGAAATTCTCGAAGGTAAGAACGGCGACGTACCCGACGAGGTATGTTTCCGCATCTGCCGCGACTACTTCAACGACGAAATCTGGAAGAAGGAGGACGAGGAAGAAGCCCGCAAGAAGGCCGAGGCAGAAGAACGTGCAAGACTCGCAGCCGAGAAGAAGGCAAAGGACAAGAAGGGCCAGAAGGCGAAGCCCAGGAAGGAAAAGCCCGAAGAAGAAAAGGCCCACAAGTGCGCAAGGTGCGGAACGGAGGTCCTGGAGCTTGAAAAGGGGCTTTGCCATGCCTGCCATGCGCTTCTGCATCCTGCGCCGGAGCCCGTGGAACCGGCTCCCGAAAATGCTGAACCCGAAAAGGAGAAGTTCCCGATTTGCCGGGTATGCGGGAAGGAGTTTATAAACCTATTCAAGGACGGGATGTGCGTAGACTGCTACGAAAAGAAGCCGATGGATGCCGAGAAATCCGCTCCAGCCCATGCCGCCAAAATCCAGCCCGAGCCGGGCCAGCTCAACTTCTTTGATTTGATGGGGGTTTAAATGGCGATGACTAGGGCTGAATTCTCCGACTACATCGTGAACCAGTGCGGAACGATTACCCGCTATGTCGTGGGCGAATTTAGAAAGACCCGCGCCCATGCGGCAGGCAAATCCGAAGTCTACCGCATCGACGAGGATGGTATAGAGCATGTGCGCAACCTCTATATCTCGATGTATGGCGGTTATTTCGTGGAGCCCTCCCTCCGTGAAAGATGGTGCAAGATCGAAGGCGGATGTCCCGGCATGAAGAGCGGGTCCTCGATGCACTCCGGACGACTTACCGATGCCGAGAAGAAGGCCATCGTCGAGGCGCACCCCGAATTCCGCTGGACATTGCAGAAGGCCGGGAATATAAGCAAGGCCGAAGCCATGCGCATCCTTACCGCATGGAAAAGAAACCCGAAAACGGAACTCCTTGTCGGCGCGAAGCTCGACAATCTCGTAGGCAACGGCAGCTTCGAGAGGATGAAGCTCGAGACGCAAAAAAAGGTTCTCGCCTTCATCCGGGCCACCCCTGGGGCGCAAAGCTGGAACCTCGGCAAGATTCTCTTCGTGATGAACGGGCGCTCCGCGAAGGAATACGAGGCGTGGCAGGAATTCTGCTTTCTCGACGGCAAGTGCGCCTTCGATGTCTACAAGTATCTCCAGAACGCGAAGTGCAGGCCAAACTCGAAGGCCCGATATTATCAGGACTACATCGAGACGGCGAAGCGCTGCGGGCATGACGTTAAGGACAAATACTGGAAGTTCCCGAAGGATCTGGTCGCAGCCCATAACAAGGTAGTGGCCGAATACAACAATATCCTTGAAGCCCGCAGGCTTGAGGAGCAGCGCCTGCATGACAAGCGCGAGCGCGAGAAGAAAAAGAACTTTCTTGCGATGGCCCGAAATTTTGCGAATTCCATCGTGCGCAAGTCCGGTCTGGTCGTATCCGTCCCTGCGGACATCAAGAACGTCTCGGCGCAGGCGAAAGCCCTGCACCAGTGCCTTGTTTCCGCCGACTATATCGGGCGCATGGCAGACAAGGAGCTCGTTCTGGTATTCGTAAGGACTAGGGCCGGGGAGCCGGTAGCAACTGCGGAAATCAAGCCGGACGGCTCCATCGGGCAGTTCTACGCCGACGAGGACCAGGAGGATATAAGGCCGAGCGAGAAGGCGCATATCGCCCTCGATGCGTGGCTCAAGGAATACCGTGCGACGGCAATAAAATCCATGAAGAAGAAACCGCAGAGGGAGGCCGCATGACCTGGAAAGCATTTATAAAAGAAAAAATGAACTGCAAGAAATACGAAACGCGATGGCCCGAGACAAAGCCGACCTATGTCGGCGTGGCTGAAGAAGAGCGGACCTTTCCATCGCTGGCTATCGACGAAAGCCGCCATTTTTACAACTACGCGATGGAAGAAAAATGCGCCTACGTTTTCGGCTTCATCCTGCGCGTTGCCAGATACAAGGGGCGCTTTTTCTTTTCGAGCGAAATTTACACCGGCGAGGCTTTCTGCTCTTCGGCCATCGTAATCGACAAGGACGATGACCTGATCCAGAGGCTCGGCAGGGAAACCCCGAAGCATGCCTACAAGAAAAGCCCGAGCATCGAGGCTGGCAGGCCGAAAAGGGAAATCGAGGATTTTGCCCTGAACTTCGGGATGGCTGAAATAAACAAGTGGGCTCCCTATCTAAAGCCCCATGTAGAGAAGGCGGTCAAGAAATTTTCGGAGGCTATTGCCGAAAACTGCTAAAATTCACAGATTTCGAAGCCCTAGAAAAAAAAGTAAAAAAAATTGTTCTACCTATTGCAAAACATCTATAAATTATATATATTATATACGAAACGAAGACCAAAAACAAAGAGGTAGACAAATGACGCAGAAATTTCTCACATCCGCTATCAAGACCGCCGCAAGGAAATTCCCTCTCGGCTCCCAGGACGGCAAGCGCGGCGACGCGCTGGTGCTCGCCCGCTTCTTCACGCCCGCCTCCAGCTATACCTGGTATATGCTCGAATATGACGAGGAAAACGACGAGGCCTTCGGCTACATCGTAGGCCCCGAGCCGGAATACGGCTATTTCTCGGTCAAGGAACTCCAGGAAGCCAGGATGCAGAGCGGGTTCCTTCGCGGGATGCAGGCGGTGGAGCGCGACATCTCGGTAGACCCGAAGAAGCGCACGCTCGCGGACCTGCTCAAGGCATACGGCGAAAAGGCCCCGAGCTGGTGGCAGGAAAAGGCGAGCGCCTAGAGCCTTTTAAATGGGGGAGGGGCGGCCCCCTTCGAGCCGCCCTTTTTCCCCTAGAATTTAACACTCAAAAAAGGAGCATAAATGCCCAGGCAAAAAAACAAGATGCTGAAAAAGGTCTGCATCTACCTCGACATGGAGGCGATCGCGAAGGCGAAGGTCGCGGCCATCAAGAAGGGCTTTGACCCAGACCTTGCAGGCAACACCAGCGCTCTCTTGCGCTACCTAATCGCGGACTTCACTGCGAAATCCGGAAAATAAAAAAACTCTTCACAGGAGAAAAAATTTTATGGCGAAACAGTATGGAAAACTCGATCACAAGAAGGCCTGCGACTATATCATGGTCGTAAATTCGTGCATGGGGGGCGAACCTTCCCTCATGATTATCCAATTTTATGCAGGAAAGCCTTTTACCGCCGATTACTTTTTCCGTGGCCTGACCTCGGAGGAAATCCTTGAGCAGGGCCGAATTTGGCGCGAGTTTTATGCAGAAAGGGACATCAATTATCGCAAGACCTCGAAGCATCTGGCAAAGATGTTCTGGAAAGATGCCAAGGCAAACGGAAGCGTTCTGCTGAAGGCAAATTCTATCGGCATCATCTTGAAAGATTACCGCGAGGCCTGCCGATGAAATGCTGGTGGTGCGGCAGGGACCGCAAGACGACGCAGTGCAGGCTATACCGGCAGCGTCGATGGATAAACCTCTGCGGCGATTGCCTGGAGGGATTTTCAACCAAAATCAAGGAGACAAGGGAAAAATGAAAATTTTGGAATTCATGTTCTTTTTAATTCTTTTGGCAGGGATAGTCATCTGGTTTTTCGCCCTGCGCCGGGCTTTATTCTCCGTCATAGACGAGGCTGCGATTTTCTTCCTCCTGCTCGGCGGGCAGCTCGTAAAGCTGGGATATTCCTACGGCGACGCGGCAGACGAGATGATCTGGCGCGAGAGTGTTTCCGAGGCCTTTAAAAATTTGAGGGACAAGAAATGACAAATACAATAAATCGCAAGATCAAAGAAATAGACTCCGAGGAACTTTGGGAAAAGGAGCTCGAAGCCATCTTCGAACATGCTCTCGATGAAATAAAGGACACCGTCGCATCCAGGACCGCGCAGGCTGCGGTCGATGTATATTCCGAAGCGATGAAAGGAGGCGATGCCGGAACCATCGCCCGCAAGATTTCCGAAGCCTGTATCGACTGCATGGGTGCAGGGCTGAAGAAGGGATTTTCAACCGCGCTCAAGTTCATGCGCGAAAGGGGGCTCTAAAAAATGACTATCACTTTGTCCTGGCCTGTTATCGCCATCATCATTTTCGTTCTCGCCACGCAGATTTGGGCGTGGACCAGGGACGGCTCGACCGGATATATCGCGGTTTCCGACCGGGATTTTGCGGTATTCCTGGCGACCGCCCTTGATGCTCTATTTATCGCTATCGTCGGAGGGATATGGATATGGTAAGTAAAACTACAAAGACGAGGGTCATCAAGGAATATCACGAGATCGACAAGGAAACGTTCAAGATTTGCGAGGCGGTGGCGCTCGGCCTCGACCGCTACTACATGAGAGACAAGCATCCGACTTTTGTTTCCGAGGCGCAGCGCGAGAAGGCACGCGCCATCATTAAGCAGATGCCTCCCGGATGGATGCTGATGCCACACCGCTGGGACATGCACCGGTGAGAGGCATGGGCCGAAAGTCGCTGTAAGTTTTTTGTAATAAAGAAATAAGTTTCGTGCGCCATCGCAAAATCTAATTTTATATACAAAAAAAAAGAGGTTTCAAAATTGAGCATTCGCGATAAAATAATGAAGGCCGCTGCCGCCATCGAAGGGCGGGCTGTTCTCCTCCCGGAGCGATGGGATAGGGCTCTCGTGGGCTATACCATCCCTGAAGGCACAAGGCTTGCAGTCGGGGTCTACGATTACGACAAGGCGGTCTGCCGCCCCGACCTAATCGACCTTGACACAGAAGATGCCCTGCTGGACGACCTGCGGGCCGTTGATGGCGAGGCCAAGCCCATAATCATCCATTCTGGGGTCGAGGAATGAGCAAGGCGGTCATCTTGAGCATCCACCCGAAATGGGCCGAGAAAATCTACTCGGGGGAAAAAGAGGTCGAATGGCGAAAGACCATCCCGACCGAAGCGACGCCAGGAATGCCGGTCCTGCTCTATGAAACGGCCCCGGTATGCAAGGTGACGGGTCTTTTCTTCTGGATCGGGAAGGAAACCCTGAAAATACGCGAGCCGGATTTCGATGGGCAGGAAATCCACCCGGTCGCCCAAAGGCTGATAGATGCAGGCTGCGTTCCACTTGAGGACTTGAAAAAGTATCAAGGAGCAAATGGGCAAATTTATGCCTGGAATGTTCGCGGCAAGATGAAATTCCCGAATCCGCACCAGCTTTCGGACTATGGGCTCTCAAGGGCTCCCCAGAGCTGGCAATATATCACGATAAAGGAGACTCAAAAATGAAATGCGACGAACTAAAACCTCTTGTATTTTCACTAAACGACTTGGCGTATATTGACGAGTCCGCTGTGAAAAAGAACTTTGAAAATCCTCACGACCATGCAGTTTACAAGGCTACGGAAGTGGACGCCGCCATCGCAGAACTCAAGCATAAACTTGAGGATGCGAAGGCCACGGCATACGCAGAGAGCATTGATGCGAATATGGAGAACCGCAGACTACGCAGGGCTTTGTGGATGGCGAGGGCTGAACGGGCGGAAGAGAAACAACAACTATTTCATTTCTCTCTTGGTTATAAGAAATTGTGTATAGACGGATTTTACGACCCATATAGCGGTCGCAGAGAATTGACGCCGAAACAATGGATTAAGGTTTTTAACAAAGTATATGTAAAATGTCTCAAGAAGGCAGAGGAGTACAAATGACACAGGAAGAACTTGACAAGATCGTCGAACAGCACCAGCACTGGATGCATGAGGACGTGGACGGATGGGAAGGTATGAAGGCGGACTTGCGCTGTGCGGACTTGCGCGATGCGAAATTGAGCGATGCGGACTTGCGCGGTGCGAACTTGAGCGGTGCGAACTTGAGCGGTGCGAAATTGAGCAATGCGGACTTGCGCTGTGCGAACTTGAGCGGTGCGAACTTGAGCGGTGCGAAATTGAGCAATGCGGACTTGAGCGAGGCCAACTTGAACGGGGCCTACTTGAACGGGGCCGACTTGAGCGAGGCCAACTTGAACGGGGCCTACTTGAACGGGGCCGACTTGAGCGAGGCCTACTTGAACGGGGCCGACTTGAGCGAGGCCAACTTGCGCAAGGCCGACAAATTCCGTCTTGGCAAGGTGCTGGACGAGCCTCTGACGGGCTACAAGAAAACGAATGAAGGTGTGGTTATTACAGCAGAGATTCCCGCTGGTGCCATTGTGTTCTGCATCAACGGCAGCAAGTGCCGGACGAACCTGGCGAAGATTACCGATATGGACGGACACGAAGTCCTGCACTCGCGATATGACAATTCCTTTGAGTACCGCCTCGGGCAGGAAATCGAAATCAAGGACTTCAACTTGATGTATAACATCGAGTGCGCAAGCGGCTTCCACTTCTTCAGGACGAGAAAGGAAGCGGAGGAGTACTAATGAGCGAATTGAAAGCAATTAACGCATACCAACTAACCACCAACACCGAAGGTTCAGATGTATTCATCCACAATGATGAATTTGGCTGCGGCGGTGACCTTGTAGAATGTTACCTCAAGTCCGAAGCCGACAAGGTAATTGCTGAACTGAAAGCGGACTACCAGGAAGCCTGCAACCGCTTGCAGACTGCAAACCTCATCAAAGACGAGCAACTTGCAGAAACTCGCCACCAGAAGTGGAAGCGGTGCATGGCGATGGCTATGATGCTTGAACACGTTTGTCCGATAACTATTCGTAAGGCAAAATGGAAAGGCAAATGGTACTTGCGTTGGCTGGAACTCGCCGAGAAATTCAAGGAGGGTGTCTAATGCCGTGGATAAAAGCAACGCCTAAAATAAGCGGAAAATTTGAATTCTCGATGGACGACATTGCAATAGGAAAGGTTTACAAAACGGCGGAGGAATGCATGGACTCTTTCAGCAGGTTTGAGAAGGACTCCTCCTTCGGGCCGATGATGGCTTGTAGGCCGATATTTTTTCCATTAAACGACGAAGAATTGGAAGCCTTCAAGGCTGCGTTTGCAGCAGGCAAAACCAGTGCAGAGGAAGGCAAGAAAATCGCCAAGATGGACGAGCTTGCCGGGACTCTGGTTGACTTCTTTAAAACGCTGAAGAAAGCCGTAGAAAAGGAGGCGAAGTAATGGGAATCTGGTGCGAACATTTCGCTTGTGTAGAAATGACAAAAGCGAAGATAGACTTTTTCAAGAAGCCTACACGACATGGAGCAGCAAGCCGTTGCCATGAACTTAATAAAGCAAATTTGCAAGAACGATGGACTGTTATATCGGCAGGCCTCTGCTACGTTCCAGATTATGACGAACTCAAGGAGGCGAAGTGAAAAACTTAAAAAAGAAAATCATCGAAGGCTTCCTCTGGGCGTGCGCCTTGACTTTTACCATGCTCGGTATCGTCGGGGCCATGATGTTAGTCGGGCTGATCACTTTCGCGATCACGAGGGCCATGGCATGAAAAGAAAACCGGAAAACCAAATATTCCACTTCGGGCTTGAAAAGGTAGCCATGAAGGACCTTGACATCGCCCAGGCGCACAAGGCGAAGGAATATGCCCACGCGATGGCGAACGGCTACGGCCTGAACGATGACGCGCGGATGCAGAACTACTGGATAGGGGTCGAGAATTGCGTGGACGCGAAAATATGCGAGCTGGAGAGGGCATGATGCAGGACAAAGAAAAGATGACCGAGGAAAAGATAAAAACTCGAAAATTCCGGATAATAGGCTGGAGAAAACCAAAGTTACTCAAAGATATGACCGTGCCGGAACTCATGATGATGCGCGACCGGGCCTATATGATTGCGATGAGCTACGGCGGAAACGATAGAGTTTCCGCATACTGGCTGCGCGTCGAGGCAATATGCAAGGCTCTTATAGATGGATGGGACAACGACAAGAAATTTGCCGAATACGAAAGTAAAAAGGCTTTAGAGGCGAGGACATAAAAAAAAAAATGGAAAATTGGGAAAGCATCATCGCGCAAAAGATGAGACCTTGCGCCAAGCTGGCGGAGGACGTAGCGCATCAAAGAAAGCTCGAATACGAGAGGAAGCGCGAGGCAACGCCTGAACGCAGGGCGCAGCATAGGGCCTATGACAAGAGCGAGGCCGGACGCGCATCCATGCAGAGGCGAAACAAGAAATGGCGCGAGAGCGAGCGCGGGCGCGAGGTATGCCGCATAAAGTCGCGCCGCTGGTATGCCGAGCACAAAAAGGATGCCAAATTCATGGAGCGCAAGAGGGCATATAACAGGATGTATAGAGCCATGCGCAGG
>Ga0247611_10005313_pt1 | contig 17143 bp, 13 predicted proteins | sample 177DNAGHGhighgp2_FD_192422 | JGI IMG/M metagenome (GOLD analysis project Ga0247611, IMG submission 192422) | Sheep rumen microbial communities from Palmerston North, Manawatu-Wanganui, New Zealand - 1770 DNA GHGhigh gp2 | ecosystem: Host-associated > Mammals > Digestive system > Stomach > Rumen... | reverse complement strand
ACACAGCCAAAAAAAGACATCAATAAAAACACATACGAGCATACTATTGCCATAAACTGCCTTTTGGTTGCTTGCCACTCTTTAAAAGCTTTTGGAACAATAAACAAACAAACAAGTGCAACCATAACCAAAATAAGATATAAAAACAAATGCCCAAAATCAATCATATTAAAATTTAGTGTTCCTGCTGTTCCTATTGCTTCACCCGCCAAAAACAATTTGTCAAAAGTGAAAATCTCGCCTGATGTTCTGTATAAAATATCATTTGTTATGCCTATCGTTGTTTGTAGAACAATCAAAATTATTGCAACAGTTCTTCTTAGGCTTTTTGTTGGTAACAAAAAAATAACAAAAGCCCACAAGTGAATAATCAACAAACCAACATAAAAATATTTTGGAAGATGCCCCAAACTTAGCGCTGAAGAAGTGAGTTCAAAAACTATTGCAAACAAATAAAAAACTAACGACACACATATATTATCTGTCACATTTTTATATTTAACTTTTGTGCTTATATCTATCATAAATAGCTCCTAAAATGTAGTTTATCATATTTTAACTTTTTTTTGCAAATATTTTTATAAACTTAAAATTTTTATAGCATCTTTTATAACTTTTATCTTAACATTATGTTTGCCATCATTTTCACCATCAACATTAACTGCCATTTCATCATAAAATTTAACATCTAAACTTGAGAACTTTTTATATGTAATGTTTTTGTTCTTCAAAACGCTTTTAAGCCCAAACAAAAACATTCTAAAAATAAGCATTAGTGAACCAAATGTTAATTTTTCTTTCTTTTGATTGACCGACACAAGTTCCATTTGCCCATCATTTAAATCTGCATTCTTGTTAAATTTGTAACCAGCAACAGATTTTGAATTTATCAAAAAGAAAAGAACACTATTTAAAGAGAGGTTTTCATCGCCTATCTTCACATCAATTTTATGCGCTTTTGACGAAAAAACTTCTTTAAAAGAATCCACATAATACGCCCATTTTCCAGCCTTTTGTTTTTTTGTTTGCTCTGTTTTGTAGCTTGCTGAAGTGAAAATGCCTGAAGCGCAAACATAAACTCCATATCTATCGTTTTCTAAAAAAGCATCAACATTTTTAGGACTGCCTTTTTCTATGATATTTAGTGCCTTCTTTAAATTTTTTGGAATAGACAAAGATGAGGCAAAATCATTAACTGTTCCACTTGGAATATATCCCAAAATTGGCTTTTTTTCACTCTTTAAAACAGCGTTTAAAACATCATTAACTGTTCCATCACCACCGGAAAAAATTAGATAATCATATTCTTTAGACTTTTTTAATACTTCCAAAAATTCCTCTTTGCTGTTTGGCTCAGAAAACTCTACATCTCCAAACCTTTTTTTAAGCCTATCTATTATGTAATCTTTCTTTTTTAAATATCTATTTTTTCCACTATTCTTATTATAAATAAACAAACATTTCATAAAAAAATTATATAAATTAAAACAAAAATTGTCAACAAAAATGATAACAAGTTAATTTAAACAAGAAAATTAAATATAAAAAACTTGAAATTCAATTAACAAATTTAACTATAGACAAGTTGTATGGGCAATTTTTAGCTTAAAAATATATAAAATTTGTTATAAAATATAAAAAAATATCACAATCAATCTTGACTTTTTTCAATTTTGGTATATAATATATATATAACAAACTAATCTTTAAAAAAGATGCAGAAGGAGTTATTATGAACAGAGAAGAAACAAAAACAACAACCACAAAAAGAGTTGAAATAAAAAGAATAGAACAAAACGCAGAAAAAAAGTATGAAAGCAAAATTCACAGACACGCTTTGATTGCATTGCTTTTTGCAGGTCTTGCAGCCATTGCTTTAATGATAGTTGAAGGAGCTTTAGGAAACTTTACCGCACTATTTGCTATAGGCTTTATTGCTTTTTTCTGGGCTAGCTTGTTTTACTTTTTCCAATATAATTCTGGAAAAAAGAGCAAGGGCGTTTTGGTTGGTGCAATATTAGAATTAATTGGTGCCGCTTATATGCTTACATTCTACATTTTGTTTAATATTGGAATTATTTAATAAATTTAAAAATAAAAAAAAGAAGATTTTTAATCTTCTTTTTTTGTTTGGATTGTTTCTTCTTTCTTGTTATAAACAACTCTTGGCTTGCTTTTAACCACAAACAAATCAATCAAAAGAGCAATCATAAACAGTCCTGCTGTCACATACAAAACAACATCATAGCCATAACCTGCGTTTCTTATTGCTGTTGCCATTTGGTTTCCGCTAAGCCCAGCAAAAGCCCAAGCAGACAAACAAATTCCGTGAATGCTACTTATTTTTTGCATACCAAAGTTATCAGATAATAGTGTTGGCAAGTTGCTAAATCCCCCACCATAACCAGCGTTTATTAAACAAGCCATCAAAACAACCAAAATCGCAATAATAATTCCAGCCCCAACACCAACAGTGCTTATCAAAACTGCAACCAAGAGCGTTGAAACAATAGACATAACAAAAATTATTTTATAAATAGAGTTCCTGTTTTTCATATAATCGCCCCAGGTAGCAAATCCAATACGACCACCTGCATTAAAAAAAGCGGTTAACGAACTTAAAAGCCCTGCAACTGTTGCACTTGCTCCAATGCTTACAAAAAGTTGTTTTTCTTGAGATATAATTGCAAGCCCACAAGTTATGTTTATATAAAATATTAACCAAACTCCAACAAAAGTTGGGTTTTTAAATATAGAAAATCTTTTAAAGAAATCTTTAATAGGGTGTTCTGATTTTTCTGGAATTGGCTCAACCCAATCATCTGGCTTTTTAATTAAGAAATGTCCAAGCATCATCAAAACAAAATAAACTCCAGCCAAGATAAAAAACATCATATAAACGCCTTTATTTCCAAAAGCATCCATAAGCGCTTGCATGAGTGGTGAACCAATAATTTTTGCTGCTCCAAATCCCGCAACTGCAATTCCTGTTGCCAAACCTTTATGCTCTTTAAACCAAAGCATTATTGTTTTGACTGGAGTTAAATAACCAATTCCAAGCCCTATACCCAAAATCACACCATAACAAACAAGTATGCCCACAAGACTTTTTAGGTATATAAATAACCCCGTTCCAAGCATTCCAACAGTAAAAAATATTGTTGATATAAGAGAAGATAGTTTGATGTTACGCTCAACCAAATTTCCACAAAAAGCCGCACTCATCCCTAAGAAAAATATAGCTAAGCTAAATGCCCACTCAATACCACCTGTGCTGCATCCAACATAACTTGATATCTCATTTTTAAAAGTGGACCAGCAATAAACTGTTCCAATACTGCAATGAATAAGTAGTGCTGGAATTGCCGCTCTCATCCATTTGTTATTTAATCTACTTTTCTTTTGTTTGGGTTCTTCCTCGTTTGCAACCACTTCTTTTTGTGCTTCCGCTTCCATAAAATTAAACCTTCCTTTGCTCTTAAAAATAAAAGTTTAAATCAAATAAATTATGTAAATATCAAAATATGAATACGGGCTTATTATATACTTATATTTTTGGTTTGTCAAACAAAATTTATTTTTAATTTGTTAATCTAGGCTTTTTTTAAAAAAGATATAAAATCTATTTTAGACTCACAAAAATATTAAATAAAACACTGGTTTTAATAGGCAAAATTTGCCATATTTTTGACCTCAATTAAATTTTAATAAAATTATAACTATTTAAAAATTAAAGCGTTTTTTGGCATAAAAAAAAGCATTCTAAAAATAGAATACTTTTTTGTTTTACATACTTCTTGCCATAGCTTCTGTGGCATTTTGAGTTTTTTCATCATTTAGTTCAGCATATTGATTCGTTTCTTTTCTGCTTGCCCCTTTGTTCATAAAGCTAAGTTTTGCTTCTTTCACTCCAAGGCGTTCACACATCTGGCTATATTCTCTTTCAAAAGCTTTAAAGCCTTGATATGAATAAATTTTATAATCTTGCAAATCAATCGTTTCAATATTTTCGCCATTTTTAAAACTAAGTTCTTTACAAATATAAGGCTTTTTAAACTGAATATAGCTATCTCCAAACTCTTTTCTTACCTTATCTTCACTAACACTAAAACATTTTAACAAAAGCTTTTTATCATCAAGAGTTAAGTCTTTGTCATCCTTCTTTTGAGCTTTTTCTAGTTCTTCTTGTTCTGATAACAAACATCTATTTTTATCAATCTCACAAAAGGCATCCATTTTTTCAAGCTTTTCTTTGTTCTCTTTTATTTTGTCTTCACTTAATTTTGAACTATATTGCTCCACATACCTATCAGTTAAAAACTTATGTTCACTAACAAGTTGTTTGGATTTTTCACTTTTTATATCTTCTGAAAAAGCTTTTATTGCCTTTCTTTCTTTTCTTCTTCTTCGGCTTAACCTAATTGATGCCAACAATCCTATATCAAGCCCAACAACGCCAGTCCCAATCAATAGACCAATTAGTGGAAGAGTCGCAAATTTTGTTGCAAAAATAAAAACAGCAGGAAGAGACAGTGTTGCAGCCGCAGCCAAAACTCCCAAGGCTATAAGCCACCCCAACCCTCTTCGTTTTGCTTTTTTATCTTTTTCTTGTCTTTGTCCATCAGGTTTTAAATAATCATCTTCTTCTATCGGCTCTACATTTCTTATGTTTTTAGCTTTTTCGAAGAAATTTTTTAATCTTTTTTTCTTTTCTTTTTCTGTCTCTTCAGCCATTTTTATCCCCTTTTTAATTTCAAAAGTATTATATCACAAAAAAACTTAAAAATCAACACTTTATTTTTTGCCCGCAATGGTTATTTCATAAACAATATCAGAAAAATATCTTGGATTTAGTGTTGAAAGCTCTTTTGATTTTGTTTTGTTCAAAACAAAGTTGTTTCCTGTTTGCAAAACTTCATTTGTGTTATAAAATCTTAGTTCCCCAAGCATAATGATATTTTCTTGGTCACTATTTATTGGAGTTAAGCTAAAGTTAATGTTTGCCAAAACTTTTAAATCTCGACTAAGTTTTACCATTTCTTGAACTTTTTTATCAACGCTCATCACACCAAACTTCCAACCCAAACTTTGCATTCTCTCAAAAAATGTTTTGCTGTTAACCATAAAGCCATTAAATCTAGACACAACAAAAGAATGAATGTTATAATCTGCCAAAATATGAACTCCAACATCAAGTTGGTTAAATGGCGCTCTTTTTGAATCAAAATTATAATGCCAGTCAAGTTCTTTATATTCAACAGGGTGAAAAATTCCTATAACATAATCATTTGTTAAACCACTTATTGATGCAATGTTTGAAATTTTTTCATCTTCTATTTTAAAAACAGATATTAAATTCCCATCACTATATCTTCCCCACAACAAAGTTTTTGCAAAATAGCGCATAAGCTTGTTTTCAAAAATATATTTTTGCCAATCAGCTTTATTCCACATTCTTCCGCTATGAAAAGCACTTTCCAATCGTTTTGATTGCCTTTCTATTTCTCGCTCTAACCTTTTCTTTTCTATTTGAACTTCTTTTGTTATGTTTTCTTCGCCCAAAACAGCAACTGACCAATCAGGCATAATTTTCAAAACACTGCCACCAATCTTTATTTCATCACCCAAAATATTAAAGTCTGGAATCATTTTATCTCTCAAATTTTCAACCACATCATTTTCATATTCATTTGATTCAATAATCCCTTGCAAAAGCGCATCTAAAACAATCTTTTCTTCTTTTTTGTTTTTGTCTAAACTGTTAAATAATTTTAAAGCACCTTCTTTTTGAGCAAAAATAAACAATTTAACAAACAATTTATACTTTTTGGGTGAACTTAATTTGGCAAAAATTTGGATTGCTTTTTTAGCACAATTAATGCTTCCGTTTTGTGCAATTAAAGAATATAAAAACTCTTCATTTTCATTGGTGCTAGCCAAATTTTGAGCCAAAGCAAAACAAAAATCATCAAGCGAATTTTCTGTGAAAAGCTTTTTAAAGCCAGCTAATTCATTCATCGCTTTTGGTGAACACAAATCTTTGTAACAAGAAACAAAATAGTTTACAACTTCAAAAGAAACATCTTCTTCATTTTGATAACAAAGTTTTGGGTATTTTGAAATATTCTTCCCCAAAATCTCAAAGTTTTGAGGGAACTTTGAACCATTCTTCTTTAACTGAGAAATGTTTATACTTTTGCTTTCTGGCTTGATTGGTGCATTGTCGATAATAAGTTTTTTAATTTCTTTATCTTTTTCTTTTTCATAAATTTCAGAAAGAAGCTTAACAACTTTTGGAATATGAACATAAATAAGCAAAACATTAACAAAATCAACAGCCGTGATTTTTGACTCTTTCTTTAATTCTTCAACATAAGAATAAACATCTTCAAAGTGTTGCTTTAAAATATTTTTTACTTGTCTTTTTTCTTCAAACTCATTATAAAGCCAATAATTTAAAAGCTTTGGAATAGCGGAAGAAATATTTTCTTCAAACAAAACAGAAAAAATTGTCATTCCATATTTTGAAAAGTTCTTAAACACAAAATCATAAAAAGCATCACTATCTTTTTTTGCCTTGTTTTTTAAATAGCTTCTGGCAGGTCTTTTCCAATTGCTGAGCGCCCCAGTGTTTGCAGAAAGTGCAACAAAAAACGCATCTTGCCATTCTGAAAATGGAATTTTTGCCCACAAACAGCATTCCACAAAGCGGTCAAATGTTCGCTCTAAATTGGTAAGCCTTGGAACATCTTCTGTAACATAACAAAATTTATCAATGTGTCCAACAAAAATTTTGCTCAAAAATGTTATGATTTCATCATATCTGTTTTTAAAAATCAAATAACTTAAAAAATTGTGTGTGCATTCACAATTTAGCGTTGGCAAACGCTCTCCAAGATAAACAAGATCAGCCACATTAAATTTTATTTCTTTTATCTCACCCAAAAAATCTTGTGGCATTTTACTCTCGTTTGAAACAAAAAATGCAGCAATATTGTTTGCCTCTTGCTCACTAAAATTTTGAGCTTTTAAAATTGAATAATAAAAATTAAATAATTGTTTCATAATATATCCTCAACTTCATTTATTTTAGCATAAAATTAAGGATTACACAATTAAAATAAGGCTTTAAGTTAAAATTGTTTTTAAAGTGGTTGTTGCCGGATAGATTTGAATTAGTTTGTTTATTTGCTTTTCTTCAATAATCCCCAAAGTTTTTAAATTTTTGTCTATAACTCTAAAATTTGTTATACTATCTTGCCTTATCTGCGACACAATTTTATATAATGTTGTGTTTTCACTAACCGCAAGTTCCCTAACAATTAGCCCTTGATTTAAACTTAAATTTTTGTTATCTAAAAAATTTGACCTTTCATAAACTGAAGTTTTATCTTGAAATGAAGCTGTAAAAAAGCAAAATATTCCTAGTGTTAAAAGGGTGAAATTAACAACAAAAAAAGTTGAAACAACAAAGCCCAAAACCAGTAAAAAAGATGTTATAATCCCAGTGTAAGTTGTTATTTTTAGTGCTTTGTTTCTAGAGTGTTTTTTACTTAACAAGGCAAGCATAACACGACCGCCATCCATTGGAAAAACTGGCAAAAAATTTATAAGCCCTGTAAATAAATTGGCAAAAACAAACAATTTTGTGTAGATATAACTTTCAGGAAAAATCCACCAAAGAGCAAATCCCAAAATTGCCAAAATTATGTTAACAAAAGGCCCAGCTAGAGCTATTATTATTTCATCTTTATATGAAAACAAAATATTTTTTCCACTCAAACTTATGCCGTGTGGCATAAGATTAAAAGTGTTTAAGTGATACCCCATTTTGTTCGCTACCAAAAAATGTGAATATTCGTGGATTAACAAAACCAAAAGATAGGCAACCAAAACATCAAACAAACCTTGCAAGATAAAAACAAACAAAAACAAAATAAAAAGTGGGTGAATTTTAAATTTTAAATTATTATATTTTTTAATCTTCACTTGGCAAAAACCCCACAAGTTTTAATCGTTTTGCACAAATTTTACACTTAAAAACATATTCCCCATTTTCATTTATTTCTAAATTTGTTTTAATATTATCTTGATAAATTTCTAAATATTCACCAACGCATTTAAACACTTCACTTTTTAAAATTTCATTCAAATCTTTTTTATAAAATTCTTTTCCGCCTATTAAAACACTTTTTAAGCGTTTTGTTAAACTCATAACTTTAACTCCCTTTTATTGAATTTAATATTTTTGCAAAAAATCCTCTGTGCTCTTTTTTATAATCATACAAATAGTTTTTGCCAAAACAAATGTTTTGGGCCAAAATATCAAACGCCTTAAAAACCTTGTCTGTTAATTTTAAAGCTCCATTTATGCTGGCTGAAATTGAAATTTCATCAAACTCTGGAACAATGCCCAAAATTGGAATAGAAAGAGCATTTGAAATTTCACCCACACTTAACATTTCTTTTTTTAAAACCAAATCGCTTCTTATTTTGTTTATAACAATATTTATCTTGTTAAAATATTTACCATTCAAAAAAGAACTAACCCTATCAGTGTTTTTTATTGAAGTTATGTGTGGAGTTGTTGCCAAAATCACTTCATCAGCAGCACAAACTGCTCTTTCAAACCCCATTTCAACCCCCGCTGGAGAATCTATTAAAATATAATCAAAATCATTATTTAAACACATAACTGCATCATAGAAATCTTTTGTTTTAATCCTTTCTGGAAAACACGCTTTAACGCTTGGCAAAACAAACAAAGTTTTATAAAAATTATGTCTTACAATCGCTTGATTTGGGCGACATTTTCCGCTCACAACATCAAAAATATCATAAGTTATTTTTTCATAAGTTCCTGTTAAAATATCTAAATTGTTTAAACCAATATCACCATCAACAAGCAAAACGCTATAGCCCATTTTTGCCAAACTAAATCCTAGCCCTGTGCAAATTGTTGTTTTCCCGACTCCACCTTTACCACTTGTTATAACTATTTTTCTTGCCATAAAAATTCCTTCTTTTTGCAACATTTTAGCAACAAAAATTTGCTTTGTAAAGAAAGTTTTTAAACAAATTTTACATTAGACAAAAATAGTGATTTTTCCAAAAAAATCACCATATCTTATTCTTTTTTATAATCAAGTTAACAAAAATAATTAGAATATAATGTGCAAAAAATTATTTATGTAAATAAAATTTTATTATTTTTTATTTTTCTCTTGCTAAATTTATTTGCTTATGATATAATACTTTTATAATTTTTAACATGGGTCCTTAGCTCAGTTGGTAGAGCACCTGACTCTTAATCAGGGTGTCCAGGGTTCGAGTCCCTGATGACCCACCATAAAAAAAGCAGTATTAAAACAAATACTGCTTTTTTCTTATTTTTCACTTAACATCTTTTTTATATTAACCTTAATTAGTTCCACACTTGGTTGATTATATGTGTTAAGCCCCAATAGCTCACCAGCAAAAGAAGTTTCAAGCATAAAGAACATCATTAGATTTCCCATAACATATTCATCAACTTTGTCAACAACAATTGTTCTGCTAACTCTTCCACACTCAAACATTGCTTTTTCTGTTGCTTCTTGTGAGGTGTTTAAAATATCTGATAATTTTTTGTTTACAAAACAATCATCCAAAAGCCCATTGTTTAAATTTGGAATAATTGCATCATTAAAAAAGTTTTCCACTCTTATAAACGTCATAACTTTGTCTAACTTTCCTTCCAAACAAAGTTGAAGCTGGCTGTGTTGGTCAACTGTTCCCAATGCCCTAACAGGGGTTTGACCCACATATTTTGTTGTTCCATTAAAACTAATTTGTTTCCCCAAACTTTCTGCCCAAAGTTGACAATACCACTCAGACAAAACTTTTAAGTTGTCAGCGTAAGGCATTAAATATGATATGTTTAATCCCTTATCCATAAATATTTTTTGCAAAACTGCTCCATATAAAGCAGGATTATTTAAAAGTTCTTCATTTTGGGCGCTTAAAAGCATATCTCTTGCTCCGCTCAAAATTTTATTAATATCAGCGCCAACAACAGCTGCAGGAAGCAATCCAACAGCAGACATAACAGAAAACCTTCCACTAACATCAGTTGAAAAATAAAAAGTTTTTATTTTGTTTTCGGTTGCCCACTTGTTTAATTTGCCTTGTTTGTTTGCTGTTATGGCACAAATATTTTTTGTATAATTTTCGCCCAATTCTTTTTTAAGTCTTTCTATAACAAGAGTTAACTGAGTTAATGTTTCAAGAGTGCCACCACTTTTTGTGACAACACAAAACATTGTTTTTTTGCAATCAATAATTTCAAGTAATGACAAAAACTTGTCTGGATTTATGCTGTCACGAATAAACCAATTTGGCCTGTTGTTTCTAAAAATCTTGTTTTTCTTGTGATTCATGTGTGTAAGTGCTGAAAAAATTGCTCTTGCTCCAAGAGCTGAACCACCAATTCCTAAAACAACAAAATTTTCAAAATTTGAAGAAATATAGTCTGCATATTCTTTTATCTCATCAAGGTCTTGTGGATTTAAAACCAAATCAAAATATGCTTTTGCCTCTTTGTTTGGGTTTTTAATAACATTTTGATATGCTCTTTTTATATCATTTTTGTTTAGTTCTATTTCTTTGTCACTAATCCCACAAACATTTTTGTCAAAACTTTCGGCTCTCATATTTTTAAAATTAAATTTTATTCTTTGTTCCATATTTTCACCCTCATATTTATTTTTATATATTTTAACATAATAATTTTTTATTCACAAGCAATCACAAACAAAAACAAAAAATAATATTATAATTTTATGGAAAATTTAATAAAAACAATCAACATCAAAAACTTAGAACATAATTTGTCTGTTATAAAAAATTTTTTAGGGCAAGCAAAATTTTGTGCAGTTGTAAAAGCTGATGCCTATGGACACGGAATAAAAAATGTTATAAAAACCATCGAAAAATTTGCTGACTGTTTTGCTGTTAACAATTTGCTTGAAGCCAAAAATTTAAGGCCATACACAAAAAGCCCTATTTTGTGTCTTAGTGATTTTGAGCCAAACAAACTAACTTTTGCTCAAAAAAATGATATTATGCTGGGCGTTTCAAACAAAAATCAGCTAAAAATATTAGAAAACTTTTTAAAATCAACCAAAAAACCAATAAAAATTCACTTAAAATTAGACACTGGAATGAACAGACTTGGAATAAAAAATTGCTATGACTTTTGTAATATAAAAAACAAAATACAAAAAAACAAAAACATAAAACTTGTGGGGGCTTTTACACACCTTGGCGGAGGCAAAAAACGAACAGAAAAACAGAAAGAAAAATTTTTTAAAATGTGTGAAAGCTTGCCAAAAAACATAATCACGCATTATGCCAGCTCATCTCTTGTTAAAAAAGATGAGTTAAACCAAAATCAAATGGCAAGAATTGGACTTATGATTTATGGCTATGGAGATAAAAACCTAAAACCTGTTATGAATGTGTTTGCCAAAATAATTCACATACAAAATGTTAAAAAAGGCGAATATATTGGTTATGGAACAAAACATAAAGCAAGAAAAGACTTAACTGTTGGAGTGATTTCAGTTGGTTATAGCGATGGTCTTATGCGAAGTTACTCAAAAAAAGGTTATGTTTTGGTTAACGGCAAAAAAGCAAAATTTTGTGCAAATATTTGTATGAATTTAAGCATAATAAATTTAAGTAACATAAAAGCAAATGTTGGTGATTATGTAACAGTTTTAGACAGCAAATTAAACGCTGAAATTATTGCAAAAAAATGCAAGACAATTTCTTATGAAGTTTTAACAAATTTTAGAAATATTAAATGCACAAAAAAGATTTCTTAAGCATACACTGCTATAGTGAGCTCACTTAAAATACCAACCAGAGAATTATTCCCTCTCTCTGTTTTATATCAAAAAAATAAGAAGGCATAATGTCTTCTTATTTTTAATTATAATAAAATTTGAGTTATAAAAAAATATAATCCGTTTTTATCGTCACATTTTCCATTTTTTATGTCAAAATCAATTTTTCCACCCAAATCTAATATATATTTCAATTTTTTAGGCGTAAATTTATTTCCAACAGTCCTTGCAATTTTTATGGAATATTCTTTAACGCCCAAAAGTTTTGCCATTTCCGTTTCTGAAAGTTTTGTTATGCTAACATAAAAAATTCTTCTAAAGTTTGCAAGCAAAAGCCCTAACAAATTTTGTGGACTTTCTTTGTTCTCTAACATTAGTTCCAAAAGTTCAAAAGCCTTGTGTGAATTTTTTTCTGCCACCAAATTGCTAAGTTCAAAAATGCTGTATTCAATGTTTTTATGCACCAAATTTTTCACATCTTGTTCTGTTATAACTTTTTTGTCTCTGCCATAAGCAATTAGCTTTTCACATTCTTTTTCTATAAAGCTCATATCATAATTACAATAATCAATTATTGTTCTTGTTGCATAACTATCAATTTTTATACCATTTTTTAAAAACTTGTTTATAATCAAAACTCTAAGTGTTTCTGCATCCAAGTTTTCACAATCAACAATTTCAAGATATTCAGTTAGGTTTTTATAACACGCTTTTTGCTCTGTGTCTTTTATGATAAAACAAGTAGCTTTATTTTGATTTTTTAAATAATTTAATATTATTTTCTGCTCTTGTGAACTTAAATTCATCTCACTTAAAACAACAACTTTTTTTTCATCGCCAAAGGGTGCAGAATTAAGACTGTTTAAAAGTTTGTCTATATCAAAATTTTCATCATTAAATTTTTGAACATTTATCTCAAAAAAGTTTGTAACGCATTTTTTGGTTATAAGTTTTTCAGCTTGATTTAACAAAAAATAATCTTTACCAACCAAAAAATAGGCGTTTTTAACTTCATTTTTTAAACTTTGTTTTAATTCTGCAAATTTCATAATAACTCCTCGTTTGATTTTAACACAAAACAAAATTTTTGTAAAGGCTAAAAAGGTTTAAAAGCGGTATAATTTAAAATTAACAACATCACTCCAACAGCTGTGGTTAAAACATAATTTATTATCTTTTGCTTTTTGCTTGCCAAAACACAAAATTTGCTGTAAGCAAACATAGCATAAAAACTCCATACCAAAAACAAACTTGAAAGCTTGTCAGCATAAACAACGGCAAATCTCCAAGATGCGATAAATTTTGCAACAACCTCAACAAGCCACAAACCCCACTGGCACAGCCATAAAAAGCACCACATAAAAGGAAGAATTAAAGCGATGATTAAAGAAACAAACATTGCAATATATAGATATTCCATAAAAGGACCTATGATTAAGTTAGTCAACAGCGAGAAAACAGAAATATATCCAAAAGAATTAACACACAAACAAAGAGTTGCAATTTGAGCCGATAAACTGGCGGATAAGTTTAAACTTACAAATTTGCCTAACTTCAATTTTAAAAACATTTTATAAAAAACTGGGCCCAGCATAATCATTCCAAAAACGCACGCATAACTTAACAAAAATGATAAGTCAAAAACAAAAAGTGGATTAAAGATAAGCAGTATTATCCCCGAAATTGAAATACAGTTTAAACTGTCTGTTTGCTTCATAAAAACTGACCCTATCAAAAATAACACAGACATTAAACTTGCTCTTAAAACAGAGGCACAAAAATCACAAATCAAACAATACCACAAAAGCAGAATTGCAACAATTAAAATGCTATACTTTTTTGGAATTTTTAATTTTGTTAATATCCAAACCAAAACAAGCGCCATAAGTGAAGTGTTTAAGCCAGAAACAGCCAACAAATGAGCAATGCCAGTTGCTTGAAAATCACTTATAATATCATAATCAAGTCCGCTTAAATCACCAACAAAAATAGCATAAGCAAGCCCTGCGTGCCTTTCATTCATTGATTTATAAATTGTGTCTTTTATCATCTTTTTGCTTTTTTCAATAAAGTTTAATGAGCCTTTACTATCAATATAAGCCCCATCTTTTTTAAGCTCACAAAAATATCTAATATTATTTTTATAAGCAAAATCAAAAACTCCATCATCACTAAAAACATTTGTTGATTTTATCGTTCCACAAAAACAAATTATATCTCCAATATCAGCTTTTGTTAAAGCATTTATTTCATAATCTCTTGACGCCTTAACATAAATGCCTTTATCAAATTTTATATATTTGCCTTCAGCTTGAGCGCTAACATCATCCAAAAATAATGTTACATAATTTTCATAAACAACTGGCGAATTTCTAACCCTTCCAGTTATGGTGTATTCTGTTTTTCCGTTTAAATAAATATTGTTTTCACTTTGAAGTTTTTGGCTTTTTTCTGAAAATAACCCAAACCCAATTAAAAATGAACATAACAAAACAATTAAAAACTTGTTTGAATTCCACAAATACTCAAAAAATTTGTTTTTGGAAACAAACTTTAAAAAGGAACATAAAATCAAAATACCAACAAAAACTAAAAAGATTATAAAAAATATAGTGTGCCCTTCTCTAAAAAGTTCAGCAAACCATATTCCAAGCATCAAACTTAAAAAACAAACAAATATTGGTCTAAAATGTGCAAACAAGCTTTTTCTCCTCGTGGGAATTATAATACAAAGAAAGCAAAAAGTATATACTTTTATAAAAATTTATAATTTTTTAAAAAAGACTTGAAATTTTCTGCTTTTTATGTTAGACTTAGAAAGTATCAATCTATGCCCTCATAGTATAATGGTTAGTACACCAGCCTCTCACGTTGGACATAGGGGTTCGAGCCCCCTTGGGGGTACCAATAAAGCCTAACTAATTTAATTGGTTAGGTTTTTTGTTTTAGTTAGCTTTCCTAAAAGCTCGAACGGGCGGATTTAAAAAAAGCGAATAATTTGAGCTTTTTTCCGCCCAGGCGTGATAGCGTGGACATCTTAAACTTTATGGTTATTGAACAAGTTGCTATTAAATATATAAAACTCAAACTATATTTTTAGTCATAGCTTCAATCTTAGCCTTATTTTTTTGTTATATTTTTCCATCATTTCTTAAACACCACAGCGGAGCGAGCCCCCTTGGGGGTACCAATAAAGCCTAACTAAGTTAATTGGTTAGGTTTTTTGTTTTAGTTAGCTTTTCTAAAGGCCCCAAAAGGCGGATTTAAAAAAAAGCGAATAATTTGAGCTTTTTTTCGCCCAGGCGTGATAGCGTGAGTATTAAAACATAAACTTTTTGTTTTATTACAAATTTAGCAACAAAAAAACAGTGATTGATTTCACTGCTTTTTTATTTTTTATTATTCTTCATCTGGCTTTTTAAGCTTAAAAATTGCATCATCTTTTCTAACTCTTGCCATAGCGTGATTTTCAAGGCGAATAACACCTTTTTTGTCTTGTTGGAACTTTCCAAAAACAACAGACAAAACTGAAGCTTTGTTTTCTTTTAATGTATCATTATCTTTTGATATATTGATTTCCAAAACTTTTTGCAAAGCTTCAACACTCAGCTTATCACTTTGAACATCACCTTTTGTGAACATCTCAACAATTTCTTTGGCGTGTGGACCATCAATAACTTTAGACTTAACCATTCCCGCCAAATCACAATCTCCGCCATCAGGATTTGCCGCAACTTTAAAAATTTCTTTTTCTATTTGATTTAATGTTTTAAGTGACTTTTTCATTTCTTCAAAAAGCAAAGGACTATCAAGTTCAACATCCATAGCAACAGCAAAAGCCTTTGAAAACCTGATTTTTAAAAACTTATTTCTCTCATTAAAAGCAGCTTCTCTTTCACTTTTTGTTTTTCTAGTGGTTGCCTCAGAAACAGTTATAAACCTTACTTGTTTTCCATTAGGATTTCCAACTTCTTTAAAAACATTTTGATGAATTCCATCATATTTTGTTGCTAATTCATAAAATTCTTTAATATCTTTTTCTGTAAACACAATTTTAACCCCTTTTAATGTTAAGTTCTAAACTAAATAAGATAGGTTAATTATATCTTTTCAGCAACTTCCCACGCACGCCAAACAACTGTTCTTAAGTTTCCAATTTTTAAAGCATCACCAACAAGGTGAACATTTTTGCCCTTTGTTGCAACTGGGTTTGGAATATATCCAATAGCAGTTATAATATTGTCAACTTTTAATTTTTGAGATTTGCCATCTTTGTCTGAAATTAAAGCAAAGCCATCACCTATTTGCAAAAGTTTGCTTTCTAAATAAACTGGAATTTTGTTTGCTTTGAAAAAGTCTTTTAAGTATGATGAGTTTGCCAAACACAAACCAGAAGTGGTCATTAGGTCATTAAGTGATTCAACAATCATTGGTTTTTTGCCTTTTAAGAACAACTCATAGGCAATTTCACAACCAGTTAATCCGCCCCCAACAATCAAAACATTATCTTTAACTTCTTTTCCACTTAAATAGTCAACAGCACTTATACAGCTTTCACTTCCTGGGAGTCTGAGCCTCTTTGGTGTTGCCCCAGTTGCAACAACAATTTCATCCGCCTCAATGTTCGACAAATCTGTTATCTCAGTTTTAAACTTAACATCAATTTTTAAGTCTTCAATTTGTTTTCTATACCACTTTAAAAGTGCTTTATCTCTTTCTTTAAATGACATATTTGAAGCAGGAATAAAAACTCCACCAAGTTTGTTTGTCTTTTCATAAATAGTTACTTTATGCCCTCTAAGAGTAGCAATTCTGGCAACTTCCATTCCTCCAACCCCACCGCCAATAACAGCAACAGTTTTTTGTTTTTTGGCTGGAATTATGTCAAACTTTCCTCCATCCATTGTTGTTGGATTTAATGCACATCTTGCCATATGTTTTGAGTCTGCCATAGGAGCATCACACGCAACGCCTTTGTGGTGAGACATTGGAAAACACCCATTATGACAACAAATACAAGGCATAATATCTTCAAGTTTGTCTTCTTTTAGTTTTGTAACCCAATGGCTATCTGTTAAAAATTGTCTTGCAACTCCCATTGCATCAATTTGTTTTTCTTTTATCGCTTTTGCTGCAACTTCTGGTTCCATTCTTCCCGCACAAACAACAGGAATTGAAATAAAGTTTTTTATGTGTGAAACATCACTTAAGTTACAGTTTGTTGGCATATATCCTGGTGGATGTGCCCAATACCA
>Ga0247611_10005312_pt1 | contig 17145 bp, 14 predicted proteins | sample 177DNAGHGhighgp2_FD_192422 | JGI IMG/M metagenome (GOLD analysis project Ga0247611, IMG submission 192422) | Sheep rumen microbial communities from Palmerston North, Manawatu-Wanganui, New Zealand - 1770 DNA GHGhigh gp2 | ecosystem: Host-associated > Mammals > Digestive system > Stomach > Rumen... | reverse complement strand
ATGCGGATCTTCTTGCCGTCGACGGCGATCCAGCCTTCTTCGGCTCCTTCTTCACTGCAGGTGACTTTATCGGCTAAAGCGTAACGACCCTGAGCGGAATCATACTTGAGAAGATGGGCAAGCATCTTTGGGCTGGTGAGATCATTGATGGCGACGATTTCGTAGCCTGGGGCGCCCCACATCTGGCGGAAAGCAAGACGGCCAATGCGTCCGAACCCGTTAATAGCAACCTTTACTGACATATTCTTACATGTCCTCCTTATTAGACTGCGGTGTAATTATACTAGCGGTAACCCTATTATTAAAGAAAATTGCAATTATTTCTTCATAGAAGAAGGGCTATAATATAAAAGAAGTTAGACAGCCACTTAATTATTGAAAAAGACCTCTTTGCAAACTGAATGGAGGCCTGCCAAAGTTTTTTTGCGGAAATTGCAAATATTTGTCAACAATTGGCCATTGAGTGTCTATAATAACTCGTCCGTTTAAGGAGAACACCACATGAAAAGAAACATTGGTACCATGTCGATCGGTGTCCGTTGCCCAATCATCAGAGAGGGCGATGACCTCGCCAAAATCGTCGTCGACAGCGTTTTAGCCGCGAGCAAGGAAGATAACCTTCCAATCGAGGATAAAGACATCATCGCCGTCACAGAATCCGTCTTGGCACGTGCCCAAGGCAACTATGCGAACGTCACTGATATCGCAGATGACATTCAAAACATCTTCGGAGGAAAGAAACACGTCGGTGTCGTCTTCCCAATCCTTTCAAGAAACCGCTTCAGCCTCCTCTTAAAAGGTATCGCGCGTGGAGCTAGCAAAGTCACCATCGTCCTTAGCTACCCAAGCGATGAGGTCGGAAATGGCCTTATCAGCCTCGACCTTCTCGATGAGAAGAACGTCGACCCATTCAAGGATGTCTTCACCCTTGAGGAATGGAGAAAGCTCTTCGGTGTCATCACCCACCCATTCACTGGCATGGATTACCCAGGCTACTACAAGGAATTCGTTGAGGCCGAAGGCGCCGAATGCGAGATCATCCTCGCTAACGACCCACGTGCCGTTCTCAAATACACCAAGAATGTCATCGCCGCTGACATCCACACCGCCCCAAGAACCATCAGGCTCATCAAAAAGGCCGGTGCCGAGAAAGTCATCGGACTCTCTGACATCCTTGCCCATAGCGTCAATGGTTCTGGCTATAACAGCGAACACGGCTTACTTGGTTCCAACAAAGCCGACGAAGATAGAGTCAAGCTCTTCCCTCGCGATGGCATGCCATTCGTCATGAAAGTCCAGGAAGAGATCAAGAAAGCGACCGGCAAGACCGTCGAAGTCATGGTCTATGGCGATGGCGCCTTCAAGGATCCAATCGGCGGAATCTGGGAACTCGCTGACCCAGTGGTCTCCCCATTCCACACCCCATTCCTTGACAGGACTCCAAACGAGCTCAAACTCAAATACCTTGCCGATGGCAAATACAAAGACCTCTCTGGTGAGGAATTAAGCGCCGCAATCGCTGCCGACATCAAAGAGAAGGACGCCAACCTCTTCGGCAAGATGACCTCTGAGGGCACCACTCCTCGTAAGTACGCTGATCTCATCGGTTCCCTTTGCGACCTTACCTCCGGTTCCGGTGACAAAGGCACCCCAATCGTCTGGATCAGAGGCTACTTCGATAACATGACCTCTGGCAACTAAGTCAAAAGATAAAAACAAAACGGCATCTCACGGTGCCGTTTTTTTATTCGATGTATTTGTCCGCTTCCTCGAGGGTGTTAACGATTAAGGCTTTCGAGCCGTTCTCCAAGATGTCTCTTGTTTGATGTCCTCTAGCGATGAGGATTACTTTCGCCCCTACTTCTTTCGCGACTTCATCATCGTGGAGAGTGTCCCCTAAGAAGATGGTTTTTGATGGATCCAGATGGGTTTTGCTGAAGAAATCCTTCGCGACCCCCGCTTTGCTGGAGGCATATTCGTCGCTGATGCCGATGATGTGATCGAAGTATCCTTCAATGCCAAGCATCTTGATTTGGTAAATGAGCTCAACTTGTTTTGAAGCGCTTAAGCAAACAAGGCTCTTCTTCCCCTTGTATTTATTGAGGAAGGCAAGAAGGTCAGGGAAGACTTTGACGAGCCCAAACTTCTCCCTATATCTCTCGACGAAATATTTGGCGAGGACTTCGAAGTCGTCTTTTCCTTCTGGAGGGAGGACAAAACCTACCCTCTTGTAGTATTCAAAGACTGGGAAAGTGAAGTATGTGCGGTATTCCTCAAGGGTGACTGTCTTATGCCCTTGCATGGTGAGCATCTCATTCAAGATGTCTTTGGTATACCAGGCATCATCGATGATCGTCCCATTGAAGTCGAGGATGATTGTGTCGCAAGAATATTTCTGTTCCATATTTCTAGTGAAGTAACGTTTCTATAGAAACGATTCCTTTGAAAAGCTCTTCCAAAGTCGTACCTAAGGCTGCCGCAAGACGGCTAAGGACGAGAACGCTTGGATTCCTTTTCCCACGTTCAAGCTCAGAAAGATAGCTTTTGGCCATCATGGCGTCGGCGGCCAAATCGATCTGGGAGAGTTTCTTCTCTTTCCTGAGGAAAGCGATGCGGCGGCCAAGCTGCCAAAGGACATCATTGCTATTTGCCATTCTTTAACTCCTCCGCTTCCGCGTGTATATGCCTCATGAGATGGTTGACGTTGCTCTTTGAGATCTCAGTGTTCAGTTCTTCGCTTAAGAGTTTTGAAAGCTCATCAAGAGATGCGTCTTTGTTCTTGAGTCTTAATTCCATTAAGGCTAAGAGCTTTGGATTGGAGATGCTTTCCTTCCCTTCTCTTTCGAAGATGAGATTGATCTCCTCAATCTGGCGTTTGGAGGCTTCCACCGCTCGACCATAGTTTGCCGTATCGAGATTGCTTAGCCTATTGCCGATATTAGAGAAGTCACGGCTTACGCGAACATCCTCAAAATATAGGCACTGGTCTTTCGCGCCTAGTAAGACGAGGAAGTCACTAATCTCATCGCCCTTTTTGAGATAGAGGACGAACTGATTCCTTCTTTTGCTTAGTTTGCATGAGAATGGATGTGGCTGATATTTGGACCAGATTTTTAATAAAAACCTTGCAAAACCTTCATCTTTTACCGAAATCTCAAGGTGATATGAGCGGGAATGAGGGTTATTGACGGAGCCTCCTGCTAAGAACGCTCCGGTGAGATAAGCGGCAACTTCATCCGAGGAAGAGATGACGTTCTTTGGCCTTTCAGGATTAAAGAAATCGACCTCAAGGTCATCAAGAATCTTACTCGCCCCATCATCGACGATGACGTGGTAGACCATCCTCTTTAAGAAACCTGCGCTTCTTGTGTAGGCGAATCTAACATCAACACCATAGAGTTCATGGAGATATTGGTAGACACATTTGGCAATCGCGCTATTTTCGCTAGAGAGCTCGAGCCCCTCTTGCTTGCCTCTGATTCTTAGGTAACCGTTAATGCGGACGAACGAAGAAAGGAGCGCCTTCTTCTCTGACTCGGACCTTTCGGCCTTGGCGCTTTCTTCCTTCACAAGCCTTGCGAAGGATGTGCTTTCTTTAGAAGCCACTAATTGGCCTCCTCGTTACGGCTTAATTCGCGGTGGTTTATGCTGCACTTATATTTGTCTTTGTAATGTTCGTATAGAGCCTGGGCGATATAGACGGAACGGTGCTGACCTCCCGTGCATCCGACGTTGACGGAGACGAAACCTTTCCCCTGCTTGATCGTCTCTTCAAAGAAGAGGTCAAGGTTACCGAAAAGACCATTAAGGAATTTGGATGTGACTTCACTCTGTTCGAGATAGTCTTTGATTGGCTGATCAAGGCCAGTCAAAGGACGGAGTTCCTTAACCCAGTATGGGTTAGGAAGAAGTCTTGCATCGATGACGATCTCGCTGTCTCTTGGAAGACCATACTTGAAACCGAATGAAGAGAAGAAAACGAAAAGCTTCGATCTCTCTTCTCCGATGATGGTTCCGGCATAGGCACGGAAATACTTCTCAGTCATCGAGGTGGTGTCGATATAGATATCGAATAGAGGTCTTAGCTTATCGATGTTCGTTCTATCGTTGCCGATCGCTTCTTCTAAAGTATAGCCTTTAGGTTGCAACGGGTGGATGTGACGGGTTAAGCGGAAACGGGACATGAGCTCATCGAAAGAACAATCAAGTCCCCAAGTCTTTAGCTCAATGCCTTCCTCTTCTTTTATGGCGTTATACACCCTCTCGAACTTGTCGAGGTTGACGAACAAAGCGACCTTGCCATAGGTCTGTGGCTCTTTTTTGAAAACATCAATAAGAGACAAAGCAAGGGACGAAGGGATTTGCTCGACGATGTAATAGCCTAAAGATTCGGCTACTGACGCGACGGTGGTTTTGCCTGCGCCAGAGCAACCGGTGACAAGAAGAAGTTTGATCTTTTCGCTTTCAGACATTATTTTTTTGCCTTTCTCACATATTGTATCGCGCTTGTGGCGGCGATGGCGCCATCACTTGCCGCGGTGACGACCTGACGGAGGGTCTTATCGACGATGTCCCCTGCTGCGAATAAACCTTCGCAAGAGGAAGCCATATTGGTGTCGGTTTTGATGAAACCACGATTGCTTTCTAAGTTCAAAGGTGAAAGGAAAGCGGATGCGCTCTTCTCTCCGAAGAGAGGGAAAACGACATCGGTTTTGATTTCAAAAACCCCTTCTTTTCCTTCGCATTCGATGGAAGATACCGCATTTTCGCCAAGGATTTTTGAAATTTTCGTATTTGTAAGAAGGGTGACGTTGTCATTCTTTAGGAGTGACTCAAGCATAAGCTCCTCACCTTGATATTCTTCTTCTGGGGTGACGAGATATAGCTTACCGACAAGGGCTTGGAGATAGATGGCTTCTTCAAGGGCTTGGAAGCCTTTGCCATAGATGACTGCGGTCTTGCCTCTATAGAGAGGGCCATCGCAAGTCGCGCAATAAGAGACGCCTTTGCCAAAGAGTTCTTTCTCACCTTTGATGGTTGGGACGTTTGATAAGCCAGTGGCGACGATGATCGCTAAAGCGGAATAGGTTTCTTCCTCTGTGGCAACGATGAAGCGACCGTCTTCTTTATGGACGTTTTTGACCTCGCCAAAGGTCGAAGAAACACCAAGCGATTCGGTGCTCTTAAGAAGCGACATGGCTAAATCAAAGCCATTGGCATTAGGGATGCCTGGGTAATTGCCAACCTCGTGGATGTTAATAAGCTTTCCTCCTGGGGCGGCTTTCTCAAGCCAGATGAAAGAAGCGTTTGCTCTTGCTAAATAAAGGGCTGCGGAGATGCCAGCTGGACCAGCACCGATGATAACGATGTCTGTGTTAGTCATGTTCTTTGGCTTGTTCTACAAGCGCTTCCTCCTTTTTGAGTTTATTGAAATGCATTTCGGCGAAGAATGGTAATGAAGCTAAGGCCACTCCTAAGATTGCGAAGGCAATCATCATGAAGAAGCCATAGGATAAGTTCACATAAAGGCCATTCGCTTCAATCGCGTTCTGACCGGCGATCATGAGAACGGCGGCCACTCCGGCAAGAGCCATGCCTCCAATCGTGAGATACTTGGTCACTTTCTCTTTGCCTTCTTTCTTCGAGAAGACGAATTCTGCGATGAAGCAAACTAAGGCAAGAGCGAGGAGAACATAAGTGACGATGTAAATAGGCGTTTTGCTCATGATCTCAAAGCCAGTGAATGGGGTGACGGTTCCACTGCCATCCTTATCAGTTGATAAGGAGACGCTCTGGAGAAGAGGGAAAAGAAGGGTCGCAAGAATGGCAATCGATGACCAAATAGGAGTTAATCCTTTGTCTTTCTTAGCCTTTATTGCCTCGTATAAGTGGGCGCAGATGACGCCCCCTACACCAGTGATGATGTAGATGAGTGAGTTGCAGATGCTCCAGCTATTGTCGGAACCCATGTTGAAGTTAGCGTCTCTTAATGGTTCGAGGATGAAACGGACAAGTCCGTACCAAATGAAGTAAGAAGAGAGCAAGTCACCAGGAGCGAGTTTCTTCTTAAGAAGATTCTTCACTCCATAGGCGATAAGGAAATATCCTCCAAGATTTAGGAGGGCCTCAATAAGGAAGAGAGGTACATGGATCATTCCATCCGCTAAAGCGCCTCCACCGTTATTAAGGTTCATCTGCTGGAGAACATATGAAGGAAGGATGTTCCAAATACCTTCGACCTTGACGGCCTGACCATAGACTTCGACGTTGGTGAAATTTCCTAATCTTCCAACGGCCTGAGCGATGAAGATTGTAGGAACGGCGATATCAAGAGCGACTCTCCAGTCGAACTCTTTGTGTTCGTGTCTGAACCATAAAGCACCGACGATGACACCAAGGAAAACGCCGCCAAGGACGGTGAGTCCGCCATTCCAGATTTCAAAGACGCTTGAGAATGGTCTGCCAGCGAATTCTCTTGTCCAGTTGCCGACGACATACCAAATACGGGCGCCAATAATGCCAGAGACGAAGCCAAAGACCAAAGTCGTGGCGAAAAGATCGTGCTTCTTGAAGTCTTTGTAGAGATGATGGTCGGTGACCAAATAGGAGATGCCAGCACCACTAAGGATGAAGATGGCGTAGAAGGCAATCTTAAGGCCTTCCATTGAGTTCTTCGTGAAGGCGTTAAAGAAACCAACGCCATCGCCAATATAGATGCCTGATGGGAGAGGGTATGACCAATACGCTCCGAAAGCATCAGTCCAAACAAAGAAAAGGATGATGGCTGGGGCAATTGAGCCAAACATGGCCCACTTGAAGAACTTCTTCTCGAAATCGGCGATCTTTCTCTTGTAGAAAGTGACCGAGAAGGAAGTCCAAAGCATTGCGAAGAAGATAGCGAAGAAGAATCCACCAATCACGGCTTTGAGGTAGTTGCCGATATAGCTGATCGGTCGTCCCGCTAAAGCGCCTTTCTCAAATTCGACGATCTCTTTCCAAGCCGGATTGAATTCGAAAGCGGAAGCTAGCATTCCAGCAAGGCCTAAGCCCACCGCTAATAATCCGACCACGTAATTGATCCAATCTTTCTTTGTGAAAGCGTCCGTCAAAGGATCTTTGTTGAAACGAACAAAGTTATATATGAGATAGGCGATTCCTCCTAAGAAGAGGATGCCTCCGATGATTAACAATGCAAATGACATACGATTATTCTACTCTAATTGACCTTTCTTTGTCGCTTCTTGAAGGACTTCCTTCAAGTACTCACCTGTGTATGAGCCTTTGACCTTGGCCACTTCCTCAGGTGTTCCTTTGGCGATGATCGTTCCTCCAGCGTCTCCGCCTTCAGGACCGATATCGATGATATAGTCAGCGCACTTAATGACATCGAGGTTATGTTCGATGACGATGACGGTGTCGCCATGGGAGACGATGCTTTGCAGGACTTTGATGAGTCGCTTCACATCATCGGTATGAAGACCGGTGGTCGGTTCGTCGAGAATATAGACGGTCTTGCCTGTCGGTCTCTTCTGGAGTTCGAAGGCAAGTTTGACGCGCTGTGCTTCGCCACCGCTAAGGGTCGTAGCAGGCTGACCTAACTTGATATATCCAAGGCCTACATCATATAAAGTCTTAATTTTATGTGCGATTTGTGGACGATTTTCGAAAAATTTCACCGCTTCCTCAATGCGCATATCAAGGACGTCGTAGATGTTCTTTCCTTTGTAAACACATTCAAGCGTCTCGTGGTTATAGCGCATGCCATCGCATTCGTCACACTTCACGTAGACATCAGGAAGGAAGTTCATAGGGACATAGACGACACCGGCGCCTTGGCACTTCTCGCAACGTCCTCCACCGACATTGAAAGAGAACCTTCCTTTGTCGAAGCCTCTTGCTCTTGCTTCTGGGGTTTCTGCAAAGAGGGCGCGGATGTCATCAAAGACTTTGGTGTATGTCGCTGGATTGCTTCTTGGGGTTCTGCCGATTGGCTCTTGGTCGACGATGACGACTTTGTCGACATTGTCTAAGCCAATAGCCTCCTTATACTCTCCTGGGAGGACATCACTATGGTTGAGGGTCTTTTGGAGGATCTTCGAAAGGGTCTCATTGATGAGGGAGCTCTTTCCAGAACCTGAGACACCTGTTACGACGGTGAATGTTCCAAGAGGGAAGTCGACATTGACGTTCTTAAGGTTATGGCATTTGCAGCCTTTGAGGGTAATCTTCTTGCCGTTTCCTTTTCTTCTTTCTTTTGGAACGGCGATGTATTTTCGGCCAGAGAGATAATCTCCGGTGATTGATTCTTTGGTGTTTTCGATATCTTCAAGAGAACCTGTAGCGACGACTTTGCCACCATGAACACCAGCACCAGGCCCAATGTCGACAATGAAGTCGGCGTTCCTCATTGTCTCTTCGTCATGTTCAACGACGATGAGGGTGTTCCCAAGATCCCTCATCTCCTTCATGGTCTTGATGAGTTTGGCGTTGTCTCTTTGATGAAGGCCGATCGAAGGTTCATCAAGAACATATAAAACGCCGGATAATCTTGAGCCGATTTGGGTAGCGAGCCTGATACGTTGGGCTTCTCCACCGCTTAAAGACATCGCAAGACGGTTAAGGGTTAGATAATTTAGGCCAACATCGACAAGGAAGGCGGCTCTGTTATGGATTTCTTTGAGGACAAGGTTAGCGATCTGAAGTTCGGTATCGTTGAGCTTTTCTTTTGTGTCTTTGACCCAATCGACGAGTTTCTCGACAGTAAGGCAGGTTACTTCGTAGATATTGAGGCCATTGATCTTGACCGATAAGGCCGCTTCATTAAGCCTATGGCCATGACAGGTCTCACATTCGGAATCGCGCATGAAGGATTCGTAGAAAGGCATCATCCATTTGGATGTGGTTTCCTGATACCTTCTCTCGATCATGGTCTTAACGCCTTCGATATAGCCTTTGCGGTGAGAGACGTTTCCAGTATTCGATTTGAGGGTGTAGCTGATTTCCTTATCGCTTCCGATGAAGATGATTCTCTTCTCTTTCTCGGTGAATTCCTCAAGAGGCTTATTCATGTCAATTGAGTAGGTTTCGCAGAGGATTTTGAAAGTTTGCCATTCAAGAAGATTGGAGCCAACCTGGTTCTTGAAGTAGCGAAGACCACCTTGATTGATCGATAGTTTTGGATTTGGAATCATGAGGTCTTCGGCCACACTTCTCTTAAGACCGACACCATGACAATCAGGGCAAGAACCTAATGGGGCGTTGAACGAGAAAAGACGAGGTTCGATCTTTGGGATGCTGAATCCGCATTCTGGGCAGGTATGATTGCTTGAGATAAGTTTCTCTTCTTTGTCGGTATGGATGAGAAGATAGCCATCGCTCCAATTGAGGGCGAGCTCAACATCTTCCGCTACCCTTGAGCGGATATCGTCTTTGATGACAAGACGGTCGATGACGATATCGATGTCATGACGTTTGTTCTTCTCTAACTCAGGAACTTCTTCGATGAGATAGAACTCACCGTCGACTCTAAGCCTAGCAAAACCGGCGGCTTTAAGTTTGTCGAGAGTGGCTTTATGGGTTCCTTTCTCATGCCTAACGACTGGGGAAAGGATTTGGAGTTTGGTTCCGTTTTCGTATTTGATGATCGCTTCAGTCATCGAAGAAGGAGACTGGGCGACAATCGGCCTATGGTGATGAGGGCAGTATGGGACGCCGATACGTCCGAAAAGAAGACGGAGGAAGTCATATATCTCGGTGACTGTTCCAACGGTTGAACGAGGGTTATGGGATGTCGTCTTCTGATCGATTGAGATGGCAGGCGAAAGGCCTTCAATGGCATCAACGTCTGGTTTATCGACTCCGCCCAAGAATTGTCTGGCATATGGGGAAAGAGATTCGACGTATCTTCTTTGACCTTCGGCATAGATCGTCTCGAAAGCGAGGGTCGATTTGCCTGAACCACTTACGCCGGTGAAGACGGTAAGGGTTTCTTTTGGCATCTCGAGGTCGACATTCTTGAGGTTATTCTCTCTAGCGCCTTTAACGAATATCTTTTTGCGTGTATCCATAACAAGCAAATTATAGGGAAGAAAATAGATATGCGAAACAAAAACACCCTAAGAATTTCTTTTTAAAAAGAAAAATCCTCAAAACCTCGATGGCGTTACTAGAATAAAAATAGGCATTCTATATAATGTTTTGGGACGGGACGTAGCACAGCTTGGTAGTGCACTACCTTGGGGTGGTAGGGGTCGTGAGTTCAAATCTCATCGTTCCGACCAATCAAAAAAAGACCTTGGTTTTGCCAAGGATTTTTTGTTTTCTTGCCTATTTCGAGGATAGAAGCATGATCAATCTCATCCTCTCTTCAGAAGTGAGATTCTCCTTGTTCTCAAGTATCTGTTTTTCTAAATCAAGGTAGATGCTTTCCTCATCTCTTTTAATACCTAATAAATAGTCGGAGGTCGTCCCTAGGGCTTTGGCCAAAAGGACCACCGCTTCCGCTTGCGGGGTTCTTGCTCCGCTAAGGTACTTGCAAACGCTAGCCTCGGTGAGGCCGCTTCTCCTAGCAAGTTCCCTCTGGGTCATCCCCTGCTCCTTCATGAGAGCTTTGACACGATGATGAAGTTTCTCTTCCATACTTGCCAAAAGTATAAATTGTTTTGCCTTTCTGGAAAATAAAAAAGAGGAGGTCAATTGACCCCCTCGATTTTGTTTATTCGGATTAGAGACCAAACTTCTTGATGGCAGCCCAACGATCCTGAGCGTACTTCTCACACTTGGTAAGGAGTTCTTCAGCATGTTCTGGGTTGGCGATTGGAAGCTGGGAGAAACGAGTCTCGAGCATTAAGAAGTCACGGAACTTGGTCCAGTCTGGCTCTTTGCAATCAAGCTGTAAGCCTGGCTTGCCTTCCTTAACAAGACGTGGGTCATAACGGAAGGTGGTGAAGTAACCGCATTCGACGGCTCTCTTCTCTTCGCCGATGGAGTTGATAAGTCCGCCTTTGATGTGCTGCTCGGCGCATGGGCAGTAGCAGATAACAAGGGATGGACCATTGTAGCTCTCGGCTTCCTTGAGGGCCTGGATGGCCTTCATTGGGTTGGAGCCAAGGGCAATCTGAGCGACATAGACGTGTCCATAGGACATGGCCATGAGAGCGAGGTTCTTTTTCGCTTCTTTCTTACCAGAGGCAGTGAACTTGTTGATGGAACCGGTCTGGGAGGACTTGGAAGCCTGACCACCGGTGTTGGAATAAACCTCAGTATCAAGGACAAGGACGTTGACGTCGGCTTCGTTGGCAAGGACGTGATCGAGTCCGCCGTAGCCGATATCGTAGGACCAGCCGTCACCACCGATGATCCAAACGGATTTGTCAACGAGGTCACGGTAGTAGTTCTTGAGTTCTTTAACCGCTTCGTCTTTAGAAGCTTCAACGGCTTTGATGAGGTCTTCGACAAGAGCGCGCTGAGCAAGTCTATCTTTGCCTTCAAGGGCAGCGACGTACTTGGTGGCGAGTTCTTTGAGTTCTGGTTCGACGTTAGCTTCGATAGCGGCTTTGAGGATGCGGATGACCTGGCTGACTTTGTAGTCAGAGGCGATTCTCATACCGAAGCCGTATTCGGCGTTGTCTTCGAATAAGCTGTTGGCCCAGGCAACACCCTCGCCGTGTTCGTCTTTGACGAATGGGGTGAGTGGGGTTGAACCACAGTAGATGGAGCTGCAGCCGGTGGCGTTAGCGACTAACATGTCGCGGCCGAAGAGCTGGCTGAGTAAACGGTAATATGGAGCTTCACCGCATCCTGCGCAAGCGCCGGAGACTTCCATGTATGGACGGAGGAAGCTGACACCTTTGACGGTGCTGGTTGGGAAGATGTCTCCCTTTGGTGAGCAATGATAGTAGAGATAGTCGGCACCAGCCTGTTCAGCGAACTGACCTTTGGCTTCGACCATGGTAAGAGCGTACTTGTCAGTACCCATCTTCTTAGCGGTCTGGTTGGCCATACATTCGGCGACGCAAAGTCCGCAACCGACACAGTTCATGGTTGAGATCTGGATGCGGTATTTGAGGGACTGATCAGCGGTCTTTGGAAGGCCGGTGACTGGCTTGACGCCATTCTTGACGACCTCTGGGGCATTAGCAAGCTCTTCCTCATTGATGAGGTATGGGCGGATGGTAGCGTGAGGGCAAACGAAGGCACACTGGTTGCATTCGATACAGTTGGCTGGGTTCCAAAGTGGGACTCTGTCAGCGATGGCTCTCTTCTGTCTGAAGGTGATGTTTTCGTTCATCGTACCATCGAGAAGCTCGTACTTGGTGAATTCGCTCGTTGGGAGCTCATCGCCATCAAGACGATCGATGGTGCCGATGTATTCGTCATAGTAGGTATCGCCAGTATCCTCAGCAGCGACTTTGGCGGCTGGGAGGTTGATCCATTCTGGCTTGATCTCGACTTTGCGGAGACCAGCTGGGCCAGCGTCGATGGCATCGTAGTTGTTCTTGACGATGTCCATACCCTTCTTGGCGTAGGTCTTCTCGACGAACTTCTTCATCCACTTCTCAGCCTCTTCGTAAGGCATGATTTTTGGTGAGAGTTTGAAGAAGGCAGCCTGGAGGGTGGTATTGGTGTGACGGCCCATGTGGCATTCGGCGGCAAGCTTGTTGGCGTCGATGACATAGAAGTTGGCTTTCTTCTCGGCAAGGAGATGCTTCATGCGGTTTGGCATGGCTCTTTCAAGAGCGGCATCATCCATATCTGTATTAAGAAGGAAAGTACCGCCAACCTTGAGGTTGTTGATGATGTCGAACTTGAAGATATAGGTATCAAGGGAGCAGGAGATGAAGTCTGCGTTCTTGACGTAGTATTCGCTGTGGATTGGGTTCTTGCCGAAACGGAGGTGTGAACGGGTGGTTCCGCCAGCCTTACGGGAGTCGTACTGGAAGTAGGCCTGAGCATACTGGCCAGTGGCGTCGCCGATGATCTTGATGGAGCTCTTGTTGGCGGAGACGGTACCATCGGAACCTAAACCATAGAATAAGCACTCGGTGCAATCGTGTTCGATCTTAAAGGACTCATCGACTGGGATGGAAAGATGGGTGACATCGTCTCTGATGCCAACGGTGAAGCCGGTCCAGTTCTCTTTGGCATTAAGGAAGTCATAGATGGACTTGACGTCTTTTGGCTGGGTGTCTTTGGAAGAAAGACCATAACGGCCACCGATAACGGTGTCGATGTGGCGGCCTTCTTGGGCGAGAGCGGCAACGACATCGAGGTAGAGAGGCTCGCCTTCGGAACCATTTTCTTTGGTTCTATCAAGGACGGCGATCTTCTTGACGGAAGCTGGGATGGCTTTGACAAGAAGCTTGGCGTTGAATGGGCGGTAGAGATGGACTTTGACAAGACCGACTTTCTCGCCTTTGGCATTCAAAGCGTCGACGACTTCGCCAGCGGTTTCGGTAACGGAACCCATAGCGATGATGATGCGCTCGGCCTTTGGATCGCCATAGTAGCAGAATGGGTGATATTCACGGCCGGTGAGACGGCTTGCTTCAGCGAAATACTTCTCAACGATTGGGGTGATTTCATTGAAGTGCTGGTTCTGGGCTTCACGAGCCTGGAAGTAAATATCGTCGTTCTCAGCGCCACCGCGGGTGACTGGGTGGGTGTGTGGATTAAGAGCGCGGGCTCTGAACTCTTCGACTTTGTCCATGCGGACAAGTTTCTTCCATTCCTCTTTGTCGACGAATTCGACGTTCTGGACTTCGTGGGAAGTACGGAAACCATCGAAGAAGTGCATGACTGGGGTCTGGGCCTCGATAGCGACGAGGTGGGCGACCGGAGCAAGATCGGCGATCTCCTGGACGGAGCCAGAGCAGATCATGGTCATGCCAGTCTGACGGCAGGCATAGATGTCAGCGTGGTCACCGAAGATCGAAAGGGCGCGGGTGGCTAAGCTTCTGGCTGAGACATGGAGGACAGCTGGAAGGAGCTCACCGACCCACTTGTAGAGGTTCGGGATCATGAGAAGCAAACCTTGGGAGGCGGTGTAGGTGGTCGCTAAGGCACCAGCCTGAAGGGCGCCGTGGACGGCACCGGAAGCACCGGCTTCGCTTTGCATCTCAACGACTTTGACTGGGGAGCCAAAGAAGTTCTTCTCTCCTTTTGAAGAGATGGCGTCGACATTTTCGGCCATTGGAGAAGAAGGGGTAATTGGATAGATAGCTGCGACTTCAGTGAAGTAGTAGCTTTCCATAGAGGCAGCGGTGTTGCCGTCTACGGATTTGAAGGTCTTTTTGATTTCAGACATTAAAAGATACTCTCCTTTGTTCTCAATAAGTATATTACTTATTACTCCACTTCCAAAGAACATTTGAGGAGTGCTTAAAAATTGTCTTGTGGCCACCAAATAAAAAACCGCACGGGGCGGTTTCTTATTTCTTGGTTTTCTTCTTTATGGCCTTCTTCGGCTTCCTTTTTGGCTTACGCCTTGCTTGCTCATCTTTGACAAGCTTAGAAAGGACATATAGGTCATGGTCGCTTAGAGAGGCGCTTGGAGAGATGAGGCCCCCTGGACCTGCCATCCTCTTATACACAAAGTCGCCAATCGAGGCATATTCAGCGAGTTCCTCTTTCTTGGCCACTTCCCTTTTTGGTTTTGGTTCTGCTGGCTTTTTCTTTTCCTTAATTGTCTCTTCTTTCGCGAAATACTCTTTGATGGCGGGGACGAGGTCATTCATATTGAGGGTTGAATCCATGAGGATGAAAGGCTCAAACATGATGAGATCATCGGCTAAAACATCCGGGTATACCCCTACCCATTTCGAAAGCATGTCCAAAGTGACGTATTTCTTGTTCTTCTTTTCGAGAACGGAAAGAGTTCGCTTAAGGCGATAAAGATCAGGTTTCTTTTCCATATAACTTATTTTAGCGAGGAAGAATGTAAAAAGAAAAGACGGATTATAATTGCTCCGCCTAAGGATGACTTCAAACGAATAGGTCCGAATGAGACCCGGTGCGGAACAAGAACAGTTCAAGTTCCTCGTCGTCGATGCAATAAAACAAAAGCCAATCAGGTTTTATGTGACATTCTCTGAAATCACGATATTCTCCCGCCAAAGGATGGTCACGATATTTAGGATCTAGAGTTTCTTGATTCGCAAGTTTAGTCACGACTTCTTCAAGCAAAGATAAATCGAACCCCCGCTTCTTGGCCAAACGAAGATCTTTGAGAAAACGGTTTGAACGGACGATAGCTAACATTAGAGTTCCCCTAGAATGTCTGCGAATTTAGCATTTCGCTTGTATTTCTTTTTATCTTTCTTCATTTCTTCAAATTCAGAGAGAGCCGCTTTTGTTGCTTCGTTTGGGACATCAAGACGGATTTCAAAAGGAATTCTTTGCTCACGGACAGACTGCTGAAGGAAAAGGGAAATGGCAGTCGATAAATCGAGACCAAACTCAGAAAACAAGGCTATAGAATTCTCCTTAAGCGTAGGATCAATGGAAATGTTTGTGCTAACTTTCGCCATATGGGTACCTCCTATAATAGGCTAACATATTATGCGCATATCATCAACATATCACATTCTAGATTTCAAAATCATTGTTTTTTGGAGAAAACATTGAGCAAAGCAAAAACGTGCGTCTTTAGATAAATCCTATGTTTAGCGCTTACATTTACTTTTGAAAGCCCTTTCTTTTACAAAAAACGCTAAAAATTACTATTGACTTTTTTATTTTTTTCGCTTGTTTAAAAACCCTCATGAAAGCGCTTGCAAAGATTATTTCCCTATAGTAAATTGAAGTCACAAATGAGGTGCATAAACCATGAGAATCTTTGATCTAAAAGGCGTTGTTTTAAGTTTGTCAACGCCGAGCATCAACAGCATGCTTAACTCAATCGAGATGTACAAAGGTAAAACATCTGGCGTTGACAAACTTGAGAAAGTCGAGCTTTTGCGTAACATTGCCCGAAGGTTTGGAGCAGTCTCCTCCTGTGCATTGGGCAATGTTTTTATTTCTACGCAGCAAGAGAAAGACTTATTCGTCCGTGGAAAGCCTGCCACGAACTTCCAGACCCACATGGTCCTTGGATACGCTGAAGCGCAAGACCTAATCGACAAGAACTACAAGTTCCAGCCAATGGACATGAAGTTCATCAGCGATCTCCACTACTACATGTATAAGGATTACAATCCAGAGCTCGGCGGCCATCTTAAGAAAGAACAGAACTACATCATGGAAGCCAAGCTTGATGGCAAGTTCGACAGCATCTTCACTCCTGCTGCCCCAGAAGAAGCCTATCAGTTACTCGATTCCTTAATCTATCAGTTCAACATGTGCGCGGAAGATGAAGAGGTCAACAAACTCCTTCTTACCGCCGTCTTCCTCCTCGACTTCATGTGCATTCATCCATACCAGCACGCGAATGGAAGACTTTCGAGACTCCTTCTCCACTTCTGCTTAAAGAAGTTCGGATACAAAGTTGATGACTATTACGCCATCTCCTATCTCATCGAGAAGCAGATGAGCGATTATATCGCGGTCTTCAAAGAATCCTCTGCCGGTTGGGAAGATGAGCAGAACAACTACGCTCCATACTGCGAATTCCTCGTCAAGACCATCCTCCAGGCCTATAGGAGACTCGAATATATCATCGAGATCAACGCTCTTGATATCAGCACTGAGGATAAAGTCCTTAAGATCGTCCAGGATAGCGCCACCCCTATTGGCAAGCACGTCGTCAGAAACGCTTTATACGGCGTTCAGAAAGAAACAGTCGACAAGTACCTCAGTAAGCTTGCAAGCGCTGGCAAGATCCAGCTCATACAGCGCGGCGACAGCGTCAAATACTTTAGGAACTAAGGAGAGAAACAATGGCATACGAAGTTAAGAATATCCGTAACATCGCTTTCCTTGGCCACCAAGGAAGCGGCAAGACCTCTCTCGTCGAGTCTCTCCTTTATATCGGAAAAGGCATCCCTGAGAAAGGCGAAGTCGAAAAGAAGAACACCGTCTCTGACTATCTCCCAGAAGAGCAAAAGAGACAGCAGTCCCTCCAGTGCGCGATTGCCCCACTCGAATACAAGAACTATAAGTTCAATTTCATCGACCTCCCAGGCAACGATGACTTCGTGAGTGAGATCA
>Ga0247611_10005311_pt1 | contig 17147 bp, 11 predicted proteins | sample 177DNAGHGhighgp2_FD_192422 | JGI IMG/M metagenome (GOLD analysis project Ga0247611, IMG submission 192422) | Sheep rumen microbial communities from Palmerston North, Manawatu-Wanganui, New Zealand - 1770 DNA GHGhigh gp2 | ecosystem: Host-associated > Mammals > Digestive system > Stomach > Rumen... | reverse complement strand
GGCATTAACCTGACGGTTAAGCCTGGTGAGGTGCATGCCATCATGGGTCCCAACGGCTCGGGCAAGAGCACCCTGAGTGCCGTGCTCACGGGCAATCCGGCCTATACTGTCACTGGCGGTAGTGTGGAGTTCTATGGCAAGGATCTGCTGTCCCTGTCGCCTGAGGACCGTGCCCACGAGGGACTGTTCTTGAGTTTTCAGTATCCCGTGGAGATCCCAGGGGTGTCGATGGTGAACTTCATGCGTACGGCCTTGAACGAGAAGCGCAAGTACTTCGGTCAGGATCCGCTCAGTGCTGCCGACTTCTTGAAGATCATGCGTGAGAAACGCTCCATCGTGCAACTGGACAACAAGCTGGCTTCTCGTGCCGTCAATGAGGGTTTCTCGGGCGGTGAGAAGAAGCGTAACGAGATCTTCCAGATGGCGATGCTGGAGCCCAAGCTGAGCATCCTTGATGAGACCGACAGCGGCCTAGACATCGATGCCTTGCGCATCGTTGCCAGCGGCGTGAACACGCTCAAGAGCAAGGACAATGCCACCATTGTCATCACCCACTACCAGCGTCTGCTGGACTACATCAAGCCCGACTTTGTCCACGTGCTGTACAAGGGCCGCATCGTCATGAGTGCCGGTCCAGAGCTGGCACTGGAACTGGAAGAGAAGGGTTATGACTGGATTAAGGAACAGGTTGATGCACAGCAGTCATGAGCAGCCCGATGAACGCACTCAAGCAATATATAGACCTGTATGACGAGAGTCGCGAGGTCATTGAGGAACAGTCGCCCATGGTGCTGAATGAGCTGCGGCGCACAGCCCGTGAGCAGCTGGAATCGGCCCGATTGCCCCGCAAGGGCAGTGAGGACTATGAGGCCAGCGACCTGGAGGCCGTGTTTGCTCACGACTATGGTGTGAACGTCAATCGCTTGCCGTTTGACGCCGATCCGGCCGAGACCTTCCACTGCGATGTGCCCAACATGAGCACTTGCCTGTATTACACCAGCAATGATGCGTTTCACAGCAGTGCCACTGCCGAGCGCAACATCGGTCAGGTGGTGGTGGAGCCCTTCAGCATGGCCGCAGTGGATTATCCCGAGTTGATGGCGGCCTATTATGGCAAGTTGGCCGACCTGAAAGACCCGACGGTGGCACTGAACAGCCTGCTGGTGCAGGATGGCCTGTTCATCTATGTCCCTGACGGCATCGTTGCCGATCGTCCCATGCAGCTGGTCAACATCTTCAATGCAGCCCTAGACATGATGGTGCAGCGGCGCTTGCTCATCGTTGTGGGCAAGAATGCCAGTATCAAGTTGCTGGCCTGTGACCACACTCAGAGTCCAGACTACCGCTACCTGAACAACCAGGTGGTTGAAATCGTGGCCATGCAGGGAGCCACAATCGATTACTATGACATGGAGGAGAGCACTCCACTCACCAGCCGTGTGTCATCGATATATGTCCACCAGCATGAGGGCAGCAATGTCCTTATCGACGGCATCACCCTCACTAACGGGTTCACCCGCAACAACTATCATGTCGAGGTCAATGGCGAGCATGCCGAGACCCAGTTGCTGGGCATGACTATCGCCAGCGGTGAGCAGCATGTTGACAGCCGCACCTTCATCAGCCACAATGCACCCCGTTGCCACAGCAACGAGATGTTCAAGTATGTGCTCAACGACAATGCCGTTGGAGCCTTTGCCGGAAAGATTCTGGTCAAGCCCAACTGTCCGCGTGTCGAGGCCTATCAGGGAAACCGCAACCTGTGCGGTGCCCCCACGGCCAAGATGTACACCAAGCCTCAACTTGAGATTTATACCGATGACGTGATGTGCTCCCATGGCTCGGCTGTGGGTCAGCTCGACGAGGAGGCATTGTTCTATATGCGCACTCGCGGCATTGGCATCGATGAGGCTCGCCGGCTGTTGATGCAGGCCTTTGTTGCCGATGTCATCGATGGCGTGCGGCTGGATGCCCTCAAGGATAGGCTGCACTACCTCGTGGAGAAGCGCTTTGCCGGCACCTTGAGCAACTGTGCCAGCTGCATGGCAGCGTGCAAGAAAAGTTAGGAGTTAGGAGTTAGGAGTGAGAAGTTAACAGTTAACAGTGAATAGTTGAATACCCAAAGGCGGTAGTAATCTTACTTACAACTTACAACTAAAAACTTAAAACTAAAAACTTAAAACTAAAAAAATGGATATCAACAAGATACGCGAGGATTATCCCATCCTGCAACGTGAGATAGAAGGTCGGCCGCTCATCTATCTTGACAATGCTGCGACATCCCAGACACCGCGTCCTGTGGTGGAGGCTATCGAGCGGATGTACTACCGCTACAAGGCTAACGTTCACCGTGGTGTCCACACCCTGTCGCAGGAGGCCACCGACCTGGTGGAACAGACCCGCGAGAAGGTGCGAGCCTTTATCAACGCAGGAAGCATCGAGGAGGTGATCTTCACGCGCGGCACGACCGAGGGCATCAACCTGGTGGCCTCGTCGTTTGGGCAGATGCTTGAGAACGGCGACGAGATCATCGTCACCGTTATGGAGCACCACAGCAACATTGTGCCCTGGCAACTCATCGGGCAGCGCAAGCGTGTGACCCTGCGTGTCGTCCCGATTGATGACAGCGGTCAGGTGGATATGAGTGCCTATGAGGACCTGTTCAGCGACAACACGCGCTTTGTGGCTCTGGCTCATGTCTCTAATGTTCTGGGAACTGTCAATCCAGTCAAGGAGATGATTGCTATTGCCCACCGTCATGGCGTGCCCGTTCTCATCGACGGGGCGCAGGCTGCTCCGCACGTGCGAGTCGATGTTCAGGATCTGGATTGCGACTTCTATGCTTTCTCGAGCCACAAGATGTATGGCCCTGCTGGTGTGGGAATCCTGTACGGCAAGCGTTACTGGCTGGAGAAGATGCCGCCTTATCAGGGTGGGGGAGAGATGATCGGTCAGGTGACGTTTGAGCGCACCACCTTTGCCGAGCTGCCGTTCAAGTTCGAGGCTGGTACGCCCGACTTTGTCGATATTGCAGCCTTTGGTGCGGCCATCGACTACATTCAGGACTTGGGTATCGAGATGATTGCTGCACATGAATATGAGTTACTCACTGCCGCAGTGCAGGGGCTGCAGGGCATTGACGGCATCCGCCTGTTTGGAACAGCTCCAGGCAAGAGTGGAGTGGTGTCATTTCTGGTGGACGACATCAGCAGCTATGACATGGGCTTGTTGCTTGACAAGCTGGGAATTGCTGTGCGCACGGGTCACCACTGTGCCCAACCGTTGATGGCGCGCTATGGCGTGACCGGTATGGTGAGGGCCTCGTTTGCCGTCTATAACACGGTTCAAGAGGTTGAGGCCTTTGTTGCCGCCACGCGTCGTGTTGCCACCATGCTGCGCTAGGGGGGCGATAAACTAAAAAATGGAAAAGGCGGGGTTCCCACCCAGCCTTTCTTTTTTTAGTGTTCTGAAGCCTAAATTTTTTAACTAAACCCAGATGTGCATGGTAAAATAGATTCTAGATAAACAAGCCTTTTATTTTTATCATTAACAAAGTTAAGTGATGAAATGCGTATCGGCCAAATAATTTCTATTAATTGGCCTTTTTTCTCAGCAAAAATAAAGACTGTCGTGCCCCTCTGCTCGGGTATGGGAGGGGTATGGGCTGTCAAGTATGTTATTGAGGGAATTAAGGCTTGGGCTGATAGTGTCGTCCAGCCACCCTGCACAGGAACCAGCGTCCCAGATAGGAGACCAAGATGCCCAACTTGTTTTTCTGCCTCACCATGGGGTCGCGCAAGCACTGTCCTCGCAGCCGCTTGATACCAGTCCAGCATCGGTCTTGCAGCTGGCTGTAGTCGGTCGACCGATCTTGCTGGCTGAGAAGCAGAATGTTGAAATAGGCACTCAGCAGGCGGCTTCGTGCGGCCTTGAGGTACTGCCGATCGTTGTTCTGGATATGATTCTCGAGTTGCTCGCACACGTCAAGCACCACCGAGCGCCGTGGCGAGAACACCCTCATGCTATTGCTGCTGTGCTGGCGGTAGCCATACAGCTTGCATGCTGTGCTTGCCACGAGGTGGCATTGTTGCAGTAGCGGGTAGATGATTGCCAGGTCCTCATAGATGATGTCCAGCGGGAATCGAATGCGGTCAAACAGCTTTGCCTTGAACAGGCGTCCCCATGGCGAGTGGGTCAATCCCTGCTGGTAGAGGACTGCAAGGATGGCTTCCTGCTGGTTAAAAAGCGTGATGGAGTCAGCGGCATGAGCACTGTCCAGTGCTGGAGTGCCATGATCGAAGGGGGTGTAGTCGCCCACGGCGATGTCGGCCCCCGTGTGCTGCATGACATCGAGCAGTGTCGCGACAAACTCAGGATGAATGATGTCATCGCTGTCCACCATTGTCACCAGCTGTCCAGTCATGGCATCGAGCGCCGTGTTGCGTGCTGCCGAGTGCCCTCCGTTGGGCTGATGGATCACCCTGATGCGTGGGTCCTGGGCTGCCCATCGGTCACTGATGGCCCCGGTGCGGTCGGTGCTGCCGTCGTCCACCACCAGGATTTCCAGGTGGCGATAGCTCTGGGCTACAATGCTCTCCAAGCACTGGTCCAGAAAGGCCTCGGCATTATAGGCTGGGACGATGACCGATATGAGCGGCTCCATTTTCAGTTAACAGTTAATAGTTAACAGTGAACAGTTAACAGTTGACGGTGAGCAACTATTAACTGTTCACTATTAACTGTTCACAGGTTTATTTCACTTTCCATTCAAATCCGTCCTTGGTGTCCTTGACCTCAAAGCCAAATTCGGCCAGCTTGTCGCGGATGAGGTCGCTGGTGGCCCAGTCCTTGTTGGACTTGGCCGTGCGGCGCATCTGCAGCAGCAGGTCAACGGCCTGGCGGTAAGGTTCCAGGTTCACGCTGTCGCCGCCTGCGGCGTCGTCACGAATGCCCAGCACGTCAAACAGATAGGTCTGGAAGGTGCTCTTCAACTCGTCGATGTCGGCCTGGCTCAACGACACATGACCGTCATTGGCCTGGTTGATGACCTTGCATGCGTCAAACAGGGTGGCGATGACCGTTGGAGTGTTGAGGTCATCGTTCATGGCGTCGGCGCAGCGCTGGCGATAGTTGTCGATCGTGAGCGACGACTGTGGTGCAGCGTTGAGGGCATTCAAGCGGTGCCATCCATCGAGCATGCGCTCGAGTGCTTTCTCGGCCGCCTGCAGTGCCTCGTTGCTGAAGTCCACGGTGCCCCGATAGTGGGCTTGCAGGATGAAGAAGCGTATGGTCATGGGCGAGTAGGCCTGGGTGAGTGCCGGGTGGTCCCCAGTGAAGAACTGTTCCAGGGTGATGAAGTTGCCCAGTGACTTACCCATCTTCTGCCCATTGATGGTGATCATGTTGTTGTGCATCCAGTAGTGGACCATCTCGTCGCCCTGGCTGGCAACAGCCTGTGCAATCTCGCACTCGTGGTGCGGAAAGACGAGGTCCATGCCGCCGCCATGGATGTCGAAGTGCTTGCCCAGGTACTTGCGTCCCATGGCTGTGCACTCACAGTGCCATCCAGGGAAACCGTCGCTCCATGGCGAGGGCCATCGCATGATGTGCTCGGGCTGAGCCTTCTTCCACAGTGCAAAGTCGGCCTGGTTGTGCTTCTCGCCCACGCCATCGAGTTCACGGCTAGCGTTGAGGATGTCGTCCAGGTTGCGTCCCGAGAGGATCCCGTATCGATGGTCCCGGTTGTAGGCCTCGATGTCAAAGTAGATGCTACCGTTGCTCTCGTAGGCATATCCGTTCTCCATGATCTGTTTCACCAGCTCTTCCTGCTCGATGATGTGTCCGGTGGCATGTGGCTCGATGCTGGGTGGCAGCACGTTGAGTGCCTGCATGGCGGCATGGTATCGATTGGTGTAGAACTGTGCCACTTCCATGGGCTCGAGTTGCTCCAGGCGAGCCTTCTTGGCTATCTTGTCCTCGCCCTCGTCGGCATCGTGCTCCAGATGTCCCACGTCGGTGATGTTGCGCACATATCGCACCTTGTATCCCAGCTGCTGCAGGTATCGGAACAACACGTCAAAGGTGATGGCCGGACGAGTGTGTCCCAGGTGCGGGTCGCCATAGACCGTTGGTCCACAGACGTACATGCCCACCATCGGCTCGTTGAGCGGCACAAATTGCTCCTTGCGCCGGGTGAGGGTGTTGTAGATGAACAAGGGATGGTTCATTGCTCAGTTTTCAGTCTTTAGTTTTTAGTCCATAGTTGGCATCCGCCAACTCCTAACTCCTAACTTCTACTGTATCAGGCCTGGCCCTTGGGCAGGGGGAAGTCCATGATGTTGCTGTTGTTGCCAGCGGGACGGTTGATCTTGATCTCGCCGAAGTTCTGCTCATAGCGGTGGATGTTCTCCTGCAGGGCGAGCATCAGCTCCTTGGCGTGCTGGGGAGCCATGATGATGCGGCTCTGCACGCGGGCCTGGGGCATGTTGGGGCCACGCAGGATCATATCGATGAAGAAATCGTTGGGACCATGGGCAATCATTGCCATGTTGGCATAGCGGCCCTGCAACTCTTCCTTAGGAATTTCAATCTTAATCTGCTGTTGGTTCTGATTTTCGTTTGCCATAATATCCGAATTATGAAATGTGTTTAAATGATTAATGTAATTATTTAGTAAAATCGTAATACTCAGTGTCAGGAAATGTCACGTCATTGATGTGAAGCCTCAGGCAGTGAAAAGATGGGCGTTTCCACAGGGCACCCACGTTGAACGAGGCGTAGCAATCACGCCAGAAGGTGCCTCTCTCGCCCCTGAGTCCATGAGTGAGATAGCAGTGAACGGTGTCATCGTTGAGCGTGTTGCCGTCGGCAACGAGCATGAAAGTGCGGCTCTTGCCGGTATATTCCACCTGGCAATGCAGGTTGATGAACTCTCCCGTGCGCCACATGCTGCGCATCCTCACTTCATGCTGTGGCAGGCTGTCAGGACCATCCATGGTCATGCGCAGCGAGTCGCTGATGATGCTGTTGCAGCTATAGACGTTGATGTAGCGGTGGCTGAAGTCGGGCGTCTTGTCAGCGTAGTCATATCGCAGCATCACCCGCTGGTGAGCCTTGACATCACTGTCGATGTTGACACTGGCCTGTAACGTGACGGCTGCCGAGTCGCCGTGCCCCAGGTATTCAAACACGGCTCCGGTGGCATTGTGCCCTATAAAGGTCACGATGTCGTAGCGGTAGTCGGTATAGGCACGATCCAAGTCTTCCTGCTTGTTGCAGGAAGCCAGTGCCAGCAGCACCAGTATCATCAATATGGTCACGTGTCGCAGGTCTCTCATCATGGGGTGCGGGAGGTTTGGTCAACAATGATGCCGTCGCGCATGTGCAGGGTGCGGTCGGCTTGAGCGGCAAGGCCCTCGTCGTGGGTGACGATGATAAAGGTCTGTCCCAGCTCGTCACGCAGTTCAAAGAATAGTCGATGCAGCTCCTGCTTGTTCTGGCTGTCCAGACTGCCTGATGGCTCATCGGCGAGGATGACCTTGGGACTGTTGATGAGCGCACGTGCCACCGCCACTCGCTGGCATTCTCCACCCGAGAGTTGTGATGGCTTGTGGTTCAGCCGGTCGGCGAGATGCATGCGTTCCAGCAGTTGGCGGGCTCGACTCATGGCATCGCTGCGGCTGTCCCCGCCCAGCAGCGCCGGGATGGCGACATTCTCGAGCATGGTGAACTCGGGCAGCAGCTGGTGGAACTGGAATACAAAGCCAATGTTGCGGTTGCGAAAGTGTGCCAGTTCCTTGTCCCTCAAGGTGAACACGTTCTTGCCCTGATAGCGCACCTCTCCCTGCTGGGGCACATCCAGTGTGCCGATGATGTGCAGCAAGGTAGTCTTGCCGGCCCCGCTGGGACCCACAATGGACACGATTTCGCCCTGGGCAATATCGAGATTCACGCCCCGCAGTACCTCCAGGTCGCCAAACCGTTTCACTATGTTCCTTGCTTCAATCATTGGGATAGTGACATTTCCTAATGGAATGGCAAAGGTAGTATTTTTTTTTAGTTTATCTCTATAGTTTCGGCTTAAAGTACATTTCTTGCATCGAGGTTGAATCCTTTTTTTAAAAAAAACGTTACCTTTGTGCCGTGCATGAGGATTAGTGCTATGATGGAGAAGATGAATATTAAGAGAAGCGTGCGCAACGGGTTGCTTCGCCCGCTAGGGACGATGGTTTTCAGGCTGTTTCCCAGCCTGGGCGCATCATTTCGCAAGCACAAGGAGGAAACCGCCTTTCGTCGTGAGGCTGAGCAGTACTTTGCGCAAGGCAAGCCCTTGCCCGCTGGGGCGTCTCGTGAAGGTTTCTATCAGGCTAACAAGCAGTATTCCGTCTCACTCTCGGAGTACCTGTACCAGTATGAATTCTACAAGTTGACTGACCAGGAGCGTGCCGAGTTCATCTCGAGAGCTCAGATGCGTGCCCTGGCCTACAAGCTGCGGATGAAGTACCCCAAGGAATCCTATGGCCTGCCCCGATTCAAGGAGCAGTATCTGGGCCGGTTTACCGAGCTGGGCCTTATCCATCGCCGTTGGCTGTATGTGCCGGAGTGCTCCTATGAGGAGTTTGCCTCCCTGTTGGGTTCGATGGACTGCATCATCAAGCCCGCTGATGGCAGCCTGGGCCTGGGCGTGAAAAAGATTCTCAGGCAGGATGATCCTGAGCAGATCAGGGCACTGTATGAAACCTGCCGTCAAGGAAATATGCTGCTCGAGGAGTGTGCCCGCGGCTGCGATGAGTTGCAGGCCTTTCACCCGCAGTCGCTCAACACGATCCGCTTTGTGACCATGGCCTTTGAGGGTCGGGCGGTAGCCTTTGGCTCCTTCTTCAGGATGGGTGTGGGTGACATGGTGATTGATAATGCCCATGCAGGCGGACTGTATGCCCAGATCAACCTTGAGACCGGCGTCATCGAGAGTGACGGCATCACGACCGAGGGGTTGCGTGTGTCCCGGCATCCCGATACAGGCTTGACGATCAAGGGTACTCCCATACCCCACTGGGGCGAGCTGGTTGATGCATGTGTGAATGCGGCCCGCCAGACCCGTAATATCATCACAGGCTGGGATGTCATCGTTACCCATGATGGCCGCATCGAGTTGATTGAGGTGAACAACCGCCCCGATTTTGACTTGATGCAGTCCCCCCTCAGGACAGGTGTGAAGCGCAAGGTCCTGGATATGCTGAGTGCCCTGATAGGCCAGCCAGTGAGCATTTAAGCATTCAGGCACCCTCGTGTTGCTGAGCCTGCCGAGTAATCAGTTGCTGAAAAATTGAGTGGTTTTGGAGGTCAAGTCAAAAGTTTGTTGTACCTTTGCAGCCACTTTATTAAGGAACATGTATAACAGTGGAAAAATTTGGCTGCTTGCAACCACTTGAAAAAATGCTAAAACTGCGATAATCAATACCATTTTTATCGATTTCTTTAGCGTTCATTTTCCACCTTAATTAAATTAATTGGTACAATGAACAGTAAGAATTATTTATTCACGTCGGAGAGCGTGTCGGAGGGGCACCCCGACAAAGTTGCCGACCAGATCAGCGACGCCATCCTTGACAAGTTTCTCGCCTTTGACCCTCAGGCTCATGTGGCCTGCGAGACCCTTGTGACCACCGGTCAAGTCATCATTGCCGGTGAGGTGACCACCAACGTTTACATTGACTTGCAACGCACCGCGCGTGAGATGATCGAGAGGATCGGCTACACCAAGAGCGAATACCAGTTTGACGCCAACTCGTGCGGCATCCTGAACAGTGTGCACGAGCAGAGCGGCGACATCGCCCAGGGCGTGAACAGTGCCGAGGACAACAATCAGGACCAGGGTGCCGGAGACCAGGGCATGATGTTTGGTTATGCCTGCAACGAGACGCCCAACTACATGCCTCTCACGCTTGACCTGGCGCATGCGCTGATGCGTGAACTGGCTGACATCCGTCACAACCACTTGGAACTGATGCCCTACCTGCGTCCCGACAGCAAGGCACAAGTCACCGTCGAGTATGACGGTGAGACACGTCGCCCGGTGCGTATCCACACGATTGTTGTCAGCACCCAGCATGACGATGATGTGGACCAGCAGCGCATTGCCCGCGATGTGCATGACATCCTCATTCCCCGGACGCTGGCACACTACAGCGACGACATTAAGGCACTGTATGACGAGCAGACCCTGGAGTTTGTCAACCCCACGGGCAAGTTTGTCATTGGCGGGCCTCATGGTGATACCGGTCTGACGGGCCGCAAGATCATTGTGGACACCTATGGTGGACGTGGAGCCCATGGTGGTGGCGCCTTCAGCGGAAAGGATCCCAGCAAGGTGGACCGCAGCGCGGCCTATGCCAGTCGTCACATTGCCAAGAACATCGTGGCAGCCGGCATCGCCGACGAGGTGCTGGTGCAGGTAGCTTATGCCATCGGTCGTGCCGAGCCCGTGAGCTTCAACATCAACACCTATGGTACGAGCCATGTGTCCATGAGCGACGCCGAGGTAGCCTCCATCATTGGGGGCATGGCCGAGTTTGACATGCGTCCCCGTGCCATCATCGAGCGCTTGAACCTGCTGCGGCCCATCTATGTCGAGGCTGCTGCCTACGGTCACATGGGTCGCACGTGTGAGAAGGTGGTGAAGCGCTTCGAGTCACTCTACAATGAGACCTGTGAGGTCGAGGTTGAGCTTTTCCCCTGGGAGAAACTTGACATGGTTGAGACACTGCGTGCCGCATTTGGCCTCGCGTGAGGGCTATAGAAATCATAGAAACTATAAGGCTATAGATGCCTGAAAAATAACGAGCCGTCCTGCGATGTGGGGCGGCTCGTTGTATTGTGGAAATGCTGTGACGGGAAGGTTTACTTGGCCTTCATGGCCTCCTTGATCTTGGTCTCGAGTTCCTCGGCCAGCTCGGGGTTGTCGGCCACCATCTGCTTGGCGGCGTCGCGGCCTTGTCCCAGCTTGGTTCCCTCATAGGAGAACCATGCTCCGCTCTTCTTGACGATGCCAAACTCGACACCCAGGTCGATGATCTCGCCCACCTTGCTGATGCCCTCTCCAAATCGGATTTCAAACTCGGTCTTGCGGAAGGGGGGAGCCACCTTGTTCTTCACCACCTTGACGCGGGTGAGGTTGCCCACCACCTGGTCGCCGTCCTTGATTTGTCCCGTGCGTCGGATGTCCAGGCGCACGCTGCTGTAGAACTTCAGGGCGTTGCCGCCAGTCGTGGTCTCGGGGTTGCCAAACATCACTCCGAGTTTCTCACGCAGCTGGTTGATGAAGATGCAGCACGTGTTGGTGCGGCTGATGGTCGCGGTGAGTTTTCTCAAGGCTTGGCTCATCAGTCGTGCCTGGAGGCCCATCTTGCTCTCTCCCATCTCGCCCTCGATCTCGGCCTTGGGGGTGAGGGCAGCGACACTGTCAATGACGATGATGTCGATGGCGCTGCTGCGGATGAGCTGGTCGGCAATCTCCAGTGCCTGCTCGCCGTTGTCGGGCTGGCTGATCCACAGGTTGTTCACGTCCACGCCCAGCGACTCGGCATAGAAGCGGTCAAAGGCGTGCTCGGCGTCGATGATGGCTGCGATGCCGCCCATCTTCTGTGCCTCGGCGATGGCATGGATGGCCAGCGTGGTTTTACCCGACGACTCGGGACCGTAGATCTCGATGATGCGGCCACGGGGATATCCGCCCACGCCCAGGGCATTGTCCAGCCCGATGGAGCCAGTGGGGATGACCTCGATGTCCTCGATGTGGTCGTCGCCCAGTTTCATGATCGACCCGCTGCCAAAGGTCTTGTCTATCTTGTCCATTGCCACCTGGAGGGCTTTGAGCTTCTCGGGAGAAACTTCCTTGCGCTGACCACCCTGTCCGGTCATTTCATCTTGGTTGATGTTATCTGTTGCCATAGCGTTGAATTGATCTTGTTCAAAATTAAAAGGATGATTTAAAGCATAAAGCCTACAAAATTACACAAAAAAAGTGATTCATCCCCCCATTGTGCCCAAAAAATAATATCGGTGAAAAAATAGCGGTCAAAAAGGAGGTTAAAATCAGAAATTTAATTGTACCTTTGTAAAATTTAAGTCATGTAACGCAATATCCATTATTAACCATTAATAACTTTCATTGCAATGAGGAAATTATTTACTTTATTCACAATGTGCCTGTTGGCAAGTGTCGTTTGGGCTGGCGAGGTCGTATTTGAGCCTGCTAACGACAAGGGTACCGGCTCTACCGAACGTGGCGCTTACACCATCGAGAAAGAGGGTGTGAAAATTGACGTGACCGATGGCTTGGTCAACGATACCCAGTATCGCATGTACAAGTCCAGCACGACGACCATCTCGTCCACTGCGGGCACCATCACGAGCATCGTGTTTGAGTGTACTGCCAACGATGCCAACCAGTATGGTCCTGGCTGCTTCACTGTTAACACTGGTGATTACAGCTATTCGGGCAAGATCGGTACCTGGACGGGTGCTGCCGAGAACATCGTGTTCACCGCCGCCTCCAACCAGGTGCGTGCCACCAAGATCACCGTGACCGTATCGCAGAATGGTCTTGCAGCTCCCATGTTCTCGCCCAGGGGCGGCACCTACTATCAGCCCTTCAAGGCCACGATCACTTGCGCCTCACAGGGTGCCAAGATCTACTACACCATCGATGGCAATGATCCCACGACTGCTTCCACGCAGTACACGGCTCCCATCAGTGTGAACAATGACGTGACCATCAAGGCTATCTCGGCCCTCAATGGCGCTGTGAGCGATGTGGTAACTGCCGCATATAAACTGGCTAACCCCGTCGATGTGAAGAGCATTGCCGAGTTTAAGGCTGTTGCCGACGGCCAGGCCGTGAAGTTTACCAATCCTGTTAATGTGCTGGCTCAGAATAAGGAGAAGGGCTACCTCTATGTTCAGGATAACAGTGGTACGGCCCTGTTCTACGGTGACTGCGGTCAGGCATATATGAACGGTGACAAGATTCCCGCCGGTTTCTTTGGCACCAAGACCACCTATGCCGGCGAGCCCGAGTTGCAATGGCTTGAAGGCTTCAAGGAGACGGCAGGCAATACTCCGATTGATGCCACTACCATCAGTGCTAACCAGGTTGATCACAACCACTTTGCCCAGTACGTGAAGATGGATGGCGTGACCATTACTCTGAACGATGATGAACGTAACTACACCCTTACCGACAAGGACGGCAACACCTGTGCCGTTTACTTTGGCAACATGGGCGTGTCGGTTCCCACCGACTTGACTTCGAAGTACAATGTGATAGGCGTTGTTGGCTCCTATGGCAAGGATAACACCATCTACCAGCTGCTGCCCACCTATTTACAGAAGGTTTTTGACAAGCCATTGGGCCTGGGTGAATTGGGTGACTTGCCTGATGACCAAGAGAAAGCTGTCACCTTGACCTATGATGCAACAGTGATTGGCCAGAATGGCTTCTATCTCTATCTGATGGATGAAACGGGTTATGGCCTTGTTTATGGCCAAACCGGCAAGTCCTACAAGCAGGGTGATGTGATTCCTGGTGGCTACAGCGGTGTCAAGAAGACCTATGACATGGAGCCTGAATTGTGCTCTGTCAAGGATGGTATTCAGCTGTCAGGCTTTGAAAATCCCATTAAGAACATCGGTGAGCTCGAGCCTGAGGCGATTGCAAGCCTCCTGGAGGTTAACCACGACAACTGGGGCAAATATGTCAGCATCAAGGTAAAGGTGAATTCAGCCGACAAGACTCTTGAAGATGAGCAAGGTAACATTATCGGCTATTATGACCGATTTGGCTGCGCCTTCCCTGCCGATGGTGAATGGGGCGAGGTTCATGCTATTGTGGGCTCGCACAAGACCAACTATCAGTTGCTGCCCTACAAGTTTAAGATTGACATCAAGCCTGTTCCTGTAACCGATATCGAGGAGCTGTATGAGCTGCCTGAAAAGTCCTATGGTATTTTCACCACCCCGTTGACAACAATCTATCAGAACCGCAGTTACCTGTATGTCAAGGATGACCAGGGCAAGGTGACGCTGGCCTATGGCCCCGTGGCCGAGAAGGATTTCACCAACGGTGATATCATCAACGATGCCGTGGCTACCTGGAGCATGTTCCGTGATTATCCGCAGATGATTCCTGTCGAGGAGACCTTTGTAAAGGCAGGCCATCGTGCACCCGTGAAGCCGGTTTACAAGGCTATCGAGGATATCCAGGGTCAGCGTGACATGCACAGCTATCTGGGCCTGAGTGCTGTAACCATCGAGGCTACCAGTGATGCCAAGAAGTTCATCATGACCGATGAGAATGATGACGAGTTCTTGCTGTACAACCAGTTTGGTTATGAAATGCCTCAAATTGAGGAGAACCAGCTCTACGACGTCGAGGGTTTCCTGGGTGTCTTTGACAAGACACTTGAACTGTTCCCCATCTTGATCAAGGAGCACAAGGACTGGATCAAGGGTGACGTGAACGGTGACGGCTCGGTCAACATTACCGACATCAACGTATTGATCAGCATCATCCTGGGTGCCGACATGGATGCCGCAACCATGACGCGTGCCGACGTCAATGAGGATGGCAGCATCAACATCAGCGACATCAATGAGGTGATTGCCATCATCCTCAAGTGATGAGCTAGCTGATATACACTATCCAGAAAAAAATGTGGTTCCGCGCAGTGCGTGGGATCACATTTTTTCTGGATGGTGTATTGTGTGGCTCGGAAAAAAATATTAATTTTGTGCGCAAAACGATGCAAATGAGCGGCAATATCTACATTTACCGCACTGCACGGGGAGCGAACCGATGGATATGGAAGTTCTCCAGATTGAATGTTGCGCGTTTTTTTCACCCAAGCACCGTGAAACACACCCCACCGTTTTTTCTACTCCTGTTTGCTATTGCGAGCGTGCCAGTGAGGCACTTCCTGATATTGTGTTTTATCTTTTCAATTCTTTTTCATTATGCGCAAGTTTCTTGTTTTTCTGTTGATGAGTGTGATGACGACTATGGCCTGGGGAGAGAAAGTCGTCACCTTTATTCCTGGAGAAGACTATGGTTTAAATCCCGCGGTGGTGGGTGAGGATTGTATGTCCAAGGATTGTGTGACGATTTGCTGCACCTATGGCGCATTTGCAGCCGCCCAGTTCCGATTTGGCAAGAATTCGGTGACAACGGTTTCCTCGACTTGTGGTCCTATTATCAAGATTGTGTTTGAGTGTATCGGCAGTGGCAATGACAACTATGGTCCCGGGTGTTTCACTGCTGGCTCAGGTGAGTATGGCTATGTGGACAAGATTGGTGTCTGGGAGGGTAATGAGAACCAGGTGCAATTTACTGCCGTCACCGGTCAGGTGCGTGTCGTCAGAATCGATGTGTACATTGATGACAACGGGCTCTCAGCCCCCAAAATCCAGCCTGAATCGGGTACCTACTATGAACCTATCCAGGTGAGCATTTACTGCCCGACAGCAGGCGCTAAAATCTATTACACGCTCGACGGCAGTGACCCCACTACCGCCTCGACGCAGTACACTGGCCCCATCACGCTGAGCAGCGATGCCACAGTCAAGGCTGTTGCCGAGCTTGACGGCGTGTTGAGCGAGGTGGTGAGCGCCAGCTATGAGATTGTTCAACCCGTTGTGGTGATTAACATTGCTGAATACCAGAATCTTGACGATGGGACGGCTGCCATGTTTGCCAATCCCGTCTATGTGGTTGCTCAGAACAAGGCCTACCTCTATGTGAAAGACGATAGCGGCTATGCTGTGTTCTACGGTGACTGCGGCCAGACTTACAAGAACGGTGACAAGATTCCCGCTGGCTTCTATGGCACCAAGACAACCTACGGTTGCGAACCTGAGTTGAAAGATCTTGCTGGCTTCAAGCCTGCCGTTGACAATAGCCCCATTGAACCCGTGGTGATTACTCCCGACCAAATCGGGCCGGCCTTGTTTGCCTACTATGTCATGTTGAGGGACGTAACCCTTACGCTTCTCGATGACGGCAGGACGTATGTCCTCACTGATAAAGAGGGCAATAGTTGTCCGGTTTATTTCGGCAGTATGGGTATCTCACCGCCCATTAACTTGAATAGCACTATCGACATTGCCGGTATTGTGGGCTCTTATGGGAATAGTGCGACTGGCGATTGTGTTTATCAGCTCTTGCCGACTTTATTAAGGTATTTTGACCCTGAATTTGGCTTCGGTTCGCTTGAGGAAATCGACGACAATACTGAAGTGACATTGACATATGACGCGACCATTATCGCTCAAGCAGGAAGATACCTGTATGCCTTTGACGAGACGGGCTATGGTTTGGTCTATGGTGATATTGAGCACAAATACAATATGGGTGATGTGATTCCCGGTGGATTCGGTGGCTTGAAAAAAACCTTTGACTGCGAACCCGAGTTAGAGAATCCTCGAGATTTCCAAGCGCCTATTGGCCATGTCGATTTAGTGCCTGAAGAAATAATCTTCAGCCAGGTGGGCCACTCCAAGTGGGGCCACTATGTGGTCATCAGGAATGTGAGGATTGACCCCGATAATAAAGTATTAGTGGATGAGCAGGGGTATACGTGTGATTATTTTAACAGATTCGGAATATGGATTCCTCAAGACACGGATAAGTATTACGATGTTTATGGCGTGGTAGCCTCTTACAAATGTAACTATCAGATATTGCCCTTGGGCTTCGTTGGAGTTTACCCCCCTCCTAGCGTTTGCTGCTTCGAGGACTTGTTATCCCGTCCCGAAAAAGAAGTCGTACAATTCGAATGCCCCCTTGCTGTGATATGTCAGTCTGGAGCCAGGTTGTATGTCAGGGACAAGTGCGGCCAGTACACCCTCATGTATAGTAATGAAGTTGGTGGTCCTTTTGTCAATGGTGATTCCATCATTGGGATGGCCTACTGGACCAGATACGGTGGTGTTCCGCAATTGGTTCCCGTTGGTGAGTGGCAAGTGGTGGCTCAAGGCCCGAAGGTTCTTCCTGTGGGACCACTTGACATCAGGGATATCAATCAAGAAATGCTTCACTGGTATGTCTATCTTGAAGACATGACCGTTGTCCAGGATGAAGAAAGAGACCGGTA
>Ga0247611_10005310_pt1 | contig 17149 bp, 10 predicted proteins | sample 177DNAGHGhighgp2_FD_192422 | JGI IMG/M metagenome (GOLD analysis project Ga0247611, IMG submission 192422) | Sheep rumen microbial communities from Palmerston North, Manawatu-Wanganui, New Zealand - 1770 DNA GHGhigh gp2 | ecosystem: Host-associated > Mammals > Digestive system > Stomach > Rumen... | reverse complement strand
TTCCTATGATGCCATTCGACAACACTTCGATAAGCTCAGTGCATCGGCTCAGGAACCTTGTAAGGTTGGTGAGCCGGTTGATGAGCTTGTCGAATTAGCCGAACCAACGCAGAAATCTTCTAATACCTATAACTTAACACCTAAAACCTGTAAATGACTCTACAACAACTTAAATACGCCATTGCCATTGCAGACACGCGAAATATTACCGAAGCGTCCAAACGCGTCTTTATCTCGCAGCCAAGCCTTACCGCTGCCATCCATGAACTTGAAGAAGAAATGGGCGTTACGATTTTCAACCGCTCCAATAAGGGCGTGACCATAACAAACGAAGGCGACGAATTCCTTTCTTACGCAAGGCAGGTTCTGGAACAGGCAACGCTTTTGGAAGACCGCTATAAAGGCGGCAAGGGCGGCAATACCATATTCTCCGTGAGCTGCCAGCACTATTCTTTTGCCGTGAACGCGTTTGTCGATGTTATCCGCAAGTTCGGTGGCCCCAGCTATGACTTTACGCTTCGTGAAACGCAAACCAACGAAATTATTGACGATGTCGCCAAAATGAAAAGCGAAATGGGCGTGCTCTACCTCAGCGATAAAAACGAGAAAGTTATCACCAAGCTCATCCAAAAGAACAACCTCGTGTTTGAACCGCTTTTTGCAACCCCGCTTCATGTGTTCATGTCGTCCAAGAACCCGCTTGCGAAAAAAGAAAAAATCACGCTGGCGGACCTCAAGCCGTTCCCGTACTTGACTTACGAACAAGGTGACTTTAACTCGTTCTACTTTGCCGAAGAACCGCTCACTGCCATTGACTTTGACTGTCCGCGAAACATCAAGGTGCGTGACCGTGCCACACTTTTCAACTTGCTCATCGGCCTTGACGGCTACACCATTTGCTCCGGCGTCATTAGCCATAAGCTCAACGGCAAGAACATCATTGCGAAACGCCTCGACGTTCACGACAAGATGACAGTCGGTTACGTAATGCGCAAAGGCGTCACCAAGTCGCGCTACGCCGAAGCGTACATTGCAGCGCTAAAGAGACATTGCAGATAAGGGAACTTATTTAACAATTTATCAACAATTGTGGATATCTTGATTTTGGAATATAAAAAATATATTTTTAGTTATATGAATAATCAATTCTTACGTTCGCCATTTTCGTTATTGCTTGCATTCGGTAGGTTTGGTGCACTTGTCCTTTTTTTTCTCCTTACCGCTTGTTCCGAATCGTTTACAGATTCGCGTGATGGGCTGTCTTATGGTATCATAAAAATCGGCGAGCAAACATGGATGGCGGAGAATCTGAATTATGCAACGGAAGGGAGCGCTTGCCCGGATGGCGACTCGCGAAATTGCAAACGAATGGGTCGGCTTTATACGTGGGCGGAGGCGAAAACGGTTTGTCCGGAGGGTTGGCGCTTGCCGACGAAAGAGGATTTCGAAAAACTTATTGCGGAGATGTTCAAGGATGGCGTGGCGTCGTCCAAGAGTGATGCTGGCGCGGCTTTGAAGGCTAAAGACGGTTGGTTCAAAAAAGGGAACGGCTCGGATGCTTTGGGCTTCAAGGCACTTCCGGCGGGTTATCGTAGTGCCGTTTCGAAAGCGGATGATGGTGCAGTTACTGGTGGCAAGTTCGACGGTATCGGTGGTTATGCATACTTTTGGAGTGCAACGGAAGATGATGAGTTCCCGGAGTCGCTGGCATACTATTTGTTCTTGTCGTTCAGTAACGATGCGGCGAGCTTGAATGCGTTTGCGAAAGAAGATTATCGATCCGTGAGATGCGTGTTACACCAGTAACAGTTCAGCTTGCGGCCTTTTTTGAGGTGACTTTTTACGGCCACGTCTTTGAAGTAGAACGGTTTCTGCGGATTTGATTAGATGTATTTACTTTATTCAAAGAGCGTGTAGTTTCAGGCGCGGTTTCAGGCATGGTCTCAGGCGCTACCCGTTACAGACTTGGTTTAATAAAAAAAGGCTCTCTCGCGAGAGCCCTTAAATTTTTCCGAACTTCGGTTAGTTGTCCGTCAGGTGCGTCGGCATCAAGAGGAACGAGAAGTTCATGTTGTCGCCCACCGGCTCGATGATGCAGGCGCCAAGCGGGTTGTTCATCTTCATGATGACTTCTTCGCTCTTGCACATGCTGAGGATTTCGGCGAGGAACTGGCCGTTGAAGCCAATGCAGAAGCTGCCTTCGCCGTTGTGCGTGATGGCAAGTGCTTCGCGGGAATCGCCGCCGACATCCGGGTCCGTGGCGCTGAGTTCGAGGATGTTGCTGTCGAACTGCAAACGGATCTTGCGTGTGCGGGCGTTGGCCATCGAAATCACGCTGCGGATCTTGTTCTGGAATTCCGTGGTGTTCGCCTGAGCGGTGCGTTCGAACTGCTGCGGAATCACGGAGCGGTAGCTCGGATACGGTCCTTCGTACAGCTTGGAGATAACTTGGATGGAACCCGTGTTAAAGAGAATGTGTGTCGAGGAGGTGCGGACTTCAACGGTGGAGTCACCCTTGGCCATGTGCAAAATCTGCTGCAAAGCCTTGTGCGGAATGATGACGCCGTTCGAAAGTTCTGCGCCTTCCTGGTCGATGGACGCACGGCCGAGACGGTGACCGTCGGTGGCGACCATGGAAACCTTGCCGTCCTTCGCTTCGAGGAACACGCCGTTCAAGCTCAGGCGGGTGGAATCGGTAGAGGTTGCGAACAATGTCTTTTCGGCGAGGAATGCGAGTTCGCTCGAGGCGATGTTCAGCGTTTCGCCATTTTCGATTTCCGGGAACGGCGGGAAGTCGTTGGCGTCGAAACCGATGATACTTGCCTTACCGCGTTCGCTCCACTGGATCTTGACCAGATAGTCCTGTGCGTCAAAAGTGATGTTCGTGATGCTCGGGTCCACGAGGCTTTTCACTTGGTCGAACAACTTGCGTGCGTTAACGACGACTGCACCATCCCGTTCGCCCTGCACTTCCACCTTGACCCTGATACCGAGGTCCAAGTCGGTTGCGCTCACTTCGAGGAAGTTCCCTTCCAAGCGGAGCGAAAAGTTGTTTAAAATTTGGATGGTGGATTTGTTCGGAACGGCGCTAATTGCCGCTTGCAGGGCATCCTGCAAAACATTCTTTTGAATAGTGAACTTCATGGATTAAGCACCTCTTTGGATGAGCATTGTTCCTACGAAAAAGACAACGACGATGATTGCGAGGAGCACGATAACTCGTTTATCCAGCGCATTTGTTTTTTTTGGGACGAATTTTTTTGCATTTTGCTTAGCTCTTCTGCGATCGCTGCGACTCATAGAAAAATCTCCATTGTTTTATGTTGAAAAATCTACTATTTTAGAGACTGGTCGAGAAACTAATATGAACGAAAAAACTCTAAATAAGCTTAAAAATACAGCAAAGGACTGTGCGTCCAACGTTTTGTCCCGTGTCGAATTGTCGATGGTGCAGTCCAAGCTCAAGGCCAAGTTCCAGTTCCTTGGTCAACGAGTTTACGAAGCGATTCAAGAAGGCCGCCTGGAGACCATTAAGGATGACCCTTTTACAGTCGAAGCGGTGGGTGCCATCTTCGAAATTAAGAAACAAGTTGCAGAACTCGAACAGAAATTAAGTAAAAAAGACTGAAGGTCCTAGTGAAAAAACTTGAGGTTCACATTTATCCGAACAAGGATTCCAGAGGACGTGATGTGACGTTCTCTGTGCGAAAGGCCGTTATTTACCTTGTTATAGGTATCTGCGCCATTTTGGGCTTTGTCTTGTTCTCGCCGATGCAGATTGTAGAAAACTTGTCGAACGGCAACCTGATAGACGTTTATCACCAAAACTCTGTCATCAAGAAGGAAATCAAGAAAATCCGCACTGTTGTTGATACGACAATTTTGAAAATTGAAGAAACGCGCGTTGTCCGTGATAGCTCCATGAAACTGGGCGGGCTTGGTTTTGCAATCGAAGGGACTTCGGTGGAAGATGATGCTTCTCCGCGAAAGAATTTGTATGAAATGAAATCGACATTCCGCAAAACGCTCAATAAGCTAGAAGCCGATTCCGCCCTTGCAGCTCGTGTTCCGGTGCTCCATCCGCTTAGAAACCATCACGATATCAAGAGCCGTTTCGAGATGGTGTTCGATGCATTTACGGACCAGGAGCTCCCGCATAGGGGTATTGATTTCTTGGCTGCCGAGGGGGATACCGTTTATGCGCCTGGAGCGGGGACTGTTGTCGAGGTCCGCAAACACCGCGGTTTTGGACTGACAATGAAGATTGAACATTTGGAGCATGTGAAAACGTTCTATGCGCATTTGGGCCAAACACTTTTGGATAAAGGCGACAAGGTTCGTCGCGGCGATCCGATTGCGGTTATTGGTAAGAGCGGACTTCAGTCGAGCCTTGGCTTGCATTACGAAATTCGCGTGAACGGAGTACCCGTCAACCCCGAGGATTATTTTATTACTAAGTGAGTTCTGAGTTCCAAGTTACTAGAGTAATGTGTCATCCTGAGTCCCGGAACAAGTCCGGGATAAACAAAGTCGAAGGATCCATTGCAATTCACTAGTAACTACTTCCTACCAACTACTTCCTACTTCTAACTTCCTACTAAATCATGAAATCACCTTTTGAACAAAATATTATCGCCATGGTGTGGGACTGCGACAAGACCCTCATCAGTTCGTACATGCAGGAACCGCTTTTTAGGCACTTCGATGTCGATGGGAAAAAATTTTGGCAAGAGGTGAATGGGCTCAAGGCATATTATGGCAAGCAGGGAATCTCCGTAAATTCCGATACGAGCTACTTGAACCACATTTTGACATACGTGAAATCAGGGCTTTTCAAGGGCCTTAACAACGCTTTGCTCCGCGAGTTTGGCAAGGAACTGAAATTTTATCCGGGACTTCCGCAATTTTTCGGCGAAGTGAAGTCGCTTATCAACGATGACGAAAAATACAAGGCGTTCGATCTCCGCTTGGAACATTATGTCGTGAGTACCGGTTTTGCCGAGACGATTCGCGGGAGTGCAATCGCTCCGTTTGTCGATGGTATTTACGGCTGCGAATTTATCGAATCGCCTGCGCAGCCTGGCTATTTGGAAAGCTTTGAATCCGGCGACGTTCCTTCTGCAGCCGCGGGCATTTCAAACGCCGCAACTCCCACTGCATCTGAAATTTCGCAAATCGCATCTGCGCTCGACAACACTTCCAAGACGCGCTACCTCTTTGAAATCAACAAGGGCAGCAACAAGTATCCCGAAACGATTGACGTCAATTCTTCAATCGCCCGCGAGAGCCGCCGCGTGCCTTTCGAAAACATGATTTACATTGCCGATGGCCCGAGCGACGTGCCTGCGTTCAGCATCCTCAATTACAATGGCGGCAGCACGTTTGCCGTTTACCCCAAGGGCGACGTGAAAGCGTTCCGCCAAGTCGATGCGCTCCGTCGCGACAATCGCGTGCAGATGTTCGGCGAAGCCGATTACGAAACGGCAAGCCAGTCGTGGCTTTGGCTTACCGAAAAAGTCCGCGCCATCGCGGATTCCATCGTCGAACGCAAGCAGGCCGCTATCCGCAACAGCGCTGGCGCTCCGCCCACGCATTTGAGCTGATTTTTCGCTGTTACCCCAGCCAGCCGATTTGTTCAATGGCCAAGCACAAAAGAACCATGAGCAAAGTCATTTTCAAATAGCTTTTTTCTTTGCTTTTAACAACTTTGATAACGTATAGTGATGACAAAATAAGGATTGAAATCGATATAATCCGCGATAGCGATGCACTGGGTGTCACGAAAAAGCCTGGATAAATTCCTTCGAAAAATCCCAAAAGGGATTTAATCCAGAAAAAACTTGCAATGCTTAAACCTATTGAGGCTTCTTTCTTATAGCAGCGTACTATGATAAAGCATCCGACAAGGCAGAAATATGATGCCGTTGTTATTGAATACGAAATACTGTGCTCAGGGTAATATACAAGTGCCCCTTTTTGCATAAAGTAGCCACCTTTTGTATTGACAAAAACCCAGTTTCCGAAAAGAAGTACGAATAGAAACCAGTTGAATAATGTAGAGGCGGGGGTATGACGTTGAGGAGGAGGTGGAGATGGTGGCGCATTTTTATACTTTTCATCAACTAAATGTGCAAACAAGCGCGCTTCGGCTAATTCTTCTTCAGACAACTTTCTTTTGCAATTAGAAGAATGAGACTCGATGTAGAATCTATCGGATTTTGTCTCTTCCGTTATGTTTTCTTTGACTTGTGTATCGTTGACTGGAGGTAGTTCAATTTTTTCTTGCGGATTCTCTTTTTTATTATCAACGTAAACGATTTTTTCGGGTTCGTTCTTGATGAGATTATTGTAATAGTTGCGGACGTTTTCGGAATTGTCGATTTCTTCTAATTCCTGAATTCTTTTGTTTACAATGTTGATGCGTTCGCGGGAAGGGTCATGTTTGATGATATCTAAAACTTCATACAGTTCGTCTAGGGGGAGTGCTTGTATTTGCTCCTCGTAGGCTTTTAGATAATTTTTGTCTTTGAGATTGACTTCGGTAAGCATATCCATGAAATTACAAATGTTCCAGCCAGCCGATTTGTTCAATGGCAATTGTTATCAATAGCAATGGCCATGCGCTGTTGTAAAAAAAGCCGGTTTGCTTTTTTTTGAATACGTTGTACATGAATACTAGCGAAAGCGTAGCGACGATGCATGCAATAAATCTCGAAAGGAAGGTTCCCGGTGTCATGAAAAATCCAGGATAACTTCCAACAATCAAACCCAATGCCCCTTTAGATAAACATAGTCCGGTGATGCCTAAATCTAAAGCCCTCTGTTTCTGCTGTAAGTAACTCCAAAAATACGCCAAGAGAAAACCGATGACAAAGCTGACGTAAGGCGTGTATAATAATACCTCTGGAATAGGTGCTTTATATGGTAATCTTTTATGGCGCTCTAAGAATTGACCGTATTTATGGAAGTAAAAAAATTGCAAGGTGATATAATAGCTTCCAGCGATGGTGCAAAATGGCCAATAAACAAAGGTGTCCTTAAGACGTTTTCGTTTTTTCTCGATTTCTTTTTTCTTTTGCTCAATCGGCTCAAGCTTGTCCATCCGTTCGATGATGATGTCCATGCGCTCGTCGGACTCTGCTTTTTCGGCAGCGTCCAGCTCGTCATAAAGTTCATCTAGCGTCATCTTGCGAATACGCTTCTTGAACGCTTCCAGAGATTCTTCGGTTTGATTTTTGGCACATTTTTTCATCGCAGATTAATTTAATTAGTCGTTAGTTATTAGTCAATAGTTATTCTCTAAGTTCTGCAAACTAAAATTTCTCTCGTCTGTAGCCCAAAGGGCGTTCTCTCGCCTCTCGTCTAACTCCGCTGGATCCTTCACTACGTTCAGGATGACGAAAGCGTTGACGTCATTCTTCTTCGTGGCATGACGGCATCAGCTCGGCAATAAGAATGAGTGAACTCATTTTGCTGCTCTCGCCTCGCTCGTCCAACTCCCAATTGTATTTTCGCTACGCTCATTTATCAAATTTTCGCACATTTCTCTTACAATTCCCCCACTTTTCCCTAACCACTAACCACCACTTTAGACGAAAAAACGCCCGCTTTGCGGACTATAGACGAAAGACGAAAGGGGAATAATCGCAGCGAAACCGTATAATCTTTAAATACGAGCCTCTAAATCTCTCGTCTCTCGTCTCTCCACTCTCCACTTATTTATATTTATAGTCCCCAGGCTTTGCGATGCAGGCGGGCGGTACTTTCCGTCAAGAAACACCGGGAGCTCGGATGCGATCCATACTTTTGGACCGGTCTTGGGGATATCTATCAAGTTTTGCTTTACCCTTTAGGAGTTTTAATGGCAAATAAGTGTAAGCGCGGAATCTTGATTAGTAAAACACCGTACGAAAAGCGCATCGCCATCATGGAAGATGGTGAACTTGCGGAATTGGTTGTTGAAGGTGTTTCCTCTAATCGAGTTCTGGGCAATATTTATAAGGGTGTCGTTCAGAAGGTGCTCCCCGCACTCAAGGCGGCATTCATTGACATTGGTCTTGAGAAGGCTGGCTTTTTGCATCAGGAAGACGCCATGGACCGCAACGAACTGTTGCGCCGCGAATATGGTGACGATGATGACGAAGGCGATGCCTCTAAGGAAATTTCGATTGACGAAATTCTCCAGGAAGGCCAAGAAATCATGGTGCAGGTGGTCAAGGAACCGATTAGCACCAAGGGTGCCCGTTTGACGACACACTTGAGTTTTGCTGGCCGTTTCCTGGTCTGCATGCCCGGTACAAATTTCGTCGGCGTCTCGAAGCGCGAACGCGATCCGGTCAAGCGCCGCGAGTTCAAGAAGGTCGTCCGCCGTCTCAAGGGCCGCGACGTGGGCTACATCGTCCGCACCAACGGCCTCAACGAATCCGAATTCGAAATCAACAAGCAGATGCGCGAACTCGAAAGCAAGTGGGAACAGACGAAGTACAACTTCGAAACCATGCCTGCCGAGACCTGCATCTACGAAGAATCCGATTCCATCGAACAGACGGTTCGCGAATACTTCGGCGACAACACGGACTACGTGTATATCGACAACCGCGACGAGTACTTCGCCCTTCGCGAATACTTGAAGGTCCTCTCTCCGGATAAGCTCGACAAGGTCAAGCTCTGGAGTTCCAGCGAAAGCTTGTTCGAATACTTCAAGATCGAGAACGACTACGCCCGCTCCCTGCAGCGCCAGGTCCCGCTTCCGCGCGGTGGCAACCTCGTCATCGAGCAGACCGAAGCTCTCGTGTCCATCGACGTGAACACGGGCCCGAAGGTGCACGGCAAGGACCAGAGCAAGATTATTCTTGAAACGAACCTCGACGCTTGCCACGAAATCGCAAAGCAGTTGCGTCTTCGTGACGTAGGCGGCCTCATCATCATCGACTTCATCGACATGGAAACCGACGAAGACCGCGAAGCCGTCTATCAGGAATTCCGCAAGGCTATCCGCCGCGACAAGGCCCCGATCAGCCCCGCCCCGATCAGCCAGTTCGGCCTCATGGAAGTCACCCGCAAGCGCGTCCGTGTGAACCTGATGACCGAAAAGACCGAATGCTGCCCGGTGTGCAACGGCAGTGGCCGCATCGCTACGCTCGAATCGACGTTGGGAATGATTGACCGCTGGCTTGCCCGCGCCCATACCAAGGGCCGTCTCCGCGAAGTGACCCTCGTGGTCAGCGCCCAAGTTGTCGATGTCCTCTGCAAGGACTTGAACCGTATGTTCAATTATCTGGAATACAAGCATAACATCAAGATTTCCCTCGTGGAAGATGAATATGCCCACATCAACCAGTTCTGGATGTACGACAAGAGCAACAACGACATTACAGACTTGTACAACTTCGCATAAGTTGACGATTCCGTATTGAGTATAAAAGAATCCGCCGGCACCCCGCCGGCGGTTTTTGCTTTTGTGCGCATTTTTGCATATAAAAAAGCACCTGCATGCACAGGTGCCTTTTTAGAGAGAATTGCGAAACTCTAGTAATTTAAGTCGATTTCGAAGCCCTTCGTCCTGCCGTGGCGAACGCCCCAGAGGAAGTCCTGAGTGCGGTTCACTTTGACTTTCCACCCGACTTTTATCTTGTACATAAGTCTTGCGATGTAAACGCCCGTGCCTACCAATCTTCCATTATTGGATCTCATATTCCAGGCGAGGAAGAGCTTCCCGTTCTTTTCGTTGTCCAGGCAGTTTCCGTTGTAGAGATCGTCCGTGCAGGAGAGCGTGCCCGAACTGCTGTTGACGAATACGCCGAGGCTTGAGTAGTAGTGGGTCTGGTATTCAAGGGTTGTCTTTTCGGAAAGCTTCTTTGTCACGTCTTCGATGATTGCGGTGTTTCCGTTCGCAATACCGATCAAGTCTTCTTTTGAGACGATTCCGCTACTGATAGCGTCCCTAATTTCGTTGATTTCGTCGTTAGAGAGTTCGAGTTCTCTCTTTATGTCACCATAGGACTTTGTCTCAATAAGATCCTTGATGTTCAAGCCCGTTCTTTCGACGCTCTTGTCGTTGATATTTTTGACGGCAGCCTTGAGTTCTGTGACTTCATCCTTGACGTAGTTCGAGATACTCATTTCGCCGAGGTAATGTCCTTGCACGCCGTATTCTTCAGCAACTTCCTTGGCTGTTTTTGGTTCAGGCGTCTGGTACAGCTTCGGAACAGTGGGCGTCGGGCTTTGGATGATTTCTAGCGACTCTTCCTTTTCGCCAATTGTTACGACCGGCGAACTGGTGATGACGACCTTCTGTTGTCCGGAAATACGGACATATTTGTTGTTTGCCGGAGTACTTCTGTGTAGAAGGTCCATGTGGATGCCCGGAATCATCTTGATGGAGTCACCCATGACGGGGATGTATGCTTCCTTGTCGTTGCGGGCACTTCTGAAAATCAATTTCCACTTGTTCTTCTTGTCTTTGGAGAGAATGTCCGGTACGACATCCTGCCTTTCGATGTTAGTTTGCTTGGGCCAGTATATGAAGTAGTTGGCGTCGGCTTCGTTTTCGCAGTCCAGACCTTCACTGAATGTAAGTGAAAGTACCGTAGAACCGTCATCGCTGTAAGAAATGGTTGCTGCTGTAATGACGGGGCCGATGGAGTCGGTGACTTCGCCGGTGATGCTGATGGTCGATTGCGAGCCGCCTTCCGTGTATTTCCAGAATGGCGTAATTTTTCCGGTATAGACGTTTTCTGCGCCACCGGTAAACGGAACCGTACCGAATCCACCGTTGGTCGTAATCATCATGGTACTGTCGCGGTCATTGTGTTTAATGGTTCCGCCTGCGGCGGTGATTGCCGGGAACTTTTCACCGAATTCCAACTGGATGGAGTCCAAGTTGACATGGTTGTTGACCAGCGTGCTGCCATAAGGTTTGCTTAGTTTCGCAAAGACGCTGTCCCCGCGGCCATCGCCATCCCTGTCGAAAATGCAGGAGAACACCACTTGCGGCACTGGCGGTTCCATGAACGAAATGTGGCGCCATGCTGCCGTTTGCGTTTCGTCGCTGCTTCCGACGATGAGCGTTACATCTTGGACTGGAGCCGTTGCCTTCACGTAGAAGGTGGCACGTCCGTTTTTCATCATCACGGTCGTAATGTGGTTGCCGTTTTCGTCGCAGGGGATGAACGCCGCGTTCGACGTATTGACATAGACCATGTCGTCGAATGTTGCCCAGTCTTCGGCGAATGCGATATTCACGGCGTAGCGCGTGTTGACCCACTTGCCGAGCGTATCGATAGTGCCATCGATTTCGTTGCCCATGAGCGTCCATTTGTTCCTGTCATCGACACGGGCGTAATTGATTGTGGGAGAGTCGTACTTGTCGATAGTGAAAGTGATTTCGTCGTACTGGGTTTCGTCTTTTTGCAGAGAGAAGCGCAGCTGGTACGTTCCCGGCGGGAGTGTGCGCTTTTGTCTAATCTCTTCGGTATTGATGGTGAACCCGGTATAACCCGGCTTGATGGTGATGCCGCCGTACCAGACACCGACGCTATCCAGCGGGACGCCTTCGGAATAGGCGCCGCTTCCGATCAAGATGAAGTTCGAGGGCGCATCTACGGTATCTTTGGTGGTCGAGCCGGAGAAGTCGCAAGAAAGCGCCTGTTCACGGATAATCTGGTAAATCTTGTAATCGAGAACGCCGTTTGCCGAAAGATCCTGATAGAACAAGCTTGCTTCGGTCTTCAAATCGATGGAGGTTCTCATCATGAAGTTCGAGGAGGAAATATGGCGTTCGGCATAGAAAATGTGGAACGGATAGTTTGCGCCTTCGACAAGATTTAGCGTGTCGAGGTCAACCGCTCCCGATACCTGGGCGTGCTGGCCGCCGATATCCACGACGAGGCGGTTATTGATGAACACCCAGACGTCATCGTCACCGAGGAACTCGAAGTATTGGCCGGGGACGTATTCGAACGTCGCCTGGATTTTCATCGTGAAGCCATAGTTGTGTCTCTTGCGGTTCGCGGTGATGTTGTCGTAAAACGGATTCGGAACAGTCTGTTCGGCATCGAGGTACTGGAAATCGTCCAGCAAGAAAAGACCGCCTTCGGGGCTGTTGTTGTCCTTCTTCCCGAGCCAGAGGCCGTCATCCTGAAGTTCCAATTCGATAGAGCGGCAGGTGGCGTTCGAGTATTCCTTGCCGTTGCTCTTGGCGATAATCTGTGGCAAGAACCAGCTTGCGATATGGGTCGTGAGCTTGCAGTTCTCGGGGAAATTCACTGCCGGTACGGGGACGCCGTTGGCACCGAGTGTTTCTTCCACCATGCCTTTCATGTAGCCGCGCCTTTGACTATCCGTGGCGTTGCTTCCGCCGCATCCGCCACTGCCGAAGTCGTTGCTTGTGGCGTACATCGGGTCGTTGAAGTAGAGGTCCTTGGCGCCGTTCCCGTAAGAAGTCGTAACCGTGGAATCGCGCCTGTTCGTTGTCGTCTTGATGTCTCCGTCGCCCTGTTCGCCATGGAGCCAGTCGAACATCATCACGGGGAGTTTCTTGACAGGGCAATCGCCGAGGATACCCGGGTATTTTTCATAGACTGTCGTCGCGATGCCGACTTCTTTACCGGCCTTGACCCATATGGTATCTGAATGCGCTGCAGCGCTGTCGAGCGAAAGTAAAATGTTTTGCGTTGCCGGGTTGATTCTAGTGTAATGGAGATCGCCCACGTAGTCGTATCCGATGGTCTGCTTGAAATAGACCTGGAGCGAACCGCTAGGCGGAGTAATTCTAGCTTCGAACCAACCACAATAGTTCTTTACGGTCGTCATTTTTGCGGAATCGCCGCCAGCGACATAGAGGATTGCGGAAGTATTCGTCCAGGGAGCGAAGAAACGTATGACTTTCCTGTTGGAATGGGTCGGGGTGGTAGTCCCTGGGCCGCCGGGAGTTGTCCCTGGGCCACCGGGGGTTGTTCCTGGGCCACCGGGATTGGTTTGCGGCGGTGTGATGACTTCGGCACTGTTGGTTACAGTTGTACCGGCACTGCTAATGGTAATAACGAAGTTTTCCGAGACCGGTTCTGTGCCAGCAAACGGAGATACAGAGCCAACGGAGTTCCTGGTGGAACAGGTGCGGTTCGTGTAGAAGGTCAATTTGGGGTTTTGGTCTGCTTCCATCGTTGCGGAAACATAGAACGAACCGTCCCCGTAGCTTCTGAGTGATGTACAGCTTGATTGCCGCGTCCGCATTCCGTCGGTCCAAGAAAGAACCACGTATAAGCTCGACCCGCTATTGGCGCTTGTCTCGTTTTTGACAAGAATATTGTAATCCGCAGCTAAGGACGGAATAGCTGCACAAAATAGTAGAATTAGCAAATTTGAGAAGACGTTTTTTAACCGCATCCATGACTCCCTGAACACTGTTCACCCTTATTGAAAAATACATTCAAACTTGTGATAATTATCAATATTTTTTTTTTGAATTGTAAAATAAATTGCGAAGTCAGCAACACTTGAAGGTTGTTTCTGTTGTTAGGGTGAAAAGTTCCATTTTTTAACGAAAGAAAACGCCCGAATACTGCAAAAAAGGCACCCGAAGGTGCCTTATGGAAAGATTCGATGGATTCGGGCTCGCTACTTCATGTCGAAGTCGATAATGGCGAGGTCCCCGTGACGGAATCCCCAGAGGAAGTCCTGCGTACGCTTGGTTATCCTCTTGCCGTTCACGATGAGGCGGATTTCGAGTCGGGCGATATAGACGCCGGTACCGGCGAGGCGGCCGTCCTTGGAACGCATGTTCCAGGCGAGGTACAGGTGGCCGTTGTTGCCGAGGCAGTTCACGGCGCCGTCCGTCTTGAAGATATCGTCGTTACAGGCGATTTGGCCTGCATCGCTGTTGACGAACTGGCCGAGGCTGGTGAAGTAGGTCGTCTTGTAGCTGAGCGCCGTCCTGTCGGCCATGGATTCTGCTATGGTCTTGACGTCCTCGGGCGTGCCGTGCATGTAATTATGCAGGTTGTCCTTGGTCAAGAGACCGTTATTGTAGGCGTTGATGATGACGTCGCTTACGCCGTACCTGTTCTTGGCATCCTTTGGAGTGATTTGGTTCCTATCCATCATCGTGATGACCGCTTCCAGCGAAATGGATGTGGACGGGCTTCCGTTCTTGACCGCTTCCTTGTCTTCGAGCATGGTGGATGTCTTTACGGTCTTGGAAATCTCGGTGATTTCGTTCTCGACAAGTTCGGACATGTTCATGTCGCCCAGGTAATGGCCCTGCGTGCCATAGATTTCGCCGACCTGTGTTGCCGTGAGCGGCTTTTCGCTGGTGACGAGTATTGGGACGGTCGCGGAATCGCTGCGGACGATATCCTTGGTCTTTTCGAAGTTCGGGGACTCCTTGTCCATGGTAACGACTGGCGGGCTCGTGACGGTAATCCGCTGTTCGCCCGTGATACGTACCCACGGGTTCTTTTCGTGTGCGGTTAGACCGTTGAGATCGACTGCGATTCCCCCTTCCGAAGGAGGCTTGATGCGCACGGAATCGCCCACGATGGGGAGAACGTCGTTGATGGACTTCTTGGAGAATATGAGTTTCCATTTGTTGGCCGGCGTTGCCGATACGTAATCCGCCTCTTGGATGTCTGTGGTGACTCCATTGCCGCCGTAGCAACGGAAGGCGAACATGCTGGATGCTGCGTTCTTCGCGTCAAGCCCTTCGCTGATGGTCAGGGTGAGCATGGTCTTGCCGTCATCGGTGTAGCCGATTTCTGCGGCCATGATGACAGGGCCAATTCCGTCACCGAGGAGTCCATCGACGGAGAATATGGAAACAGAACGGTCTTGGGGGTTCGTATAAGTGTAATAGACGGTAATCTTTCCGTTATAGGGTTCTGTAGCGCCGCCTGTAGAAATGGCTGTTCCGAATCCATCGCCATCGGCGACAACCGTAATAACGCTTTCGCCGTCCTTGTATTTTACGTTGTTCAGTTCGTAGTGTGTTTGGAGGAACGTGAACTTGAGAGAATCCAAGGCGCTGTTGCCGCCAAGTGGCTTGGAGAATTTGATCCAGACGCTATCGCCGCGACCGTCGCCGTTGCGGTCGTAGATGAACGCCGTCTCGATTTGCGGCACCGGAGGTTCTTCTATGGTGATGTTCGTCCACTTGATGCTCTTGTTCTTGGCCGCTGCGGTAGAGACTTCAATGTTTTCGTTTACGATGCCGCTGGTCGCCTTGACGTAGAACGTGTTTTTCCCTTCCATGAGTATGATTTCGCCATTCGGGAGCGGAGAGCCGAGAGAATCACACGGGATGAGTTTCGGGTTGGAACTCTTGACCGTTGCTGTAATTCCGCTGTAGCTCGAAGCCCATTCTTCCACGTAGGTGACATTGATGGGGTAGATTCTGCCTGCCCAAAGTTTTTCGTTTTTGTTCAAGTTAATTGGCAACGTTTCGCTGTTGAGGTCGCGACTTGTCTTGTTTCCAAGCGGTTTCCAGTACTTGTTCACGCAAAGCGTATCCTGCTTTACGACATCGGCAATGAAGCAATAGCTGGAGTCGATGATTTCTGCAAACGCGATGTTCGGAAGTTCTGTCGGCGGGATGGTGAAATACACATCCTTGTATTCTTTCGGGTTGTTCTTGAGCGAAATGCGCACGTAGTATGTTCCCGGCGGGAGCGATTGTGTGCGGGAAATCGTCGTGGTGTTGATAGTCAACATCGTGAAGTCGTTCGTAACCGCGATGCCGTTGTAGTAGATGGTGTCCTGCTTGGCGAGGGCAACTCCAGTCAACGGGAGACTCTTTCCAAATAACGTAAAGTTAGACGGGCCCCGCTCTGTACGCTTGGTGTCCGAGTCCGACGAGAAGTCGCAAGCGAGTTTCTTTTCGCGGATGTTCTGCCACACCTCTTTCTTGATAAGCGTCGAATCTATCGAGTGGTCCGTGAGGAACATGCTGGACTCCACCTTCAGGTCGATGGAGGTGCGCATCATGAAGTTCGACTGGGTGCGCTTGCGTTCTGCGTAGAAAATGTGGAATGGGTATGTTTCGCCAGGCGTGAGTCCGAGGTCGTCCAAGTCCACGGACTTCTTGACCTTCCTGTGCTGCCCGCCGATATCCACGACGAGTTGATTGTTGATGAACACCCAGACGTCATCGTCGCCGTTGAATTCGAAGTATTGTCCCTTCACATAAACGAATTCTGCCTGGATTTTCATGGCGAACCCGTAGTTGTGGTATCCCGGGATGTCGTTCCCGCCGGTAATGGAGTCGTAGTGCGGGTTCTCGACAGTTCGGGCTTCATCGAGCCAGCGGAAATCATCCAGCAGGAATAGTCCGCGTTCGGGGCTTTCGTCGTCCTTTTGCCCGAGCCAGAAACCGTCATCCGTGAGCGTGAGTTCGAGGTCGCGGCAGGTAACGTTTGTGTACGACTGGCCGTTCTTTTCGGCAACGACTTCGGGGAGGAACCAGTTGTTCAGGTGCGTAGAGTTCTTGCATCCGCTGGGGAAGTTCTTTGCCATCACGGGGACGCCGTTCGGGCCCAGTTGTTTTTCGACCATGCCGGTCATCGGGGAGCCTTCGCATCCGCCCTGGCCGAAATCTTCGCTAACTCCGGTGCCGAACATGGGAACGCCACGAGCGTCAAAGCCCGTACGCCCGGCGCCTTTCTTGTGGTCGTAGAGCCCGTCTTTAGAACCGTCCGAGTTCATGGATCCGTCGTACCAGTCGAACATCATCACGGGGAGAATCTTGGGGAGGCATTCGCCAAGAACGCCTGGATAGTTCGTATGGATTTCGGGAGCTCCGTAGGGGTAGGCGACAATCCAGATGGTATCGCTTAGCGCAATGGCTGAATCAAGGCTGATGGGCTGGACCGTCGATTCATCTTCCGTGGATCCTTCGGCGCCAATATATGTCGTTCCTATCGTTTGCTTGAAGTATGCGTTTACACTGGTGATTTTCTTTGAAATACTGCTCTGGAACCAGCCGCAGTAAGGGGAACCTACAGAACTCATGTAACTTTCCGTATCGTTGTAATACATGATGGCGTTCGTGTTGGTCCACGGGGTGAGGAACCGTATGTACGTTTTAGGCGTGGCTGCGAGATCGGGTCTCGTTTCGTAAATCGTTAACGTCCTGTCGTCGCTGATGACAATCCAAATT
>Ga0247611_10005309_pt1 | contig 17150 bp, 20 predicted proteins | sample 177DNAGHGhighgp2_FD_192422 | JGI IMG/M metagenome (GOLD analysis project Ga0247611, IMG submission 192422) | Sheep rumen microbial communities from Palmerston North, Manawatu-Wanganui, New Zealand - 1770 DNA GHGhigh gp2 | ecosystem: Host-associated > Mammals > Digestive system > Stomach > Rumen... | reverse complement strand
ATTTTCACTTTTATTATATATTGTTACATTCATTGTTAATGTTGAATTCTTATCATTATTTAATACTACTTTACTTTCCATCATTGTTGAATACATTATTGATATATTTGATGCATTTACATTAGCGGGTGATGTTGAATTTATACTTGCATCATATATAAATACTCCAGTTAATTTTACTGCATTTGCATTTCCATTCATATTTAGTGTTACTGAATTTATACTTGCATATCCTATAGACATGAAAAAGGTAGCAATTACTATTGCTATTAAATATAATTTTCTTTTGTTTACAATTTTACTTTTTTTCATATCTCTCCTCTATCATATATATTATACCATATATTTTAAAATATTTATTTTTATAATCAATTATGTTAAAATATGTTTATAAAAGGTGGTGGTATAATGATTTTAGCAATATGTGATAATCCTGAAACTCTTACTGCTGTAAAATATGCTCAAATCGCAATTAATTTAATAAAAATAGTTGTACCAATAGCATTGATTATTGCTATTATGGTTTCATTAATTAATGTTGTCAGCGGAAATAATCCTGATGAATTATCTCAAGTATTAAAATCATCAGTAAATAAAATATTAGCTGCAGTTTTAGTTTTTTTAGTACCTACATTTGTTAGTATAATATTTTCAACACTAAATGCTAAATCAATTAACTTTGCTGCATGTTTAGATAATGCTAATGATGAAACAATTGCAGCAGCATATATCAAAAGAGCAAATAAATATGTTGAAGTTGCTAATGATACTCTACTTAGAGGAGATTATAATATTGCCCTTAGTAGTGTTAATAAATTAGAAGATGAAGCTGAAAAAGAAAAATTAAATAAACAATTAGAAGCTGTACTTAAAAAGATAGAAGAAAGAGAAGAAGAAGAAAGAAAAAAACAAGAAATTCATTTCATTGCAGGAGATGGAGAATACACTTACCCTCTTGGAGATTATAAAGCAACACTTACTGCATGCTTTGCAGGAAATGATAATGTTCACAGACTTCTTGGTGGTGGACATGGCGCTATTGACTTATCCGCACCATTTAATACACCAGTTTACGCGTCTAAAGGTGGTAAAGTTATAATTGCTTCAGATAAAGTATCATTTAATTCAAATAATTTATTAAATTGCTACTTAGGATGTGGTAACCAAGTAAAAATAGACCATTTAGATGGAACTATGACAATGTATTGCCACTTATATCCTAAAAGTCTAACAGTAAAACCAGGTGATATAGTATCACAAGGACAGCAAATTGCTAAAGTAGGAAGTACTGGATGCTCTACTGGTGCACACTTACACTTTGCAATTTATGTAGATAATAAATTAGTAGATCCAATAAATTATACAAAGCTTAATGTTACAAATCCTGAACATTGTGGATAAGGAGATATGAAATATGGAAAAGAATAAAAAAACTATAATATTAGCTTCTATAGTAGTAATAATCATTATTTTAATAATTATATTAAATATAATAAAATCATCAGCAAATAATCAAGTAAATATCTTAAAAGATGAAAAAGAATTCTTTACTATTAATACACTTCTTAATAGTGAACTTGAAGATGAAAAATATATGGATAGTAATTATTATGCTACTAATATTTATTATAAAGAATTTGATTTAATTAAAGTATATTTTGTAAAAGGATTCTTTATTGGAACATCTAATGAAAATACATATAATGCAAATGACAATTATATTGTAAAAACAAAAGGTATTGCATATGAAATAGAACCATTAAATGCAACTAATATAGAAGAATATGTAAGTAATTATGAATTAAATACTACTGAATTTAATTCTACTAATATACTACCAACATATAGTTATAATGAAAAAAATAAATTAATTTCATATCTAAGTACATATAATGCATTATTACTATATGATAAAACTAAAGCATATAATTATTTAAGCGAAAGTCAAAAAAAGAAATATAATAGTGCTAGTGACTTTGAAAATAAAGCTAAATTATTAAATACTAACATTCAAAGCTATAATAAAAATAATAATACTTATACTATTCATACCAAAGAAGAAACAATTACTATTTATGAAAAATCTGTTATGAATTTTTCTATTGAATATTAAAAAAAACAATATTTTAATAATATTGTTTTTTTATCTCTTAATACTAAATTTTAATTCTACATCACCCTTACCAAGTAAATCTTTTAAATCATATGGATCTACATTAGTTACATGCCCAAGTTTAGTAAAACTCCATCTATTAGTATCATAATATAATGTTATTTGATTTCCTTGATATAGTATTAAATCTCCTGCTTTTGTATCAAATGTTTTATCATTTCTTGGTAATTCAAAGCCAAGATCACCAACTTTTTCAAAACTACCATAATCATGAGCTTTAACTCTAATACTCTCTTTTTTTAGCCTTTCATAAAACGATTCTGCTGAACTATTATCTTCTAATTCAACAATTAAATCTCTATCATTTACATTAATTACTATTTTACCAAGTTCTTTTTTAATCACTTTTTCTTCATCATCCTTTTTTGCAAAAAATAATATAGAAAACATTAATACAAATACCAATATTATATTTATTGATTTTTTCATAATTAACTCCTAGAAGTATTACTTAATTGTACAAGAATAACCTTTTTTTTCAAATTGTTCTTTTATATCTTGAGAAGTTATATTTTTTTGATTTTTATTAGTAGTAACTTTATTAATATCAATTTTAGTTGACAAATTTAGATGCTTATTTTCAACACTAGTCTTACAATCAGTAAATGCACCTTTATATTCTGCCATTGATTCTTCAAACGTAGCGCAAAAATCTTGTTTCTTAATTGCCTCAATACTTTCATTAGAATATGATTCTAAATTAGCATTATAGTCAATATTCATATCGCCTATTACGTTATCTACTAAAACAATATTAAATGTAGCCTCCATATCCTCTGCTTTTTGAACACATGTAATAGTTTCCTTCTTCTGCCCACATCCTGATAATAACAATGAAATCAAAATAGTTATAGTAACTAAACCAACTTTCTTCATTTAGTCTACCTCCTATTATTGATTATATCATTTAATTGATACATTATCAATTTTCTTTTTATATTATTCTACAGTAACACTTTTAGCTAGATTTCTTGGTTTATCAATTGGGCATCCTCTTTTATATGCAGTATAGTATGCTATCAATTGAAGTGATGGTACTATTAATAAAGGTTGTAATTTTTTATGAACTTTTGGAACAATTATTTTATTTTTATACTTTGAATCTTTAGTACTAATATATATTGGTGTTGCTCCTCTTGAAATCACTTCTTCTAAATTTGATATAGTCTTATCATAAATACTATCATCACTTGCAATACAAACTACCATAGTTTTATTATCAATTAAAGAGATAGTTCCATGTTTAAGTTCACCAGCTTGATACGCTTCACTATGTATATAAGATATTTCTTTTAGTTTTAGGCTTCCTTCTAAACAAGAAGCATAATCTATTTTTCTTCCAATAAAGAAAATATTTTTTTTCTTAAATAATTTGTCTGCTAACATTTTATGAAAACCAGTTTTATCTAAAAGATTTTTAAGTTCAATTGGAATCATTCTTAAATCTTCTAAATATTTATCATCTTTATTTATTTTATATGATAATAAACTAAGTATTAAAACTTGTAATATAAATGCTTTAGTAGTTGCTACAGCTATTTCTTTTCCAGCTTCAATCATTATTTTATATTTACATTCTCTTGCTATAGTTGATGATGGTACATTTACTATACCTAGTGTATCTACATTATTATTAATAGCTTTTCTCATACTTGCTATAGTATCAGCAGTTTCACCAGATTGAGATATTAATATTACAAGAGTATTTTTAGGATATAATATATTTCTATATCTATATTCAGAAGCAACATCACTTTGTACATCTATATTATCTTCTTCAAATAAATATCTTCCAATTAAACCTGCATAATATGCAGAACCACATCCAACTATATGAATATGTTTATATTTTTTTAAATCAGGTAAAAGATCTAAATTATCAATATATTTATTGATTAAATTATTAACAAGAATAGGTTCTTCCATTATTTCTTTTATCATATAATGTTCATATCCTTGTAAATCAATAGTTTCACTATTTAAATCACTTATATTAACTTCTCTTTTTATTTCTTTATTACCTTTTATAATTGAGTATCCATTTTTACTAATAGTTACTATTTCATTTTCACCTAGCAATACATATTTATTTGTATAATCTATTATTGCACTAATATCACTAGTTATAAAATATTCATTATTTGATACTCCAAGTATTAATGGAGACTCACATCTAAGTGCATATAATTTATCTTCCTTGTCACTTATTATTCCAAGAGCATAACTACCTTTAATTAGTTTAATTGTTTTTTTAATCGCACTAATCATATCATCTTTATAGTATTTATTTATTAGGGCAGCTATTACTTCAGTATCTGTATCACTATTAAAACGAACGCCTTCTTTAATTAACTGTTTTTTTAACATACTAGCATTTTCAATAATACCATTATGCACTATAGTTATATGCCCCACTTTATGAGGGTGAGCATTTTTCTCATTAGATTTTCCATGAGTTGCCCATCTAGTATGAGCAATACCTATATTACTATCAATAATTTCTTCTTCTTTTAATTTTTCTTCTAAATTAGAAATACTACCTATACTTTTAATAATTTGTGTATTTCCTTCATTTAGAAAAGCTACTCCAGAAGAATCATAGCCCCTATATTCTAATTTTTTAAGGCCATTTAAAAGAACATCTTTTGGATGCTTATTTCCTATATATCCAATAATTCCACACATAATTTTCTCCCATATTAAAAAATATGTGTTGATATATCTTTTGTTATAATATTGATTTTATTTTTTGTAATATATCTTACGAACCACTAATCCGTAGTAGAACCCGCCGAATGAATATAGTTAATAAAATATTTAACTTTCGAATACTACTATCCTCGTCAACTACTTAAAGTCCAGGCGCTAAAATAATGTACTCTCCTTTCAAACATTAATTCTTTAATTTAATTATATTAATAAAAAAGAAAATTATCAAATTTTCTTTTACATTATTTACACTTATTAATAACAATTAAAGGTACATATATTTCATCATCAGTATAACCTGCATGTTGTGATTTTAACTCTTCACTACCAATGTATAATAAAGTTTTATTTGTTTTACCAATAGCCAAATAATCACCTAATGCATCTTTGAATATTTCATTTTCATCCCCATCTCCAAATAACTTTGAATTAATTACATCTTCTTTAGAATATAAATCAAAATCATTACCAAAATATTTATTAAATAATGATTCAAATACTTCTTTTTTATCTGGTTTAATAAAAAAATTAACTGCTCTTGGTTCAATTGAAGTATTTCTAAGTAAACACTCTTCAATATCTGGATAATCTTTTATTAATATATTTTCAACATTATGATGTCCATGATCAGCTACAACAAATATTATTGTATCTGTTAATTTATTACTTAGATTTTCAATTCTTCTATTTATATCTTCAATTATATTTTTAATTTTAGGTTTATCACATCCAATTCTATGCATTGTGTGATCTGGATCTTCATCATAAGCATAAATATATTTTTTACCTTCTTCTTTACATAGTTTTTCTATTCTATTAAACATTTCATCTATATTAGAATAAGCTCTTTCTCCAAATGGAAATAAACCATATCCTTTATATAAACCTTTTTCATTTATTTCTTTAAATGTAGGTTTTCTTATCATATGTTTTTTATTATATTCTATTGCTTCTTTTAAAGGTTTCTTTTTAGGATCTCCTTTTTCATAATTCATAAATACTGTTATAGTTTTATCAATATCTTTATAGTACATGTCCCAACCTAACATTCCAGTTTCAACTGGATTTAATCCAGTCATCATTGATGTTGTTGCTGCTACAGTTGTTGCAGGAAATACTGTTGTAATTGATTTGATTCTATTTTTTATTAAAAATGAATCCTTATCAAGCATTCTATCCATTATATTAGAACCCATACCATCACATAATATTGTAACTACATTTTTAGGTTTAAACTCTTCTAATAATTCATCTATATATGATAATGTATTATGTTTATATTCTAAATTAAAATACTTTCTAATTGAACAAGCTAAATTAGTTAAACATTCATTATAATTATTTCTTACTAACATATTATTACCTCAATTCTCTAATTAAATTATTTTTATATAATTCATTATATTTATCATTTACTTCTTCTAATGTGTTAAATTCAAGTGTTAATTTATCCATATTTTCATTTATTACAGTCATTATATTTCTATCTAAAACTATTTCTATTTTTTAGTTTCAACCATATTTACACCTACTTATATAATATTATTATATCATAAATAAAAAATACATACAAAAAGAATTATTTGTGTATAAATAATTCTTAATATTTATAAAAATGTTTCCTTATTTACAGTAAAGAATATAGCTATACTAACAAGTAATACTAAAAAGGCAATTAATACATTATTAGAACCAGTCTCAGGATTTACAATTTTATCATCAGGATTTACAACATCTTCTTTAACTTTTAATGCGCTATAATTAGATATCGCTCCATCAAGCGCAGTTGTATATATTTCACTTCCTTCAGCAATATATTCAGAACTTTCATTATTTATAAAATTTTCTTCACTAGCTACTACTTTAATAACCTCTAATGTATTATTTGATTTGTTAATAAAATCATTGTTAATAACTGCTATTTCATCTAAAGATGCAATAGATGGAACATTACTAATTGATTCAGAAATAAAATTAGAGTCTTCAATTAATAATTTATCTAATGAAATTATTGGAGGTAAATTAGAAAAATTAATAGAAGTATTATTATTAGAAGCATAAAACTTAGATTTAATAATATCTAATCCTTTAGTAATAATACCTGATTTTAAATTAACATTAGAGTCATTTATAGTTGTTTTACCTTTTGCATTAATATGTTCATTTGTATTTACAAGAGAACTTATAATATCTAAATTTCCATTATGACTTTCTATATATCCTCTATTAGATTTTGTTCCATTTGCTCTAACATCACTATTATTTAAACTAATATTGCTTTCTGATACAATTCCTTCATCAACTCTTATATTAGAGTCTTTAATATCTATTTTTCCTTCATGAGATTCTAAATAACCTTTATTAGAATTATTAGCATTTATTGTAATATCACTATGATTTACTTCTAAATCTCCATATGACCAAACATCTTTATCAGCAATTATTTCAGAATCTTTAATAGTCATTTTACCATTACTAGATTGTACATATCCATTATTACTATATTTACCTGATAATGTTAAATTTGAATTATTTATTAACATATCAGTAGTAGAAGTAATACTATTTATTACATTAATATGACTATTTATAATTGTTAAATCTCCATCACTTACTTGTATCCAACCTTGATTTTTATCATTTGCTTCTCTTGCATATACACTTTCTTTATCATAAGCATTAATAGTTGAATCTTGTATTTTCATTGATTCACCAGCTTCAATACCAAATAAGAATGTAACATTTGAATTTGATATTACAACATCAGTTGGAGCAACTAAATAACCCCATTCTTCATCCAAATATAAATCTGAATTACTTATACTTATTGATCCATCATCAACATATAATCTACCTTCAACTCTTACATTAGATTCCTTAATTTTTATATCCCCATAATATGAATGAATATTTCCATATGATGTTGTATAATAATCTTCTTCATTATTAGTAGCAGAATTATTACATGCAATTGTAGAATTATTTATAATAATATCCTCTTCTGCATTAATTGAACCTTCTTCTCTATTCATACCATTAATAGTAATATTTGAATTATTAAATACAAATTCACCATTAGCTGTCAAAAAAGAACCAATCGCTTTAACATTTGTTAAAGTTAAATCTCCATCACTCCACATAGACAATCCAATAATATCATTTGTATTTTGTTTTACTTCAATCTCATAAGTACTTGATTGAATATAATATTCTGCTTTTTGTTTAATAGTTAGTACTCCATCTTCTAATTCTAAATAATCATCATATCCCTCAATGTCACCACCATCACCAGTAATACCATTAAAATGAGATATTTCACCATCCTCATCAATTTCCAAATTAATTCTATCTCCTTCCAATGCACTTACTGATGAACAAAATGCAAACAAGAAAATTAGAAAAAATAATAATACTTTTTTTATCATATAATTCACCAATCCCTTATTTATAGAGAAATATTATCTTGATGAAAGAAATTATCAAGTGCTTCTTTATTTTTAATTCTACCAGTTATATAATATCTATAATTATCATAATCAATTGGAACTAATTGCTTATTTTTTTCTACTTTATAATTGCATGATACTACATCAATATATTTTTCACAATTAATGAATTCTTTCATTTCTTCAATTGGTATTTCTTTAACTAACGAAGTAAAACCTAATAATTTATAATTAGAATCATAAAATTGAATTGGATTTGTAGGATCAAATAAACAATAAATACCATCCAGTTCAAATATATTAAAAGCATGATCACTCATTCCACTAATATAATTCATTGCCCCAGTAACATAAAAAGAATTAATATCACAAATAGTTAATAAGTTTTGTGCAAGTACTGCATGCTCAGTACATTCTGCATATGATTTTCCCTTAAATGAACCAATACTAAAAAATTCATTTACTTGTTTATAATATTCTTCAGTTGGGAGTGAATGATATGCTGCATCTAATTCTCTACATTTATTTAAAAATACTTTATCGCGATCATTATTCTTTCCATTGGTTTCACCTAAATATCTTTTAATAAAGGAAGAAAGTGCTCTTAAAGCAGTAGATTTATTATTTATATTTTTTTTAGATAAAAAATCAAAGAATTCATAAAAATAATCTTCACTATTTACATAATAAAAATATCCAAGACCAATAGTTGGATCATATAAATAATCAGAAAAATGCACAATACTATTTTTGTTAATAAAGCCATTAACAATTGATCTTGTTTTAATAATAGAATCATCACTATTATTGTTTAATTCTTCAAGTTTTCTTTTAATTAAAGTATCTCTTTTTTCTTTATTTTTTTCATTTACTATTTCTTCAAACTTTATCATATCTACTCCATATTATAACTATTATATCATAAATTGACAATTAATTTAAAATATATTTGGAGAATATAGTATTATGGATAATGATGAATATAAAATGGATTTACTTAGTCCATTTGAAATAGCAAATATCGATGATTTATATTTTCTTTTTCTTAAATATAACTGAAAGTGGAGTCGCATAAATTGTGTAATACCAGAAGATAATAAAAGAAAATTCTCAATACTTGCCAAATAAAATGAAATTTTAATTAATGCTCATTTAATTATAAAAAAATAATATTTTTGCAAGATAAAAAAGAATAACTAACTATTCTTTTTTTGTATAATTACAATATAAATATTTAGATAACCAATAATTATCTTCAGTTATTGGATTATTTGTTAAATCTCTAGATAAATCATCAGCAATTTCTAAAATTATATCTTTTATTTCAACATTATCTAGATAATAATTTGGAATACTATCAATTCCTAAATGAGCACCAATAATATTTCCAGCTACTGCTCCAGTTGAATCACTATCTCCATCATGATTTATAGCACATACAACTGTATCTTCAAAACTATTAGAATGCTTTAGACAAGAATAAAGTGCAATTGCAAAAGCTTCTTCAGCCACCCATCCATAACCAAGTTCATAAATTGCTTCTTGATCAGACATATCACTTTTACTTAATGTTACAGCTTTTTCAACTAACTTTTCAAAATATTTAATATTTTTTCTATCAAATATATTATACTTTTTATGTAAATTCTTCATAGATATATTTAAAGCATCTATTATTTCTAAATTATTATATGTAATTAAATTAATCATACTAGCAAGTACATAAGATGGAATAATTCCAAGTTGATGTCCATGAGTTAATGCACTAGATTCTGCTGCAATTACTCCTGCTTCATGGCAATCTTTAATATATAACCCAATCGGAGCAATTCTCATTACAGTTCCACAACCCTTACTATCATTAATTGGTTTTTTAATAGACCCACGTACAGAAGAATATAAAGCATCTAAACATGTATTACCAGGAGCTCTTAAAGCATTTAATTCTTTAATATTTTTAATCCAAGATATACTAGTATTAGTTTTATCAAGACGTTGAGTATCAAGCCAATCTTTATAAGCTAAATAAATAGTATCTACGATATTTAAATCTATTCCTCTAGTAAGCTTAATAGTTTGTCTATATAACAGTGCATTAGCTGTAAATAATGTCATTTGAGTATCATCAGAAATAATACCAATTCCATTATTAAATCTAGTCACTTCTTTTTCTTTAACATTTTTCTTAAATTCAATTTGATATCCAAGAGCATCACCAATAGCTCCACCAATTAAAGAACCCCTTATTTTTGAATTATAGTTCATATAATAATCTCCTTAAATTGATTATAACATAATACTATTATACATTTAATTAGATAGTTACTATTTTACAACATTCTATATATTTTTCTTTCTAATACCACACCATTCTTTTCTCTACTATTTATATAATTACATAAAGAATCATAGTGGTATTTTATTAAAGATAATCTTTTATCATTACTATTATTTTTATTTTCTAATTCAGTAATTCTTGTATTTAATAAATCAATAATAGAATAAATATCTTGTGGTGACATTGAATCTAATATATTACTATTTAATATCCATTTAGTTTTTAACAAATTATGAATTATTAATCTATTAAATGCTTTATTACTATATATTCTAACATAATCATTATCATTTAAAAGACTATATTTTTTATTTTTTATAAACATTATATATAATTGAAGAAGTATACTATTTTTAGAATAAAACATTTCTTTTATATCTTTTACTTGAATATCAACACTATTAATATAATTATTATTTTCATTAATTTTTAACATACAGCCCTCCTAATAAAATAAACAATTTTTTATTATAACACAATCATTAAAAAAGAAGAAATAAATCTTCTTAAATTAATACTACCTTTTTTGATTTTTTATATTTTATGTATGTTGCTATTAAATCTTGATCCATTAGATTTTTGGGTAACTCATCTAATCCAAAAAATTTTAATGTCTTAGTTTCACTATCACCTTTTAGATTAATAGTTTCTTCCATTTTAATATCTGCTAAATATAAATTTGTATTATTAAATACAATGTCTCCATTAGGATAAGTATTATATCTTGATTCTCCAGATACAACATCAATTAAAATAATATCATCATATTTAAGTTTAATTCCAGTTTCTTCATATGCTTCCCTAATAGCTGTATCTCTTAAATCTTCACCTAAATTTTGACATCCACCTGGAAGACCCCATTCATCTCTATCAGTTCTTCCTTGTAATAATATTTCACCTTTTTCATTTCTTATTATAACTGCAGACCCAGTTTGAATAATTGGAATATGTGTAATCCTTGGATTAAATGACATTCTCTCAAAAACAAAATACCCACCTTTTAGAGAACTAAATTCTTTTATTTCCTCTATACTAAGCTTTTCAACTATATCGACAAACTCTTCATGAGTGTATTCTCTCATTTTTTTATATTCCATAGCTACACCTCTATTAATATTATAAAAAATATTATTAAAAAAAGGAACTATTTAGTTTCCTTTAAATGTTTTCTAACAAGTAATACAACTTCCATTGGAGCATTTATATTTTGAAGAATAATTAATGCATCTTGTAATTTAGTTCTTTTAGATAATTCTTTATTATATAGTTCTTCCTTTTCTTTAGATTCTTCTATTTTATTATTTGAAATAAATTCATTAATTAATTTTCTAATATCATTTAATAAATATTCTTTTAATTCATAATCATCTAAAGACTTAATACCATAGTAAGCACCTATTAATAACTTATACTCATCTTCCTTACTCATATATACTCCTAAGCAGCTATCTTACCAATAACAATAACAATAATTGATAATATCAAAAGTACAATTAGTTCTATTGGTATGAATTTACTATATTTATTTTCTATTTCACTTATCTCTTTTCTATTTTTAATATTATTAATATTATTTCCAATAATTATTTCACTCTTTGATACATAATCATCTATGTCATCTTTATAAATACTTTTTCTACTAGATGAATCCCATCCAACATATTTTTGTTCTGGTAGTAATGGATTATATAAATTATTTATTCTAAATGTAAAAAATAATCCAATCACATAAGCAAGTATCGAAACTATAATAGGATACAAAACATATGTAGAAGAATATAATTCTCTTATAGGAGAAGCAAATACTAATAATGTACAAATGATTAAACTTGGTATCATTCCTAAAGCAAATCCTACTTTTCCAATAATAAAACTTCTTTTTTTAATTAATCTATCATATTTTTCAGGAGCATTATAAATCTTATTTTTTATAAGTTCATAAATATCAACCATTTTTTGATCATCACTACCCAAATCAAAATCAATACTCATCTTTTCTTCATGAATATCAATATCTATTTTTTTATGTATATATTTTGTATCTTTCCCATCTTGTATAAAATATGTAAAAACATAATATATCCACATAGATTTAACTTCATGCAATCTATTATTAAAAATACTAAGAAATTCATTATAATTATCTACTTTAACACTAGTATCATCATAAAAATTAAAAGTACAAGTAAATTTTCCTTCAAAATCTTTGGTTGTCCAATGTTGATATTCTCTTTCAAATCTTTCATTTTGAATTGTTTCTTGATTACAAATTTTAATATTTTCTTTTATTTCTTCATCCATTCTTTGAAAAATATCACTTAGATCTTCATCAGAAATTATCTTATTTGCTACTTTAATAGTATCTTTATACATTTATACCTCCTATACATCGTCAGTTTTATTACAGAATATACAATTTCCTACTTTAAAACTTTTCATAATTGAATTAATTTGGGATTCTACTTTATCCATTTGTGGATCATTAAAATTAGATTTTCTAGTAAAAGTTATTTTGTATGGTTCAAACCTAATAATAAAAGAGTTTTCATGCTCTTTTGGCTTTTCTCCTTTACCTCTATAAAAGTCCATACATAATTCAATTTCTAAACTTTTTACTTTATTTAAATTACCATTATTTACTGCAGACATAAACTCTTCATAATTCTTACAATAAATATAATTATAATTTTCTTTTAAAATACTTACTTCAAATTTTTGACCATATGAACTCTTATACATATATTCTTTAAATTCACTTTTAAACGGCTTATTCTTTTCTTCATCTTCAATAGTTAACTTAGTTAAATACTCATTCATTTGACTACAAAAATTTACCAAATAAGATATAGGTTGTATGGTTGGTAAAACATTTGAATAATCATAAACATTATTTACTATTTCTACAGAACTAAAACTATCTTCCATATAAACTCTCCATTCTAATGATTCTTATTTTCATTTGTTTTACTTTTTTTAAATTCTTTTATAGACATAATAATCAGCATAAATAATATAATAATTGAAACTATTAACAATGATGTATCTTTTGAAGTTATTTGAAAAATAATTAAGGATATAGCAAATAAAATAAATAGTAACAAATATACTTTTATTAATATTTTACTTAATTTTTTCATATTAAAAATAGAAGCAATATTATAACTAACCGCACATATAAATGCTGAACCAAAAATAATTACAAATGGTTTTCCTTCATCTATTTCTATAGCTAATTTTATTATAAAATAACATAAAACTAATAATACAGCTAAAGATACGATTTTACCAATTATACTAAAAATCTTTTTAAAATTACTTAAATCTATTGGTTCATATATATCATTTTTCATTCTAATTTTATGTACTGCATCATATATTAAAAAGAACCCAGGAACAACACAATATAGAAATCCAAATATTTTTTGTCCACCATCTGATAATATTATGCTTAGTATTCCAGGAGCTAATATAACATATAATATTGGAAGAATAAATATATTTTCAAAATTACCATACGGAGTATAATAATTAAACCAATAACTTTTCTTCTCTACTGGTTCCCAATTGGCACTAGTCTTTTCATCTATATAATAAACATAACTAAATGTTCTAATGACATTATAATAACAATTTCCATCTATTTTTCTAGTATCAAAAATATAATCAAACTTTTTTCCCTTTTGATTAATTAATGTAACTTCTCCATCAATATCTTTATATACATACATAACTTCTTTTATAGGTTTAAGGAAAACATTTAATAATGTTAATACCCAACAATATAATGAAACTATAAAAAAGAACAATCCAAAAATAATCATAATTCCATTTTTAGATAAACACTCTATTAATGTGGTTTTATCATAAACAGTAAATACTTTAGAATAATATATCATTATTAATCCAACAATACCTAGCAAACTCATAATTAATAGCCCACTAGAATTAAAATATTGTTTTAATAATCGTTTCCTTCTATCACTTACAATATCCATAGCATTTCACCATTATAATTATAACATAATTATTATTATTCAATAGATTATTAACATTAACTTTACTACAAATGACATCATTTTAATTCATTATGAATAGCTTTAGAATATGTTAAATGTTTATATATTTTATGAGAAATAATTGGTCTTTCTTTTGTAAGTAATGTATTAGTTCTACTAGGATGTACTTTATTAGTCATTAAAATTATACCAATATTATTATTTCTATCTACACTTATACTAGGTCCAGTAAAACCATTAAAAGAAATAATATCATCTCCCTCTTCAATTACTATATCATTATTACCAACTATAAAACTAAAACTTCTATTCCATTCACATCTTGAGTCGTATACTTGAGTTTTAAAAATAGCTTCAATCATTTCATGAGATAATATTCTCTTACCATTAAATACTCCATCATTTAATAACATTAATACATAATTTGATAAATCCCTAGCAGTAGAAAAGACACCAGCATGAAAAGAAACTCCATTCATAGAAAAACACTTTTCATCATGAACAACACCTCTAACTAATCCTCTATCTTTTGTTAATTCAGTAGGAGCACATCTATTTTTATCTGTTGGATTATAACATGTATCATACATTTCAAGAGGAATAAACAACTCTTCTCTTGCAATTATATCTATAGATTTACCATATACTTTTTCAATTATTTTAGCAAGTAAAATATATCCTAAATCAGAATAAAGAACCATACTACCTGTATCATATATTTTATCTTTATTATAGATTTCATTCATTAATTCATCTTCAGTTACTATTTCTTTACTATCACAATCAGCGCTCAAACCAGATGTATGAGTAAGAAGATGATAAATAGTTACATCATCATATTTAAAATCAGGTAAATATTTTTTAACTTTATCATTAAATTTCATTTTACCATCACTAATTGCTTTACATACCAAAGGAACACCAACTACTACTTTAGTAAGTGATGCTATATCATATAAAGTATCATCAGTTATAGTTTCAATTTGCGGTATTAAAGCTTTATAACCATTTGAGCCTATATTAACTTCTCCATCTTTAATAATAGAATAAGTCATACCAGGAATTACTTTATTATTAACTTCTTCTTCAATAATATTATCTAAATAATCCACTATTCAACCCAAGCCCATAATCTAAATCTATTAAAAAGCATAAACTCTTTTCCATTTACTTTAACAAACTTAATATCATCATGAGATTTATCAGATATACCATATTTAATATTTACCTTATATCCAATACTATAATAAGTTACATCCGCTTCTTCTCCTGGTTCTAAACAAGATACACAATATTTAGTCTTATCAGTAACTATTAAAGGCAATGATTCACTATCATTATTTAATCTAACACTTTCTTCACAAATATATATTAAAAACACTCCTACTAAAATAGCAATAATCATACCAATTACACTTAATATTTTTTTCATTATCTCACCTCTATTTATTTGATAAAACTTCAATAGCTTTTTTATATTTTTTATTTCTAATTATATCCTTTGGAGTAATATGATTTAATCTAGTTACATCAGAATTATGTTTTAAATCAGCTAATTTTACTTTTCTTGCTATTGGATTATCTTTCAATTGTAATATATATTTTTCGTATGGTATTTTCTTATCATGAGTTAATAATCTTAATGCTTCAATTACTTCATTTGAAAACTCTTTTTCAAGATCTTCAAATGTAACATTAGTATCTTCTACAACATCATGTAGTATAGCAACAATACATTCTGTTTCATTATCCATAAATTCTGCTAAGTGTACTGGATGAAATATATAAGGCATACCAAATTTATCAACTTGACCCATATGAGCTTCATAAGCTATATTAATTGCCTTTCTAGTATTTTTTGTATAAATCATAAAATCATCTACCTTAATCTTCTATTTAAAAATATTGGCTTTTTATCAATATTTAACATTTCTAAATATTCTTCTATACCATCAGTAGTTTTATCCCAATCAGTACATAAATTACCATCAGGAAATAATACTAGTTCTTGCATCTCAATAAGATTTCCAATATTTATCCTAGTATTTTGAAGACCTCTATGAATTCTAAAATCCATTCCTTTTTTTGTTTTAAATAAAACTTTATCACACACATGACAATAGACTCTTCCATAATAATCAGCTAATGATGTAGCCGCATATATTGATTCAGTATCAAGATTATGAAGAGTTTCTTTAACAATCTTATTATAATCATGTCTAAAACTTAAATCTAATGAATTATTATTTTTCTTTTCCCAAATGCTTTCCCATCTTCTAATAATCTTAGCCATTTTTTCTTCTGATATTTTATCACCTACAAAACAATTAATTCTAACATTAGTATTAATTAATAAAACATCTTCATCTTTTGCAATTCCATTTAATAATAAACTATCTTGTTCAAATGTTTCACCATGTCTTGAAATATTAACTCCTTTTACATTTTTATATTTATTAATTAAATTA
>Ga0247611_10005308_pt1 | contig 17152 bp, 41 predicted proteins | sample 177DNAGHGhighgp2_FD_192422 | JGI IMG/M metagenome (GOLD analysis project Ga0247611, IMG submission 192422) | Sheep rumen microbial communities from Palmerston North, Manawatu-Wanganui, New Zealand - 1770 DNA GHGhigh gp2 | ecosystem: Host-associated > Mammals > Digestive system > Stomach > Rumen... | reverse complement strand
CGTTTTCAACTTGCAATAGATACAGGGCTTGCCCTTACGGAACAGATTTTTGAAAAAGAGTTTGATTTTGTTCATCGGGATATTCTCCTTAATGTTCATTGGTGTGATTGATAGTGCCGTCTTCGTTTAGGACGACTTCCACGAATCCGACAAATTCGTGGTCATCGGGGTCTGTATGGCAAATCTTGAATTGGGTCGCCGTAGAGCGGGCTTCGGTCATTGTTCCTTCAAAGACCTTGGCGTTTGTCTTGCTGCGTTCCCACCCGCCACTTTTTTGGAAATACCTAGTGTTCTTGTAGTCCCAAGTTTTGCTTCCTGTGTACACATTCCCGAATCGGTTTACAGACTTGATTCTAGGAACTCTCTTGATGATGTAGTGCATTCGGTTATTCCTTTTGAGATTCTGCGGACAGAAGGTTCTTCACCTTGTCCCAACATTTGTGACCCATTCGCCACCATCGGTCACGCTTCCATCGGAGTTTGTCGGAGTGGTTCCCTGCAAGAATCTTGTCGGTGAGGTGGGCATCCATACTGAATGCCCAACTTGCACAGGCGTGATACAGGGCTTTGCGGAGTTTGCGGATTTCTTTATCCTTCTCCGCAAGGATGGCATCCACTTCCTCCTTGTCGTACACATCGTAGTCGTTACCGCTATCGTGGGTGCCATCTTCATATTGGATGGTAGAATAGACGATGTGCTGCGGGGTTAATTTCTTGCTCATACTTTAGCCTCCTTGGATTCAAATTGTCTTTCGTGATTGCTGGCATTGGTGAGCCATTCTTCAAATTCCGTTATGGATTTGAAGTGGTAGTCATATCTGCCATAGTTTCGCCACATTCGGATTTCTTGGTTGGTGCGACTATACAGGATTCGGTCGGCATCCCAATAACCTATAGCACGAACCCAAATATCGTCATAGTCTTCAACGCCGTAGTGAATCTGCACATCGGGATAAACTTTCTTGAAGGTCTGTAAGAACTGCTCCTCGGTGACGAGTTCCTTCTTGTGGTCAAGTTGATATTCCTTGCAGAGCACATTGAACAGAAGCACCCCCATATAGACCGCCAAGCCATCCACAATAATCACACGGTTCCATCGGTGATTCCCTCGTTTCAAGGGCACAGGGTCGGGATTTGCGATGATGGGTCTATCCGAGTTTTTAGCAGCATCAAAGAGCGGTCGGATGTGATGTAACTCCCACCATACCTGCCCGATGGATGTAACAAGGAAGTTCGGACCTACGCATTGGATAGGACCATAAGTCCACCATTGGTGGTCAATGGTTTTTGCCATCTTTGCATAGTGTAAGACATCAAAGCCTTTGGGTTCAATAACAGGGGCGGTCTGCATCGTTAATCCTTTGCAGGGGTTCTCGGACCGCAGGGCACCCTTGCGATGTCATCATTGGCGAAGGCTACCGCCTGCTGCTTGTAGGTGCCATCGGCAAAGTCGGCAGTGAGCAGGTAGGTCATCCATCCGATGCGTTCATCAAATCCGTATTCCTTGCATTGGAGGGTGTCCAAGTTGAACACATCCCCGCAGAAATCTTCCTTGAGGCATTCAATAAGGGATTCCTGCGTGAGAACTTCCTTGGCTTTTTCCATAGATTCGTCAAGGGTCATACCGGAACAGGCGGGACGAATAAGCATAGATGATTCTCCTTTAGGATTGACGGCGTTTTGCATCACGCTCGGTTACGATGGTGAAATCCACATTGTTTTGTTTGCAGAGGGCTTCAAAATCCCGAATCTTTTGGGTGAGGTAGTATTCCTCCATACCCCACTTTAGGCTTTCCTTTTCGCATTTCTGCGTAAGTTCTTTCAACTGCTTTTGATACTTGTAGCAGAGTGTCTTGACCTTGTTCGGGTCTTTGGGCATCTTGATAGCCATAGGAACTCCTTACAGGTAGAACAGGCGAAAGCCCTTCTCGGTGAACAGCCATTTTTCAAAGGCTGCTTGGTCTTTGTTTAGTTCGTTGAACTTCTTGGCATACATACGGCAAACCGCTCCGTAGCCATACATTGTCCCACCTGGGGACTGATACTTAAAACCTCTAGCCATATTGATTCTCCTTATAATCCGAGCCAAGGTTGTGGGTCAACGAGTATGTGTGCTTCCTTGTGGTAAGGAAACAGGATGGAATGTGTCCACACTGTCAAGCCGTGGTGTTCGCACCAATCCACAATAAAGTTGTAATACTTATCGTCCTTGGCATTATGCTTATAGATGGTATATCGACGGCACATCATATTCCAAGCATCAATAAGGTTTTTCCTTTTGTATGGTACACCTTCGGTCTTGATAATACCCTTCGGAGCATCCTTGATTTCCTTATGGATATACCAAAAATTATTCTTGAAGACTTTCACTTCTTCTTTGACAAAAGCCTTGTGTTCTTTTTCGGTCATCGTCAGCATAGGGCTACCTCGGTGCTAGGGTCGTGGTTTCTTATGCCCAGAATATAACAAAATACCTAATGAATGTCAATAGGTATTTCAAAAATAATTCAAATTTTTTTTTTAATAGGGGAACGGTTCCTGTAAAGTCCGTTCAAAGGTCACAGGCTTGTCATCATCAAAGTGCCCGCATCCCTTGAGCCTTCGCCCGCACATCGGGCAGAACTTGATACCTACTCCAACCCATTCCCCGCTCTCGGTATAGACAGACAGGTAGTTATCTTCGTCAATGAAGGCTTCCTCTCGCTTGGCATTTTCATTGAATAGCGGGAATCGCTTGGCATCCTCATTGGATTCGTGGTTGCAGTATTCGCAATATCCGCTTTCGGTTTCATTGTAGTTGTGCATCTAGGTATCTCCGTATTTTCTACCGCACATCGGGCAGAACTTGATTTTTAGGTGGATGGCATTAACCGCACAATCTGTTTGGGGGAAAACTACAATTTCTCCTGTTTTTGTCAAATATCCATAGCCTTCTTTACCCTTAATACACTTCTCGTTATAGGGTTCGCAATACTCACACATAGGTTAGTCCTCCAACTTGCGTCCGCAGAAGGGGCAGAACTTGATGACCGTGTAGGCATCGCCATCATCCGCAGAAATGGTGTGATGGTGCTTGAAATCTTCGCAACCATCCCGTTTATCGGGCTTGTTAAAATAGATGGCGTAGAAGGCTTCTTCTGCGGTGACATCCACTCGTTTCTTTTTGGATTCTCAAATCTTACACATTGGGGTTCTCCTTGTTCGGCAGGACAAAATGTCCCGACCATTCGTGAGGTTTAATCTTGTACAGGCGGTCTTCAATGCTTTCAGCCATCTTCAGCAGGTTTCCCTGTTCTTCTTTGTCTGCCATCTTCTTAATCCAATCTTCCATACAGACATAGACCATTGAGTTGCTGTTCCCCAAGACGGTGCAGATGTCACGGGCAAGTTCCCTCCATTGGGTTGCCTGCCTGTCAAGTTCTTCCACAACGGCTCGGACTTTCTTTGCGGACTCTGTAAGACCGTGATACTTCATAAGGTCATACACAGACATTCCATAGGAATTTTGCGGTTTATCAAGTTCTTCGGCTAATGTAGTGGTCATAACTTGATTTCCTTCTTAAAAACAAAATGATTGAATCGGGCGACAGGGTTATTTAGGTTCTCCCCTGCTTTAATCCTCGGACCCCCGACCCTGTGAATCCATATAGTGAGCACCTTGATTGCTTCCCCGATTAACGCAGGAACTAGCAAGGTCGCTAGGATTACCCATTGAATAAGGAACAGGATTCCATAGACCAAAGTTAGAGGCAGGGACACCGTAGATATGCACAGACCCCATAGGTATCTTAATTTGTGTTTCATTTTTGATTCTCAAAAGGGTTTTCATACGGGGCATCCAAGGTCTTACCGAATCGGACTAAATTCATAAAGTCTTGGTGCTCGGACTTTGCACAATCAATGGCGGGAATAGCCGTAATGTAGGGGCTATCATAATAGGGATGCTCCCGCTTGCTTCGGCTGTCTGTTGAAGGATAGAGTCGCAGGTATTCCTTATGGCTCTCAAGCCATCGGATGACAACTAGCAAGTCATCTGCTTCTTTCCGCAGGGCGGTCTTTTCATTTTCGGTTAGCGGTCGGTTTTGCAATTTCGTGTTCCTCTAAAAAGTTTACGCATCTTATGACAATCGCTCCACATTCCAAGAATGCCTTCTTGGATGTCTCGGCATCGCCTCTCTCAAACGCAGCAAAGGCGGTCGCCATCTTCTGCATCAAGTGATTGTCGGCACTAGAGAGGTCGGAGCGGGAAATCGCCTGCAAGGAATCCTCCCAAGTTAGGTTTCGGGTTCCTGTAAATCTTGAGCAGAGAATCACTCGTTTTTCCAACGAATCCAACAGGGTTTCGTGGATTTCCTTTTCAATCTTTTCGTAATCCATTAGTCGTATAGTCCTTTATAGTTTTTCCAAAAGCACTTGTAACTGTCGGGGCACTTGCACCCGAAGAAATAAACTATCACATAGAGCCAATCGGGTTCATAGAAGTCAAGGTCTTTCATACAAATTTCTCTGCGTAGGCTTCGCACTTGGCTTGCACATTCTTCCAAATTTTAATCCATTCTGCTGGAGTTCGGAGTTTGCAGGTCATCCAAGTTCTAGCGGATTCTTGCTTGATGTTGAGTTTGTAAACATCCAAGTAGTCATAGTTTTCAAAGGCTGTCACCAAATGCTTTGCGGTAGCAGCCCTAGACAACCACAGGGCACGCAGAACACCCTTAACAAATATGTTAAGGTAAGGCGTGGCAACATAGTGGCGACCCTTCCAATCATACACATAGCCATCATATTCACTCACAAGTTTTTTCCGAAATTCTTCTTCCTCAACGAATTTCTTGTATTCGGGCATCTGTGCTTTCAACTTTGTAAGTTCATCTTGGAGTTTTTTATTAGCCATTCCCATATCCACATTTTCTGCATAGTGGGAGGCTTGGAGGTCTTCAACATATTTGTCCATTTCATCCTTGCCGTAAACAAGGACATAGCCATCGCAGGGATTCTTCATCTTCACTGCGAACTTGGCACAACCGTAAGGAGGTTTCTGCATAGGCTATTTCCACCTATCAATAAGGAATGTTTTCAGTTGAGGGTTGTCCTGTTGGATAATCCTCACCCATTCATCAAACTCAATGGACTTCACTTGGAAATCAAATTTTGTCCACCAATTATTAGCGTCCGACAGGTATGCTCTTGCGGTTTCTTCATCAAGGAAGAATCGGGCATATCTCAAATCGGATGTGCCATCGTAACTTTCACCGCCACAGTCGCTCCCATTGCGGTAATACCTGTAATCGTCATCGGGAGTTTTGACTTTGTTTTCAAGATAAAAGAGTTTCATACATCCTCGCCTATTCGGGAATTTCCATCCACTTCACGACACCCTTCAATTCGGTGTTTGGTTCTACGGTAAATACGCCCATCGTGTAATCGGCAACCATAACTTCTCTATGCCCAAATTCATCGGGTTCAAGCGACACAAGATATTGCTTGTCTTCACGGGTCGGCATTTGGAACTTGGCGAGAACCCATCCCACAGGAAGGTCTGCGGGCTTGTCCTCAATTCGCTTCAAGTAGTAGATGTAGTCTGCTGCATAGTGCAGGACGATTGCAAGATGCAGGGCGTAGTTTCCTGTGTCCTTGGCATATTGCACACCGATGCTCTGCCCTCGCACAAAAGGTGCCCATTCGCAATTACGTGGCGGGCGATGCTCACCGAGTTCGTTCAATAACTCGTCATTGCGGAACCCTTCCCTGCCCATAAAGATTTTGAACTGCGGGTAGTTCCCTTCCAACTTCATAGCGAACACAGGATGCGACAGCCAATAAACTACATTGTAGCCATCATCGCTAATCTTCTCTGTGATGAACTTGAAGGTTTGACAGAACCTAGCATATTGGTTAAGACACCACTTGCTAGAGGATGCTTCGGTGGTTCCGTCATAGTTGGTCACTGAATAGACCGTCCCTGTCTTATAAGGTGGGATGTTCGGGAGGCTTCGCAAAATTTCAATAATGCTCATAGATTTCTCGGTTCGTGGTTTAACTTCTGTAGTCCTTAATATAACAAAATACCTACTCGCAGTCAATAGGTATTTCAAAATTATCCGAAGATTCCCCAATTTTGTTGTTCATCCAGCGGTTCATCGGGGACATTGCCGTTAGTTATCCATTTCCCGCCTGTATCGGGTTCGTCTGTAAGTTCATTGAGTAATTTCCGCAGGTCTTTCTTGAAGGCAGGTATAATCCCATCTGCATTGCACAGAGTAGTGGCTGTATGCCCTTTTTTGGTGATATAGGATAGTGTACCTGTCGGGCGGTCGCACATATCCTTGTAGGGTCTGTATTGCAGGCGATTGAGCAGGTTAAGGATTTTGTTTCTTTCGCTTTTTTTCATTTTTAATCTTTGTGAGTAGGTAGGCTAGGTCGGGGTCGCCATAAATTTCATCGGGGATTTCATAGCGACACTTGTTCCTAAACGAACGGGGCGAGGGTTCGCTTATATACATTGGAATGCTAATACGCTTTAACTTCATTGAACACCCTGTCTATGGCATTGTCCACGGCTTGTTTGGGGTAGAACTTCTGCGGTCCTTCCCAAGACATTTCCTTTTCGTTTACGACTGCAATAGTTCTTACAGGAATGTGTGAGAGTTCATATTTCAACCTGTCAATAAGGGCTTTGTTCTTACTGCACTTGTTACGAACTTTTGTGTTCGCCTTGATTGTCTTGTGGAACTTGTCCTTGTATTTTGTGAGTTCACCCTTGAGGCAGGAGATAGTAGATTCTGCCTTGGCGAGAGCGGTTACAAGTTCTTCATTTGTCATCGGTCTGTTAAGCATTCGGGTCCTCCTGTGCTTCGGGCAGAGCATCTTCTAATTCGTGAACAATGTAATGGGCAATGGTGGCGTTTTCTACCTGTTGTCCTGTAGCCGTGGCATCGGCACACAGGCTGTCTTTCAAGTAATCAAGGTGGTAGCAGAGTTGTTTTAATTTTGTACTAAACTGTTCCTGCGACAAATTGATGGTTGCTCCCGCAAGACCCGTAGAGTAGGAGAACAGGGGCGGTTCCTTCGGGGAGGGCTTTTCCATTTCATAGACAAATGCGGTTCGGTTGCTCGGTGCTTCTCGGCACCATTTATACGCAAAGTCATCCGCAGCCCTTCTTGTCGGTAATCCATCAATGTGTTCTATCGTTTCAGCGACTTGGTTAGTAGGTCTGGAGGTGATTACTACTCCGTACATATCTATTTCTCCTTGGATGCAGGTAATCGCCTGCCACAAATCGGGCAGAACAAAAATTGAAAGACTGCTGCGGTTGCGGGCATATTCCCTTCTTCGGTATTATCCAAGACATTGAAATAGCCATCTTCATCAAGGATGGCATCCATTTCTTTATCCTGCGAGGGAATCGGTTTCTGTTGTTCGCAATAGTCGCAGTGGATGTAGGTTATTTTCGGAGGTTTCCATTTAGTTGTTACTAGAGCCATTAGAGCCTGCCTACCTTTACCAACCCTGTACAGAGAAGGGCGGTGATAAACACAAAGACTACCGCAAAGATAGCCAAGTAGATTGCAAACTCTCGCATCGGGTGAGCCTTGCGGTATTCTTCCCTAGCATATTCTTCGGGAGTCAATCCCCCGAAGTCGCCCGGATTCCGAAAGCCCCAAAACATCGCTGCAATGAGAGCGGACACAAACAAGTCACCAAGAAATATAAACGGGAGCGGGACACAACAAAGCATAGGTTATCTCCTTACGGTCGGGTAAGTGCAAGGATAGTGACGAACAGGCTAACACCTATGGCGAGCGGTAACGCATTCGTCACATATCCTGCACAGAGAATAATCGGAACCGCAATTAAGCGGATGACTCTAGGAGTGAGTTTCTTTTGGAGAACTTCACTCCAATACTTTTGGTTGGAAATCATCGGGGGTGCGGGCTTAAACAGGTCGTGCTTGACGGCACATCCGAGACAGACACTGTGAGGCTTACCGCTCCAAAAAGTTTCCCCGCAATAGATACACTTTCGCTTCTTGTTCCAATCGGGATGCTTTCTGTCAAACTCTGCCTTGAGTTTCTGTTCATCCAAGTTCCAACCTTCCATTATTTTTTTCTCTCCCAATGATTTGGGGACACTTCTTCATATCCCCAAGATTCAAAAAGTTTTCTAGCATCTTCGGAGACGGCAACAGAAATAAATCCGGTTACAGGTCTTTTGCGTTGTATCATCTTGGAAGCCTCTATAATGGTTTCCTTGATACTTTTCTTACTAGGTTCAGTCCATCGTGACATATTAGCCGAAGTCCTTTTTGAGAGCCATAAACTTGTTCCACTTTTCCTGCAATTCGGGAGTGTTCCAATCTTCTTCCTTCATCTTTCGGTAAGCGGTGACGACTCTAACCACCGTAAACGGACTCTTGCCCTGTTGGGCATTTGTTTGAGAGCGGGTCTGCGAGAACACATCCTGCAAGGTCTTGCATTCCCACACAGGCGGGGCACTCGGATTCGCCGTGAGTGTGACAAGATACTTGCATTCGGTCGGCTTGTATTCCATTGCTTTTCTTTCGGCTTCGCTCATTTCGGGCGGGTCAATCTTGAAGGAATTGAGCAACTTCTTAAAGTCGTTCTTGAATCGGGGAATGCAGGAACCCTGCATAAACGTAGTTTCACCCTTACGATGATAAGCCAAGTTCTGTGTCTTGGTGCTATAGGTAAGGCATTTCAGCAATTCTTCAATTTGTTTCTTTTCGGCTTCTTTCATTGCTAATCCTTTTTAGTTGCGGGGTGAGCGACGCTGTCGGGCAGGGTCGGAATCTTGAGGATGCCTTCGGCAATTTTGTTAAGGACAAATTCCAGCGACTTGAAATTGTCATCGGTTATATACTTCCAAGAAGTCGGGGTGTTAAAGTAAACCGTCTGTTGAGCCGTGACCATCGGGAGGAACAGGGATTCATCCGTAGCGATACAGCAATAGGTGTCCTTAATCATAAGAAGTCCCCTGTCTGCATTGTAGTCAAACTTCATATTGGGGATGCGGTCTTTCAGCAAGACCCAAGCACGCTGAATGCACCAAGGCATCCCCAAGTCATAAAATTCACCTACGGCAAGTTTTTTGATTTGCGAACAGAACAGGGCATAGTTATCCTGCGGATTCGGGATGGCTACCACCCTATCGTTTCCTTCCTTGTCCTTACCGATGGAAACCCTATAGCATCCGATACCTGTAGGATTATCGGACATATCCTCAAAGAGCATCGGGGACGGAGGCGACAATCTTGCTCCACAGATGGGGCAATAATTGATGGCGATTTGCAGGGGTTCGGATTCGTCAAAATTCACCTGCAATACTTTCTTGTCGGAGTCATCCATAAGGGTGATTTCTACAAGGGGAATCTTGAATCCGATGTCATTCACTGCCATCGGCTTGAACAACCCTTTTTCGCTTTGCTCGCAATACTTACACATAGATTTTTCCTTTAATGGTTCCCATTACACATATAGCAGGATAGCTTCTAAATGGAATGGGAACACCACCATTCCTGTGTGATTTCACCCTGTTCGGGAATGTCCGCTAGTTTCACAACATAATCGTCCAAGGGGCGATAGTCGTTAGTTTCCTTTACGGTTACGACCGCACACATCCCGTCTGCGGGGTAATAACCTACAGAAACTTCCCCGAAGGCTATTCGGGGTTGGAGTTTCCGTTCAATCTCCCCGCACTCGTATTGGAAATGCAACAGGGCTTTGTCTAGGTCGGGGTGTTTCATTGCTAATCTTCGTGGTAGGTCTTCCAAATGTCCTCGGCTATATCCACCCATTTTGAGTAGGAAATGTGCTGCGGGGGATAGGGCTTATACAGGGCATCAAAGAAGTCGTTGAAATCACGCTTGGCGATGACCCGCACTGCGGAGGACGAGAGGTCACGCAGGTTCGCATTGGTCGGAATCAAGACGGTCGGATATTTGCCGTGGGAAATGTTGTAGTTGTAGCCCGCCATCGGGATTTCCACATCCAAGTCCGAACTAGAGCGAACACCACGGATTAAAACGATTTTGTCCCAAACATTTTCGCCATAGGAAACTTCGCTGATTTTTTCATCGCAGAAGTCGCATACAAACCCATCTGCATAGTAGGGACGCATTCCGAGAGTCTGCCAAATCCAATCGGAGCGTTTGTCCTTGGACACCTTGTAAGTCTTTTTCGGGTTGTCCGCAAGCAACAGACCCACAGAGTCTTCACCGAAAATCTGCTTGGCGATTTCAATGACTTGGATGTGCCCTGCGTGGATGGGGTTGAAACTACCTGCGTAGAGTGCCAAAGTTTTCATAAATAAGTTCCTCTTAATCCTGCTTTGTAGTGGGCTGTCCATAGCGGGTCGCCCAACGTGTTCTTGGTGATGAAAGATTTGAATGCCCACTTGCTTGATTTGCCAAATTCAAACTTCTGCATAAGAAGGGCATCGGGTGGATAGCCGACAGGGTGGGTAGCTACCCCGATACACTGCGAGTTCATCAATCCGATGGGTTCTTCATTCCGTTCAATGAAGTAGTATTTGCGGTTGGTCGGGTTCTGCCGAAACACTATTCCACTAAACACTTCGGAGAGAACTTTCTTGGCATATTCGGGAGTGAGCCTGCCTGTAATGATTTGCAGAAGTTTATTCATTCGGGATGCCTTCTTCAATGATGCGTTCCATATCTTTTTCAAGCAGCATTACATCGTTGTCCGTAAGTTTGTCCCAAGGAACAGTAGTAAGGGCTGTGAGTTCCCCAAGAGATTTTCCGATTTCCGTAACGGCACCTGTGGCAAAGTTGGCGAGTCGCAAATTGCCCAAATACAGGTCGGGTCCCAAGAGACCAACGGACACCTTCACATAGCCTTCATACTTGGATGCGATATACACGGCAAACTGGGCAAAGTCCCAACGCTGAATGCCCATAGACTTGATGTCGGGCTTTCGCCAAGTAATGTCATCCTTGTCACGCACTCGGTAGTAGCACACATCCAACGGATGCAGGCATTCGTTTTCCTTGTCCAAGGGATAATCAAGGGTGTGTCGCACGGTGTTATAATTATTGAGGTCAAGGAGTTCGCCTCTGCCTTCTGCCAACCACATTGCAAGTTCCTTATAGGTGGGAACATCGCTTCGGGGGAGAATAAGACTAGGCGACAGGATGCTTTCTTCGGGCATACCACTTCTTCCTTTAATAGTGACATTATGGTTTTTCAACCACTTCACTGCGGATTGAATAATCTTGTTTGCTTCACCATCGGTCATCCGAATCCAAGGAATCGGATTTTGGTAGTCATTCGCAAAGAACGCACAGTTGGTCATCCCTACAATGATGGAATTTTCGGGAGTACGCTCTTGCGGTTGAAGGGACTTCTGCGTAGTGAGAACGACATTCGCAGTCCCGCTACAGACATATTCACTGCCGACCGCCTTCTTCAATCGCTCTCTAAACTTGTCGGCATTCCAAGGGGCTTCTGCGGAGCCTTTGGCGATGGCGATAATATCCCTGCCAAAGATTTCCATAGAACCTTTAGAATTTAACTCGGTTCCTTCGGGAGTGTCGCTACTGTGCCAACTTCTAAATTCCGAAGTATGCGGGACACACTTACACAGGCGGTCAAAAAATTCCTGTGTCGGACATTCTACATAGTAGTCGTCCACATCGGTTTGAATGACGAGGTATCTGCTTGACATTTAGTTGCTCTTGGTTTTGGGTTCTTTCGGGGTGTTCCTGCGTACACAGAGAGTGTGCGGATTCTTCGGGTCGGGCACCAACATCGGTGCAGAGTAAGTAGTGTGGTTGTTCATTTAAATTCCTTTTTGATTTGTTTATGGTATTGGTAGGCATCATACAGGCTGCGGGGTACAAATACCGCTCCCATAGAGGTGATGCAGATAATTCCGATATTGAGGAACCCTTTAAGTCGTTCGCTCACATCGCCGTAAGACAGAATTACGAGAACCGCAACAATGCACACCCAAGACAAGAACGAATAAAGGGCGACCTGTAGGTAATAACTTCTAGCCTCCACAAGAGCCTTGTATCTGTTTGTGTTCTCCATATTACACCTGCATTTCCGAATAGACTTTTGCGACTTCTTCAAACACGCAGTTTTCTATGTGTTTTTCAACTTCTTCGCTCTTGAACGAAATTTGGGCACAATCCTGTTCTTGGCAATCCTGCGGGTAGCGGAGGCTAATCAATTCGCCTTCGGCTGCATCGCAGACTGTGATGTTCGGAATGATGATTGCATCGTTCAAGGTGACGGTTGCAAAGCCCAAGATGCCTCGCATCTTGCGGGGGTAGAACTTAACATTGGTGACTTGGATAGAAGAAGCCATTATTGCATCCTCGGTTAATGTGGTTGGTTGTCTGCCTCTAAGATAACAAATTACCTACTACCTGTCAATACCTTTTTTTTGAGAAAATCAAAAATTATTTTCGGACAATCTTAATCATTTCCCGCAGGCTTCTCGGCTTCGGCAAGTCATTGATGGCACAGACCTGTTCGGGGGTAAGGTCTTGTGAGAGACCTATGATTCCAAAGGAGTAGTGGACGCTATCGTAGGTCTTACTGCATCCCGACCACTTCACCCCCAAGCACATCACTCCATCGCTATTAGTCATCTTGAACACAGGCAGGTCATCGGCAGACACCGATTCAACAGCGATGGGGCGACCATCGCAGGGACCCTCTTTTCGGGTAATTGTAAGTTTCATTGGATTCCTTTATCTTTGAGCCATACACCACTTGCCATAGTCTTCAAACACAGGCTGATATTCTTTGAAGTAGTCTTCAAGGTCTTCCTGTTTCCAATCAAAAGAACACCAAGCACACCCGCAGGGTTGCGTGTAGATGCCCTTGTTTCGCAGGAGAGCAGATGCGAAGGCGATGATGACTTCTGCTTCGTCTTTCTTCTTGAAGCCCTTCACCTTCTTCCACAACTTTTTCTTGAAGTAGTCATAGTGCGACAGGATGGCGATTTGATAAAACAAAGTCTTAATCAAGTCTTCTTCTTTCTGCTTGACGACTTCGGTGAAATGGATGACATCGGACATACGGAAGAATTTGGCACAGGATTCCTTTGCTGCTTCTTCGGGAGTATAGATTTCCAGTTCATCGCTATAGGTTCTAGTAGCAAGTGTCTTCATTTTAAAAATCCCCTTCTGCCACTTGGAGGCAGGTGTAACCGAGTTCTCGCCACTTGGCGACCATAGAGTTGCGGTCTTCAAGGATGAAGGCAACCCGATAGTCGGGGTTCTGTGCGAGGTATTCGTTAAGCAATTCGGGCTTCACGATGGTGTCGTGTCGCTTGTCACCATCCCTGCGGAACAGGAAGGTGCCATAGTATTCGTTGATGCCCGACAGGAAAATGTGATGGTCTTTAAACCATTGGCGGGTAGCATCTTCACAACTTTTACGGCGACCTGTGCAATACACAATCTTGTAAGGTACAGATAATGCTTCCACAAGGTTAATAATGGGGAATATGGGCTTGTCTTCGCCACAGGCGTTGTAGAACCCCTCCCAATCTTTAGGTTCTTTGGAGAGGTACTTTTCTGCACGGGCAGAGGCATCTGTGACGGTTCCATCAATGTCTACGATTACAATATCGGTCATTTGTTTACCCTTTTGTGTGGATGGTGTTTCGGAATCTTGAGTTCGGCTACGGATGTCTCAATCACATAGCACAAGTTTTTAGCCTTTTCTGGAGGCATCGGTTTATTGGAGTTGAGGTCGTTTACAGCAGCCTTGAATCGGACTGCCATTCCCGAATAGAAACGGCGTTCGCTTTTTGTTTTGCCTGTCTTGGACATTATGTATCTTACTCCCACTTATGCCAAATAATTTCGTTTTTCTTGAGTTTTCGCTTGAAGGCAGCGATTTCCTTTTTATGGTCATCCTGTTCCAATTTAGCCAGACACGCATTTTGACCAAGGTACAGACCAAGAATATGATGGGTCGTAACTAATGTAGTGTTAATTCCTTCAATCCACACAAAGTCGGAATCACAGTAAATGGTGAACACCGACAGGTTATACTTCTGCGGGTTGCGTCTGCCGAGGTCAAGAAGTGCCGACACCACCGAATCGTGGTAGTCCTTTACCTTCTGTTCAAGGTAAAAGTAATCGTCAACGGATTGGATTTTAATGTTGGAGATTTCCACTTGGGCGTTCATACCTGCTCCTTACTGCCAATTCTCACCATAACGATGGCGAAGGGTTCCAAGAGTTTCTGCAAGGGGCTTTACGGAAATGTCACGCTCCGCTTGGAGTCCGAAGGCTCCACGAGTTTCAAACACATCCTTCAAGGAAATGGAGCCAAGTTCCAATCCGTAGCCGATGGTTGCAGCCCCGAAAACAATCATATTGGGGTCAATGTGGTCGGCATCCTTGTGGTCTTCGTCTGTGAAGAATCTGTCATCTTCAAGGACATACCAAGTGCATCCTGTTCCGGGCAGGAAGTAGCGGGCAATCACCTTCTTGTCATCCCTCGGTGTGCCATCGGTGGCTGCGTAAGGGGTCTTCTTGAGTGCTGCGATAATGGGGTTAGTGAGCATCTTCATAGGGAGTAATCCTCGGTTGTGTGGTTGTCTTTGTTTAAGCCTGTTGAACCAATTCAGCGTGGACGGCATAGTAGTCGCCATTCATCTTTGCATCCAAGAACATATCTTGTTCGGAATCTGCGAAGCAGAAGAAGTTAGGGAAAGCGTGGGTGACGATTTCCTTGAAGGTCTTGCCCGAAACGAAATTTTCGGTGTATTCCTGTTCGGTGACTTGGTTCTTCTTGACGGTGAAGCGAATCTGCATTGAGCTATCCTCGGTGAAGTGGTTGTCTTTCTGTTACAACCATAATATAACAAAATACCTAATAATTGTCAATAGGTATTTGCAAAATTTTTATTAAAAATCGTAACCGTATTTGGCGATGTAGTCCAAATGCTCACGCCACCCGCCTGTACATCGCCAGTTCAAATGCTGTTCTTTGGCTCTGTGGGCTAGGTAGCAACTAGCAAAAGAGATTTCCAAGCCGAAAGTCTTGGCGACATTCTTCAAGCGGGTTTCCCACCATTCGGTAGTGCTGAATTTTCTTTCAAACCAAGTTTTCATACAGACTCCTTTGGCATCATAAGCCCGATGTAGTCCACGACAATAACTTCGTTACCTGTCGGGGGAGGAACATACTCTGGAATCCCGCAATCGGGTCTAGGCGGTTGTGTTGCGGTGTAGCACTTGAGGTTCCGCTTCTTCACAATCTTTCCCAAGGCTTCCCAAATTTCATCTAATTTTTCTTTTGCCATAAAAATCATCCTCCAAATCCTTCTATTATGTGCAATTCGCCATATTGTCGGGCTGCTTTTAAGCACTTGAGCCGTGCCCGTTGCATCCGAAGGCACATATCATACAGTTCCATCCTGGATGCAGGATGTTTGAACAAGTATCGCTTAAAGTCAAAATACTTGCATAACGTGGCACGGGAAATCCATAAGGCAAACAGGACTTTTTCTACATCATTTTGTCCACAGACACGAGCATCCATAAACTCGTAAGCGGGATAGGTAGGGACAGGGAATTTATGAGCCATAAAGATACTCCTATGCCAAAAGAATCATCTGTGCAAGTTCCTTGCATTCGGGGGAAAGTTCCCGCTTCATAAGAAGGGTGCAGACATTTTTGTACATTCTGTTCAATGCCTTCTCTGCGGGATGGTCCCAAGAGTTGTAGAGCATATCTGCCAACTTAATGAGAAGGGCATCCTTGGACATCTTGAGAAGTTTTTCGCTGATGTATTCTTCCTTGCCGAGTTCCTTGATTCCGAACTTGTTATTGCGGAGTTCGGAACAGAGTTCGGCACAATGGCTTGAGCCGTTGGCTACCGCCTTGATTTCAAGGAAGGATGTGTCGGTGTCTTCAAGCAGGTCGTGTGCGAGGGCTGCGTTGATTTGGTCGGTGGTGCCCTTGTGTTCCATCACAATGTAGGCTACACCCCTTACGTGAACAAAGTAGGGCATCCCTGTCACCTTGCGTTCTTGATGGGCGTGTCTGCCCTTGGCGAAGTAATACATCCCCAAGCAAGCCTGTGGAAAGTCGGTGGATTTGAGACGCTGAAACATTGCATCATACATAGTTAGGTTTCTCCATTTCCAAGTTTCTTGTATTTCCAATAATTGTGGAGGGATGACAGAACAAGCCAAGTTCCACACAGACCCCAAATCAATCCGCTCGCTATTTCGCCATTGAGGAGGTCTAGGGTTTCTGCGGTGTATTCTATCAAGCCCCATCCAAAAGCCCACAGGAGCCAAAATCTACTCATTGCCCTAAAGTACGCCCGCTTTGCTGCTTCGGCACAATAGGGCAAGGATTTCTCCTGCATCTGTTGGACTACCCTGCCGATGTCATCGCCATCCTTGACGATAAATACAAAGCTATTCTTTTGGATGTCCTTGACTTCGGAAACACCCAGGACCTTTACGATTTTGTGAAGGCAGACAATAAAGAATTTGTCATCACAGGTAATCCTGCATTGATTCGGGGAATTTATGAATATCTCGGTCTTTATGTTAAGCATCATATTCGTTTATGGGTAGTGGTTGTCTTCATACCCAATATAACAAAATACCTAATCAATGTCAATAGTCTTTCTTAAAATAATTATTTTTTTTCAAAGTCGCTTTACAAAGATTATTCCGATTTCCGATATAACAAATGTGTGAGGGTGAATCCACCGACCCGAAACAGATGGAACCTGTTTTTCTCAAAGGAGATTTTTATATGGAAAAGAAGTTTGACCCGAAGGCAGCAGAATATGTGCTTCGCTTGATTTTCAAGGGGGAAAGAAACGCAGAGGCGTTCCGAAAGAAGGTGCAGTCTAGGCGAGAACAGGAGTAGGGGCTTCCTGCGGGATGACCACAGATGCTTCCACACTTTCTGTCACCTGCTCCTCTGTCGGCTGCTCCGCTTCTGCGGGGTGGCTGTGTTTCTTTTTGTAGAGCCAAGTGCTATAGGACATTCCGTGGATTGCCTTGAACTTGTCTAGCCATTTGCGTTGCCGAGTTACAGGTTTGGCGGGGGTGCGATTCAAGCATATCCCATACCTTGCCAAGTCTTTTTCTGCGTGCTCCGCTATCCGTTGCTGGAGTAGC
>Ga0247611_10005307_pt1 | contig 17152 bp, 13 predicted proteins | sample 177DNAGHGhighgp2_FD_192422 | JGI IMG/M metagenome (GOLD analysis project Ga0247611, IMG submission 192422) | Sheep rumen microbial communities from Palmerston North, Manawatu-Wanganui, New Zealand - 1770 DNA GHGhigh gp2 | ecosystem: Host-associated > Mammals > Digestive system > Stomach > Rumen... | reverse complement strand
ATGAAGCCGGCCTTATATCACAAAGAACAAAACAATCCCTTGAGGCGAAAAGGCAGCGGGGGATAACACTTGGAAAGCCTGAAAACCTCGTGAACAACTTGGACCAGGCTATTTCAAATTCGAACAAGACCAACAGACAAAAAGCCCTTAATAATCCCAATAACAAAAGGGCCGTAGCTTATCTCCGAGTCCTTGTATCGGAGGGAAGGGGCTTGTCTGAAATGTCGAGAATACTTAACCGAGAAGGATTCACGACCAGCAGAGGAGGCAAGTTCACCGCAAAGCAGGTCTCTATCCTCATAAACCGATACCAACTGAAATGATTAAGACTATTAAAGAATTATTGATTGAATGGTGGGCTGGAAACACTACCACCAAGATGCCCCTACCCACGATCTACAGTTATGAGGTAGAAGTGGATGGCAAGACAATCACAATCGAGAGCATGAGCAGAAGCAGGATGTATGTTCACTACAAGGCAAGGAAGAAATATCCCAACGCCAAATACATCCGGGTAGTCAGTCGAAAGAGACAATACTGACAGAGGGCTCTATCACAGCTTTAGACGATTGATCATTCCACGAAATCCAAATAGTGTGAGGACTATTATGAGAGAAACGGCAAGTTAGAAGCCGTTTTTCTTTTTTCTTCATGAAACTTTGAAAAAAAAGATCTCATAATTAAACTTTGGCACGATTTTTGTGTCTAATGCAATGTCTCACAGTGGAGACGAAGTTTTGTTCAACGTTTAATTTATAAGATCATTATGGTACTACATAGATTGAAATTGCTTTAAGCATGAAAGTTTTATTGGATTCATAAAGCTATTTACTCCCAATGATAGGGAGAATTATGCCCTTTTGGGTCCTCTAAAACAGTTTAAAGTTTCAAACTATGTGTACTTCAATCTATCACTTCGAGGGTATTCCCACCCACTTCAGCATCCGGGAGGGTGTTGAAGGATGTTATGATGTCCTGTCTCTTCTTTCTGACAGGTCAAGTCGTAAGTGCTTCAACCTTTTTGGACTTGATCCGAAATCCATGAAGCCTGGTTTCCTTTCCGTTATGGAATCCATTGAACAGGAGGTCAATCACATTGGCCGCCTGATTGACAGTTTCAGGTTTACCCCTGATTGTCTTGCTGAGAGGACAAAGAACCTTCTTACGCTCCAACAGTTATGTGAGGAGTTGGTCATTGATGTGCTTAACTCCATTCTCCTTAAGCCCGAACAGCCTTCATTTTATCTTAATGGTAAACCTGTCATGTGTGATGACATTACCACTCTTTTCCAAGAGAGTAATGCCACCCAACGCTTTTACCTGTTCGGTGCTGAGCTGAACTGCAAGGCTTCTGATATCCATGGAGTTCTTTCCGCTATTGAAGTAGCCCGTGTTTCATCAGGCGCTAACCGGAACATGGATGTTCTGGAGGCTGTTTACATCCAAGCGAAGAATCAATTGACGGGTTCTTCTATGGGTGGTAATGGAGGGAATAAGCCAACCAAGGTATTAGGTATTACAATCCCTGAGAATTTGGACAAATTAGTCCAGGTCATTGTTGGAGCCGCGCCCTCGATTCTAAAAGGTGCAGCAGACTTCATGTTTGGACTCTTTGTCTAGATTAGTATTTACCCCTAATCGAAATCACCCCAGATCAAATTGAAGATCTGGGGTGATTTCTTTATAGTGAGGCTTCCTGTAATCACAGATGAGCCCCTTTATGGACAATCTTTTCCGTCATCATTAGTAAGGCCCATCATAGTAGTCCTCATAGTCAGGCTCAATAAAGTCTTCATAGTAGGCCTCTTCTGCTTCTGCGATGGCGTCTTCGATCCTTGCCTCTTCTTCCCACTGCCTTTCCTCTGCTCTAGCAATGGCGTCTTCAATCCTTGCCTCTTCTTCCCACTGCCTTTCCTCTGCTTCTGCGATGGCAGCCTCAATCCTTGCTTCTTGATCCATCCATTCATCGTAAGGATCATAAAACTCGTTATATCTTACCTGACGGGCGGACTCTACATCAAGTGTAGATTTCCAAAGATTGCCCATTATATACGTGCTGTGAGGAGAATGGTCTGGGGAAACAGTCTTACCAACAAAAAGACCAATCACAGCAGTTGCACCTTCATTTTGGATTTTCTTGGCTGTATCACTAAAAGTGACACCTCTAGTTATTACGTCATCAATGAGAATAACTTTCTTACCATGACAGTAAGAGCGATTGACTGAAAAATCAGCGGCAGGATTACTACTTTTACCTGAGATGTGACCAGCTTCTGTATCTCTTCTTCTTGTAACGAGATCAACAAATGCATTGACTCCTGTAGCAGACTCAAGTCGTAGAGAGACATCATGGAAACGTATATGCGTCTTTTGCTGAGTGGAAGCCGGAATGAAGCCGATGACATACTGAGATTTGTTCCCAGCTGTAATAGTGTTAATCGCTTGGATGAGATTGTTAATTACAATGGGGCAGCTTTTCCCATCCTTGAAATTGTAGATCTGCTGCCGATTTCTCACCTGTTGCGGAGATGCCGTAAATCTTTTGGGCAGATACTCCATCGTGTAGTAGTAAGTGTAAGCCATAATATGCAGAGATTAAAATTTATAGATGATTGTTTTGATGCAAAGATACATTCAGAAGGAGAGGATGGCTTGGTTTCTGCAACGTTGCAATAATTAATGCTATAAAAAGGCGATTAATGCAGAAATATTGCAGGCTCACATCAATTTGGCTACTCGGCAATAAATATCCTTTTTACCTTCTAGCCTAAAACAACATTGCTTCATCGAATCACCCCAGAGCGAATTGAAGTTCTGGGGTGAAATGTTATACACAAGTGTGAAGTAGGCAATGGGATGTCTGCTAATTCATCTCTAACAGCGTCCACACATCATTCTTCTGTCAATGACTCAGCAAGTAGAATCGTCCCAAGGGCATCCTTCTTTAACTGATATCATCTTGTCATCTCTCTGTGGTTGGTGTGCGATATGATCAAATAAGTTGAGTCGTAAGAAAAACGAATCATTTTAGCAGGATGGTCTGAACATCGATACTTGAACTATCAAACGTGATGATATTAAAGCCTTCGGTACCATCAGAAATTTGGAATTTCGGAAGATCTTTATCAAAACCAAATCCGATGCCTGGCGCAGATGTATATATGATTCCGTCCATGATTGAATTTGTCGCATAATGGATATGTCCAAATGCGACCATTTTGACGTTGGTACCCCTGATCAGATTATTAAAAACATCTCTATTGTCAAGTATTTTTCTGTTCAGCCATCCTCCTGGCTCAATGGGAGGATGGTGAAGAAATACTGCAGTGGGAACATCCTCTTTTAGTTCGTTTCTTAACGAATTAATGGTTTCTTCATTCAAGAAACCTCTTGATTTGTTTCTACCTGGTTCAGATTCGTCTTTAATCACTGAGTTAAGTAGAAGGAATTTCCATCCACCTAGAAAGAAACGATTAGCAAGTTTAATGTATTTCATTCGAGGAAAATTATCGTATGAATCATGATTGCCCATGCAGCAATATGTTGGAACACCCAATTTTGAGAATGCTGAATCCAAATAATCATAAGACCATAAAGAGCCATCATCTGACAAGTCTCCCGATATAACAATAGCATCAATACTATTCTGATTAACAAGCTTTGATATTGCCTCATTAAAATGAAGCATGGTATCAGCGCCCCATATTATGCGGCCATTCTCAGTTAAATGAATATCAGAGAGATGAGCAATTATCATTTTATAAGAAGAAACTATTGTGGTGAAATAAACCTCGATCCTATTAATTCTTGTGGTGTGCCGGTCGCTACTATGCAACCATCATCAAGAACAAATACTCTGTCAACATCCTTAATAGCATTGAAGTGATGAGAGATAATAATTATAGTTTTGTCGCTCATCAATTTTTCTATCCCTTTAATTACGGTAGACTCAGTATGTTCATCCAATGCTGAAGTTGCTTCGTCCAGAATAATGAGTGATGTGTTCTTCAACAAGGCTCTAGCGATTGACACCATCTGTCTTTGCCCACCAGATAGACAAATTCCCGAATCACCTACTTTGGTATTATAACCATCAGGCAATGAAGAAATATAATCAAATAATCCGATCGCTTTAGTTACACTGTCTATATGGTGTTGACTGTATGTCGTGTCACCCAATGTCAAATTGTAGAGGATTGTGTCGTCAAAAAGGAATTCTTGTTGGTTTACATATGACAATGATCTTCGCAGAGTTGCTACGTTCCAATCTTTTATGTTTTTACCATTAATACTTATTGAACCAGAATCCACATCACGGAACTTATATAAAATATCCATCATGGTTGATTTGCCTGCTCCTGTTTTCCCGATTATGGCATATCTTTGACCTCCATTGATATTCAATGAAAGCCCTTTCAGCACAGGATTATTTTCTTCATATAAGAAGTGCACATTATCAAATACAATAGAAGTAATGTTCTCGACCTTTACATCACTTGGATTACATTCTTCAACAGACGTATCATGATCCAGGACAAAATTGATTCGGTGTATGCAAGCTATTGATTGGCGGATGCAAAAGAACTCATCGATTGTTTCCATCATAGGAGATATAATGGATATTAACACAACGATGAAAAAAATGAATACGGAGCCGTTCATTGAGGACTCGCCATTCAATACATGAAACCCACCCACATATAGAATGACAGCGGCTATAATTGTGAGTAAAATCTCGCTAATTGGATATGATAAATCAGCAATCCAGTTTCTGACGATATATCTTTTTCTCGTGGTTTCATTTTGCTTGACGAATTGTCCTTTGATTTCTTCCTCAACAGAAAAAATCTTGATAATTCGCAATCCGTTCATCATTTGGTCAAAACGAGAGACATTAATACCCATCAGGTTCTGCGCTTGTAATGTTAATCTTTGAACGACAAGTGAAACTTTGTTCATTAACCAAACAAAAACAGGTAAGACTATTAATGAGAACAGAGTCAATCTCCAAGAGATAGCAAAAAGAGCCATTAATGGAATTATTATATTAATGGAATCTCTTATGAGCAGATTCATGGCTTTTTTAATACCAGCTTCAACCTCTATGATGTCACTCGTAATTCTTGACATCACATCTCCTTTATATGCTTTTGAAAAGAAATCTACCGGCAAGTGGATTATTTTGAAAAACAAATCTTGCCTCATATCTCGATAGATTCCGTGCCTAATTATTGCTCGGAGAAAAGAGGATGCATAAGTAAAACAGTTTTTTATTATTGTCATTCCAACCCAGAACAAACACGACAACAAAAGTATTTGTATGGGACCTTTTTCTTTCAGGTGATTTTGAATAAAATACAAAAGGTTGTCGGCTACATATCTGTAGATTTCTTTCAATGACGATACCCCTTCAAGAGATGAAGGCTCAATCCCCTTGTCCGATACTTGAAACAAGACATTAAGAATCGGAATAATCGCGGTAAAACTGAAAACGGCAAAGAACGCACCTACAAAAGTAAATAGTATATAAAACGTCAGTTTACCTTTGTAGTTTGATAGGTATCGAAAGAAGAATTTAAAGAAATCCATTAGCTGAAAGGTAAAACTCAGAAATTAACTTTAAGTTTCAAGCTCCATGTCCTACCTGGGGTATAGAACATATAAACATCAGCCGGATTAACTTCTTTAACGCTAGTACCGACATTGCTTGGATTCCATGCTTTCTCAATATTATGTTCTCCAAGAACATTATAAATCTGACCAGAAAGCGTGCTTAAGAAAGATCCGATTTTGAATTGATATGAAGCCATCAAATCAAGGTTTCCATAAGTTGGTATCTTCCAAGGTTCAGAAGCGACCATTTCTTTGCCGAGAGAAAGGTTGCCTCCTCCAATTGAATAATAGGCGTAGTTGTTTGCATAGAGATTATAGCCACCACCTATTCTTAAGCTATTAAAGGGCTTAAACATAACTTCAATTCCTGCAGTTGTTTGTGCAGAACCACCAACCTTGACATCATTTAAATTAATTATTGCCCATGCATGATCCTCGGCGCCTGGTGTTGTGATTTCTCCTGCCGGGGTAAGAGGATTCCCATTTACATCATAGGCAAATCCTTTAACATTGTCTCCTTTCCAAGTCCACCGTCCTAATGAGAGCATTGCATTAACATCAAGCCATGGGGCGGGTGTCGTTTTCAACTCAAATTCCAAGCCCATGTGCAGTGCGCCAACACCAGTCATATTCATGTAATACTGCTCTTTGTTGGACATCTTGCCTTTTTTTGTCATGGTTTTGTCCATCCATTTTGTTAAATAGGCATTGGCATTAAAACTGATGAATCTATTATGTAAGCCATATCCCAAGTCTACAGAAAATGATTTCTCATTTTTCACATCCTTGTTTATTACGTTGGATGTGTTTGCTGACATAAAGACCCCATTCTTGAATTGAGGAGCTTTGGTAATCAATCCAATGTTAAGGAATACGTTGTTAAACGAATTAATATTGTAGTTGGCTCCCATTTTTAATGTTCCACCAAAATAATTGTAGTTGTCTGATTTTGCCATATTGGGAGCATAATATAGTCTATCATATCTCCAATATGTAGAATTATTGAGAGAGCCAGCGACAAAAGTGGAAACATTATTGGCTGCATACTCGATTTGACCAAACACACCGCCTTTAACTATATGGCTATCATAGTCTCTGTGAACAGCATCACCGACACCTAAATGTGCATTCAACCAAGATTCGTCGTTTGCAAGTGGGTTGTTCTGACTATTAACATCATTGCGAGAATAATCAATGAAATAATCACCTCCGTATAGGTCAACAATAGTATTGACATGGGTTGCTTTTGTATAGCGGAAGTCAATTCCCAATTGGTAATTAAAAGTATTATGGAAACTACTTTCAAATGTTGAAACAAGACCATACCAATCATGGTTGCCCCGTTGCTTAGTCATAATCATTTTGGAACCATTGGTAGATTCTGCATTCATGTGTTGAATGGCAGTATAATCAAAAGTGCCGTCAATCTTTCTGAATTTTGTATTTAGAACGCCATAATCGGATCCATACCAGTCATACTCTGAATAACCATCTGTTCCATCACCACTATATCCATTGCCTCTGCCTATTGAGACATACGCAGTTGTACTGAGATTCGATTTGTAGTTGATTTGCCAAATGTGGTTTAAGAACAATTGTGGCATGTGATATTCGTTAAAGTCAGCGGTTTTGCGCTTACCATTTATATCAAAGCCATAATCTGGATTATATCTTGTCCAATGTTTACCCTCTGTCATATACTTCTTGACATTGTCCCATTCCGAGTCAGTCAATGCATTTGAACGTCCATAGTGCTGCTGGGGAGCTCCAAAGAATTGCAGTGATAATTGATGATCAGAGTTGATTCTTTTAGAGATGTTCAAGAAATAGTTATACGATTTGAAACCAGTTCCTTGGGCATATCCATCGCCAGCGGTATAACTGCCAAGTAGAGTGAATGCCCAACCATGTTCGTTTAGGCCTGAATTGATAGTGAAAGAAGTTTTATGGTAACCATCGCTACCTATCATATGATAGAAAGATCCGCCTTTTTTAGCTTCAATGCCTTTAGTAACAATATTTATGGTTCCTCCAACAGTTGGAGAACTCAACTTGCTTGCACCGATGCCTCTCTGCGTCTGCAATATTGAAACAACATCGCTTATTCCTGCCCAGTTAGACCAATAAACTGAACCATTTTCAACGTCATTCATGGGGATGCCATTAATCATTACGGCAATGTTGGTATTATCGAAGCCTCGCATATATATTTCCGAGTCACACCATCCACCACCTTGGCGATTAGCATGTACGCTGGGCGTGTATTTAAGCACCTCCACAAACTCTTGGGAACCCAATTTCCCATCTATCTCATTATAAGTAAGTGTTGATGCCGCAATTGGAGTCTTTCTATTTGTTGCGACTTGTGAAGTAATAATCACATCAGAAAGGGTCAAGGGTATTTCTTCAAGCAAGATTGTGCCGAGACCTCCTTTGCCATCCACAGTGCAAGTCTGAGGCTCATACCCTATACAAGACACTTCAATTGTTGAAGATGAATTGTTGATGGAAAGAGAGAATTCTCCATTGATATCTGAGACGGTGCCTATGTTGCTGGATTTTTCAATAATACTTGCACCAATTACTGGAAGACCACTCTTGTCTGAAATCACCTTCCCATAAACAACCAATCCCTGGCTATAACAGAGATTTGGCAATATGGTGAAGATCGCCATTAAGAACATGCATCTTAATTGTGATGCGAAAAAGGTTGTCTTTTCTGAATGAATCGTTTGCATATAATAAGAATTTAGAATTTTTATGTTAATTATATAATAGTTTTTCACTGGTGTTCCATACTTAATTGAATATCATCAACAACTGCACTTAATATCTTGTTTATATAAATATCTTTAAAGATTTAGTCATTTAACCATTCCTCGTATGGAATAATACTCGCAAGTTTTCCAATCATGCGGCAGTGGATGTCGGCAGTCAGGTTATCATAAGAGATGTCCTGTTGCTTGGGCAATGCGGCTGCGATAGCCTGGCGTGCAGCCATCCATCGGGTGAAAGCTGTTTTCAAGGCATTCACTCGGTTGGTCACGATGCTGTCGCTGGGCAGTTCGTCTTCTCGGCCGAACTCCTTCATGTCTTCAGCATCCTCTGGTACTGAATGGTCGGTAATCCATTGCTCCCATTGAGCAGTAGTGGCGGTTTTACCTTTCTGATGGTAAGTCATACCATTCTCAATAATGTCACGCTCCAGTTGCAACTCAGCACGTCGGTTAGCTGAAAGATTCTCATAATATCCCTCTACCTCCATGGGTTTCATGCTGTACCATTCTTGCCTGTATGATACATCGTTCCAGAAAGCGAAACGGGCTTCATTGAGATCATGCCAAGCCTCATACTCATCCTGTAACAGAGCTTTCAGGCTCATCGGCACAACAGTTAGCCATTTCCGATATGACTCAATAGTGAGATAGTAGTCAACCATTGCATCGACGTAGCACATGAAATTCAACTCGCCCTGTGTCTGGTTCGAGTATTTGTACACAACTCGTCCAATCTCATGAATCACGGAATCACTAGGCACGTATGGTACTGCAACAAGAAAAGTATCAATAGCGGCATTGACTGCAACGGCCCATTGAAGTTTGTCGTTAGCATTACCATTCATATTGACCAGATTTCCCATACGCATGAATCTGTTGGCCAAACGCATTGCTGCAGAGTCTCGATGCTCTGTTTGTGGCTCCTCTCCATAATCAGGATCATTCAACGGACGACCCAAGTCTCCATAAAGAGTGAGACGTTCCTCAACAGAATGAACCTCTGCAAGACCGAGCAGATCAGCTGCCGAGATGGGACTTTTCACTATCATGTTCTCGATATAGGCTATACTGTCTTCACCGGTTAACCCTTCAGGAACATTCACTGTGTCACGTGGATCGAATGTTGAACCGGCTTTGATGGAAGAATGGCCACAACTTGCAGACATTAGCATTATTGTGGCTAAAAGTGTGAAAATAAATCTCATGGTTTCAGTATTGAATCTCTTTTTATAGAGATTAATGATCCTCATAGCAGTTATCTTATCAGAGTCAATATCTCAGAAGGCTTTATAATAGCATGACGATACCCAGAGCGAAGGAGTTCAGCCTTCTCCTTAGTACCCCAAAAACATGCCACACTTTCAATACCGGCAGCATTGGAAGCCTGGATATCGATAGCTCGGTCTCCAAACGATACTACATTAACGGCAGGTTCACCCATTAGCTCAAGTGCTTTCAACATCTGAGCAGGATGAGGCTTAATGGGTTTTGCATCGTGATAACTTACAATATGCTGAACAGGGAGGTTGAAGTGGGCTACAATCCTCTCCACATATGTCCTGGGGGAAGTGCTGACGATACTGGCTTTAATTCCATGTTTCCGGATAATCTCCAATACCTCTGAGATACCATCATAAAGGGTACACTGAGGGATAAGAGAATAAGCCAGTTGCCAATTCCTATCATGTCGAGCTTGTTCACACACAGTGGTATCAACAAGGGTCAAGTCCAAGTCAAAGATAATACTCCTCATAATCAAAATAATTCTGTTTTGAACGATTGTCTTCTTTTTATTCCGTCGCTGATGAGATCCAGGTTTCCCATATCTCCACCAGAAATGTATCTTGCTCCCTGTTTTACAAGATATGCATTCCCCAAGCACTTCTCATGCTGGTTTGTTGACTCATTTCTGAATTTCATCACAAAGAGTGGCTTCCCCGCTTTAAGGGTTGTGTTGGCTGCATGCATTGTTCCTCCCTTTACACCAGTCATAACGACGAGGGTAGCCTGAGCCAATCCAGCCTGAAGTCTATCACGAGCGACAAGACTATAGCGGTTAACGATTGAACCTATCCTGTACTCGGACAACAGGAGTCCACCTTTCTCAACTATCTCTTCAGCCAAATCTTGGTTCTCCGGCGGGTAGATGGAATCATGATCTAGTCCATTAGCAAGGAAAACTGTTGTACTCCCACCAACTTTAAGAGCGCCCTTATGACCGCAGGTATCACACCCGACAGCCAAGCCGGAAACGATGTTGAATCCTCTCTTGGCGAATTCACCTGATAGGAACTCTCCACCAGCCATGCCTTCCGGGGTGGCTTCTCTTGTACCGATCACAGCAATACTAGGCATTTGAAGCAAAGATAGGTCACCTCGATACCACAGTAGCATAGGAGGATCTGCCTTGCCTTCCTCATTGATGGCTTTCCTCAGGGATTCGGGGAATATATCATCAAAGTAACCGATGAGCCCGATACCGTTATCTTCACTTTTCTGGATTAATCGTAAAGCATAAGCGTGGGCATCGTTCAAGTCAGCCAAATCCACCTTCAAGATAACCTTCTCTTTCATGCTTTGCATTACTCTATAAAGGTCTTCAGTGGAGCGGACATCCACACCGATATTACCAGCTTGCAGACCAATAGCCAGTACTTTCTTGGGACCAATACCCTTTACTTCAACATCCTTGAGACAAGATAAAGTCAGTATGAATTCTTTAGTTAAAGACATGGTTTAATTTGTTTTAATAGGCGCAAATATAACGATTTTTTTCCGCATCACCATATCTGCGCCTATGTTCTGTTGGTTAATAGTTAAGCGACAGATGAATTCCAATCAGGATTCACGGTCTTTGCTACGAACAGACCCACTACAGACTTGGCTCCATGAGACATGAGTTTTGACGCAGTATCATTGAACGTCCTACCACGGGTGATCACATCATCAATCAGAATGACCTTTTTCCCTCTAAAGAAATCAGAATCAAAGCAAAAGCCAGCAGTGGGATCGCTTGATTTTCCAGCTACGTGACCGGCAGCAGTGTCTATGGGTTTCGTGATAGCATTAAGGGTTGCCTTAACACCTGTACGTGACTCAAGTTCGTCTGCTACTTCTCCGAACCTGTTCAAAGTCTTAGCCTTTGTAGAAGCAGGGATAAAACAGATAACATAATCATCCTTTGAGTTCGAGCCGATGATACGGCTAACATGACGTTTCAGCATCACGAGAATAGTGGAACTGCAGTTACCATCCTTAAAATTCCACACTGCACGACGGTTCGCCCATTCATACTGATCTGCCTCATACCTTGTAGGCAGATACTCCATTGTGTAATAGTAATCGAAAGCCATAGTCTTAACTTTTTTAATTAGTGATTGTTTGATGATGCAAAGTTACATTCAGATGTAATAGTGGTTTCGTTTTTTGCAACGTTGCGGTTTTTTTCAACCTTATGCGATGCTTGGACCTGCAACATTGTGACTGAACAGGTTCTGGAGAAGACCTGCTTTCCCGTCCTCAAAAATGCCATAAGACATCATGATGTTCCTGATGTATTGGTGCTCCTTCTTGTCTGAGCTGGAGAGGAGTTCATCCATGTTTTCGATTTTTCTTGGTCTCATATTGAAATAGTTTTAAAGTTATGAATGTTAACGCCAGCAAAGTAACAACATATTATAAAAGAGGTGTTTAATCCTGAAACATTTTGATTAAAAGGACCGGCTTAGAGGCATAATTGTTGCAACATTGCGAAAGAGTAAGGGAGCGACCTCAGCCACTCCCTCTCATCAAATATTACATGTGCTTCAATCCTTACTGAAAATCCTTTCTCTCTGGGCTTTTAACGCTGCCATTTTCGTGCTGTCCACGGGCCATTTCGAAGTGCCTTGTCGTATATATGCTATCTTGTCTAGATATATAATGTCCTTTGAGGGCAGTACATCCACTTTATATATGGTTTTCCCTTCCACGGTGAAGAATGATGAGCTGACCAGATCATTAGCAATAACTCCAAGTTGATCATGTACATTATTCCGGAACTTTAAGTCATATTGGTCTTTCATTTGAGTCAAATCATATCGGCCTGGAGTCTTGCTTAAGTAATCGAAGTCTGGCTCAATACCAACAGCAAAACCCATGTTGTTGACTCCCACATAGAGGGTGCCGCCTTTTGAATTGAGCATACTGCAAACCACCGTCAGCAATTCCTTGATCTGTTTCTTCTCGTCAGCTTTCATCCCCTTATTGTCGGCTGGAAATATCATGGATGTCTTTAACTCGGTCACTTCGTCCTCCTCTGCCACAAATGAGGTTTCAGGCAGCTGCATATCCAAGTCCATAGTCTGGAAGAGCCTTTTACTGATCGCCTTCTGCTGATCGTATGCATTGAAGCCTTTGAGCAGGTTATGAGCAAGAACCAATCGGGCAACGTCACCACATTTGGTGTTGCTCTCGCTCTTGGCTATATCCCATAAGAAATCCACATTCCAGTCCTTATCGAGGTGACTGATGATTCTCAACTGGGTTAGTCTGTCTTTTATGTCTGGGTAGTTTGAGACGAACTCCTCATTTTCTTTCAGCAGCTCATCCAGGGTCTCTTGAGGCATTCTCTGGAGTTCGCTGAATTTTTGGAGTTCCCTTACCAGTTTCATCCTTTTGTCATAATAAGCGACCAACTGTTCGTTTTGGATAATCCGGCTGAGGATTTTGGACACCTCAAGATAATTGTATGTTGCAGTATGATCGGATTCCAATGTCATAGCGTACCGGTCAATGATGTGTATCAGCTCTTCAATCTGCTCAACATCGACATAGGTTTCTGAGAGAATGGCATCTTCATCCACCGTTTCGTCTTTAATCTCTTGATAGAGATTCCCGTCTGCATAGTCATGAATGAGGCTGTAAAAACCATCAGACAGTTTGAAGTCCTCATCGGCTAATCCACGATAATGGGCAGAGACGTTACCGTTGGTCTTCACGTTTTCAATCTCTGTCCAGATGAAATCACCCTTTTTGAGTTCAGTCGTGGTTTCAGATTTACTGATGGATAGAGCATAACCCAATTCAGTAACACACAGATAATACGTCGGCTCGACCAATGTAACTTGTGCTAAGACATCATTACCTCCAGTTTCAGTGGTTTCATAAACAAAGTTCTCGATTTCCTTCATCATGCTGAACACCAACTTCCCGCTGTCATTTATCTTTTCTGCGGTTGCTTCGAGAATGAATGGTGCCTGAGTCTCCTTGTCTCTGAATAAGGCAAGTTGAAAATTGACATTATAATGAACTATCTTACGGGCATCCAGAATCCCGTCTCCCTCATAGTAGTCATCTTCAATTTTACAGAAGAACTCATGTCTTGATGCCGGATTTTGCCTGATTACCCTTATCTTTACCTTGTCGCCAACCGATGCTTTCCTTTTCTTCGCCTTTGAAACAGAAGTAGCGGTTTTGGGTGCGAACAGGCTTCTCTCTAGTTCATTCCACATCAGTTTGAACCTATTTATGTCTGAAGTATTCGGTGTTACCTTAGCGCCCATTCGCTCATCGAGAAGGAACTGGATCTTATTCCAAGGGGTTATACCATCGGGATATGCTTTTTTGGTTGGTCTGATCTGACTGATGGGGCTGATAGTGATTGAGTCCTGAGACAGTGCAATTGATGTGTTGTTACCGTGGAACAACAGCGGCACCATCTCGTTATCAATCTTGACGTCAGCACATAGTTTTACACAAAGCCGGTCCTTTTTTTCCAAGTCAGCCCACCCATACTCAATAGGCCATAATTTGCGGCTGATTAATGAGAGGTATGACTTGTTGATCAGCCTCTCGTCTCCCTTGATGATGGATGCGAATCGATACAGCATTGAACGGTAAAGGCTTTTATCCTCGTGGTCTATACCTTCCAGCAGCAGCAATTGGATGGCTAGTGCTTCGACCATCTCCTCGATACGCTGTTTGGATACTGCATTGTAAATCTTTGGTATCAGATTCACTTCTTTCACCTCATTCCAAATATACACGTCAAGCATCTCTGTAAAGGCCTGGCGGAACTGGGTCATGAATCGCTCGTTATCATGTCCATTGCTGATGATGTCGAAAATGTCCTGAATATAATCTTGAACCGATTCCTGACGCATAGTAAACAGAGACATAATGACACGCATCGTCTTCTCGGGATTATACAGGTATCCAGTGTTTTTCAGACGTTCCAGATGGTCATCAATATAATCCTGTTCACGTTGCTCAGTCATCAGGTTAAGGGCTACAATATAGTCTTCTGCATGAGTAAGGGCAGTCGCAATTTTTTTCTGATACATCACCCTTTCTTCTTCAGTGCAGTTTTTAAGATATTCAGATTTCTCCAGCAAGTTGAGACAGATACAGTGATATGCACTTAAGGATCTCAGTTTATGTTTGGGATATTCGGCATTCAACCAGTCCGGCAAATGTTTATCTATAGCATCAATGGTGTGGATAACCCAAAGAGCATTCCCATCCTTATAATCAGAAATGGCACCTTTAAGAAGTGGCGCTTGGAATAAAAGTAGATTTAAATATCTTGTCGGCAGTTTACCCAGCTCGTAAAGTTCCCAAATATCGTCTGGCTGCATGAATAGTAAGCCTTCTGCCTTCTTATTCGTTACAAGTGATACCTCGACTTTGATTCGGTTTATGCTCTTGACTTTCGCTTTTACTATCTGGTTGGTGTATATCTTTGTCTTCCCATAATCGACAAGCCTGAATATAAAGCCATTCTTGTCTGTTACCTCATAATAATCGAAGGCATTGATATCATTCTTGACTTTAAATTCATAAACTTCACCGACTTTATAGATCTGTGATATCAGTACAGCAAAATCTTGTCTAAAAATAGGCTCATTATCGTCCTTATAACCTTTGAACAGACATATAATGCTCGTTGGATTTGTTCCTCGTTGAGATTCAAATGCCTTTACTTCACAATCAAAACCGTTGGCGCTGATCACGTAGAACAGGTCACCATTTGATATTTTCTTCTCTTTTACTGGGAATTTGTACTGTTTATCAATCTCGTAATCCATAATCTAAAGTGTTTGGTTGATCGTTAATACTGGTTGATGCAAAGTTACCAAAAACTCATCGAATAAAGGACATCAGTTGAAATGTTTCAGTAAAATCTTATTGGTAGTTAAAAAAAATGATGCAAGATTGCGGATTTCGATTAATTGCTTTAATTTTGTTGGTGGAAAACAAAAAGTGGCGAGTCATGAACAGGATTGAAAAGATATCGGTTGCCAGAGTCGTGTCGGATCTCATTAAGGCAGATTCAGTAATAGACAGCAGGGAAATGCAGCTGTTTAGTGTGGTGAAGAGTTCTTTCGGGCTTAATAAGGATTGTATGTGTGATGCCAGGTTTATCACATTTGCAGATGCCGTGAATAACCTGAGTTGTCTTGAGAAAACTGAACGCGAGAATTTGATGAACCTTTTCCGGGACATTACTCTTGCAGATGGAATGTGTAATAAGGACGAAGCACTTCTCATGATTGCTCTCATGTATTGTTTGGAGGATGACGATATTGATGCTAGTATGCTCCATGTTCAGGTTCCACAACAGGGTTTGCAGCTAAAAAATTCTCAAGTCATCTATGTCGAGTCACAGTTTGATGAAGAAATTAACAATGTGATTACTGCAAACTATCACCAGATTGAGAATGCTATGAGGCTGGCTGGCTTCGATTTCGCTTACATTCCTCAGATATCCAAGACCTATAAGGAAACCCCATCCAAATTGTTTCATGAAGTTTTGACATTCCTTACACCGAACTTGAATCCTGGTGAGTTGGAGCAGATCCATAACCAGATATCCTCTATGACCACAATCCAGTTCTGTAAAGAGCAGCTGAATGGAAAGCTGCATCTTCCTGGAATGACCGATACATATCCGGCTCTTCTGGTTAAGGTGGGAGAGACCGTCAGCGAGAGCAGCATTTTCGCTAACTTCCTTAAGGTCGATATTGAAGGTGATGTGCTTGAGGATATAAAGCATTTCATTTACAAGTTCACCTCGATGATGAATGCCGAGTACTCTATCATCAAGAATGTTTATAATGACTCTGAACGCTTCATTTATAGCGGAGTTTACAAGCAGATAATGGATTTGTGTCTGATGAAGGAGAACACAAAGAGCACCATCCTCATTGACCCCATGACCCAGAGGATCCGTTTCCCCGAGATTAACGAGGAATTGAAAGTAACCCGCTCGGAAAAGGCTTTATATATCTTAATCTTGGCCGAATCAATAACAGGTGGACTGAACCTTAACCGACCCACCACAGCCTCACAAATGAAGAAACATGATGAGAGAATGGCGAAGTTGATGAAGAAATATGGTGAGATTTACAGGTGTTTTGGTGGTGATAGTAATGATGTGCCTAATATTTTGGACTATACCATAAGAAACCCCAAAATCTCCAAGATCAACAAATGTATCACAAAACTGGAGAAGAAACTGACTTTCCCAGATGAATACCGTATCCTGAGAGATAACAACGGACTTTACAAGATAGCTGCCGATAGTAGTCTCATCTATTGCATCGATATGGACCAGAAGCCTTGGATGCAGTCGGAAGATTGGAGAAGAATTGTATCGATGTAGTCAATGGTAGGAATGAGAGATAGCCAAAATTCCTCCGCCTCAAATCCCCCAGCTGCCTTATAAATAACTAAAGAGAATTACGCCCCATTTTGGACTGCTGGCTTTAATAGAAGAAACA
>Ga0247611_10005303_pt1 | contig 17167 bp, 11 predicted proteins | sample 177DNAGHGhighgp2_FD_192422 | JGI IMG/M metagenome (GOLD analysis project Ga0247611, IMG submission 192422) | Sheep rumen microbial communities from Palmerston North, Manawatu-Wanganui, New Zealand - 1770 DNA GHGhigh gp2 | ecosystem: Host-associated > Mammals > Digestive system > Stomach > Rumen... | reverse complement strand
TAATGAAATATTTTCAACAGGGCGGTTCTATTGCCGCACAACAAGTTGCTCAAGAACAAGCACAGCAGCAAGAGGCTCAGCTAAACGAAATGTTTATGGCTCTTGCTAAGAATCCAAAGGAAACTTTAATGGCTTTACAGAAACAAGGCGTACAACCAAAGCAAGTTATTGAGCTAGCACAAAAAATGGCAGATAAGAATCCTGCCGCTAAGCAAGCCCTTGCAGCTCTGTCACAAATGAGTCAGATGGCTAAAGAAGGTGCAAAACTTCAATACATCAAGAGACTTCGCGGAGAATGCCCAGAAGGATATGAAGCAAAGACTTATAAGATTGGTGGTAAGATTTGCAAGAAGTGCGAGAAAATTGAAGCCGAGAAGTGTGGAGGTAAAGCTAAGAAGCACGAGAACGGTGGAGAAGCTGAACTCGTTACAGAATTTAAGGAACTCCGCTGTGGCGGAAAAACTAAGAAGAAATAATTATGACAGTCAAATTCGTAAAGCGCTTTCAAGCTGGAGGTGGTGCGAATTTTGCAGGCTCCGTTGGTGGTTCCTCTGGTTGGAATGGGACTATAGGAAAAAAAGTCAAACAACCTGGAGGAACCGACTCAACGTCAGCAGAAGAACAAATTAATCCTGATACGGACGTGCCAGAGGTAGACACAAAGACTAAACTGGCTGGTATGGGAATACAAGCAGGGCTAGACATCATTGATGCTGGAACTGATTTGTGGGCAAGCAAAGCTTGGGAAAACCTAGCCAAAGAAAAGGTAAACGAAGAGCGCGGTGTTCGAGACGAACTTGTGAAATCACAAAACATTCGTAGTAGAGCAGCTGCTATTGCCAGACAGTATGATCCCAGTAGTGGCCTAGGCGCTATGGCTCTTTCTTCTGCTCTCGGCCTAGTTGGACTTGGAGCATATGTACCGCAGGGTACAGATTACTCTACCTTCGCAAAACGTATAGGTCAAGGTGTTGGTCAGATTGCTGCTATTACTGCTAATGGCGTACAAGCACAAGGTGCTCAAGGTTCTCTTAACAATAGACGAGCTGGTGATACCTTTACTTTGTCCGCTAATCAAAACTCAGCTAATTATTCCAAAGCTGTTGGAATACAGGATGCTGAAGCGTTGGCCGGAAAGCAAGGAGCAAAACTGATTACAAGACACCACTTTATAAAATAATAGAATATGGTCAAAATATTTCAATATAATAATGTTGATGGGTCTGTGGAACTCAACACACCAGAGATTTTGCTGGTTAGTGAGTTCGGTGCGTTAATGGAAGATGCACGAAATATTTGTGATGAAGACAAACACGGCAAACTAAAACTTAGAGCTTTTAGAGAGTTCACTTACATATACCTTGCTCTTGATTGGCAAAGTCCATACGCAGACTTTGATGCACAAGAGCGCCATGAAATGGCTCTTAAAGATGCACACATGACAGAATCTGAGTTTAACAATCCTGAGTTCCGGGCTGCCTGCCGTAAATTTAAAGCCATTCAGGAATCAACTCGTTCTATAAGACTGTTACGTGCTGCCCAAGAGACCGTAGATAAATTCATGGATTATTTCCACAACATCGACCCAGAAGAACGAGATCCACTTACGGGTAAGCCGATTTTTAAGGTCAAAGACATTATGGCCGAGATTTCTTCACTGTCTAAGGTTCAAGATGAATTAAATACACTTGAATCTATGGTTAAGAAAGAAATTGCAGAAACCTCACAACTACGAGGCGGCTATGAAGATGGTTTCACTCCTAACTATTAATGAGTATGACAAAGGCAGTGGAAGCACCAGTAGTTGAGAAAAGAAAGAGAGGGCGTCCTAGAAAAACTCCAATTGTTGAACTTCCAGATGAAATTCAACAGATTGTTGCTGAAGTAAAACTCAAGGAGATTGAGGAAGAAAAGCAAGCGATGGAGGATATTAAAGAGGAAGTTCGTCAGCAACATAATGGTGGCTGGGATTTCACTAAAGAAGAAACTCCAATGTTTTTCGATGCCGATTACTCTTATGAACTTACTGGATATAGACCAATAAACAAAGAACAAGGTTTAGATTTTGACCCTAGTTGGTTTACCGAGGCAAGAGAGACATTCCTACGCACACATCATTACTGTGCTTATCATAGAAACACAAAAGCCTATGCAGACTTTTGGAATAGGGAATATGAACGCTGCAAGAATGGTATGACCGTAAATGGTTATACAATTACTGGCGATAATTACTTTTTCTTGAACTACTATCAACTTATGGACCTGGATTCAGCAGAGACTGCTGGTGAAGGTCGTACTTACATTTTCCCGAATTTCTATGTAGGGCAGTATGAATGGTTTCATTACGTTGAACTCTGTAAGAAGCTGCGTATGAATGCTTGCCTTATGAAATCTCGTGAAGTTGGTTACTCAGAGATTGACTCTGCTATTGCAGTTAATAACTATAACTGTCGTAGAAATACTATCAATCTTGTAGTTGCCAACCTCAGTGATTACCTCAACAAAACCCTTGATAAGATGTGGAAAGCTATGTCATTTATTAATGACTACACCGATGGAGGTTTCTTTAAGTTGCGTCAAGTAATTGATAAGGCTGATTTAAAGAAAGCTTCTACATATAAGATTATCAATGGTCAGAAAGTTGAGACTGGATGGATGTCTCAAATCCAAGGAATTATTGCTGATAAACCTTCTAAGATTAGAGGTGACCGTACTGACCTTCTTCTATACGAAGAGGCTGGTTCCTGGCCAGACTTGACTAAAGCCTTTACTCAGGCCGACGCTCTTGTTGGAACTCCAGGACACCAATGGGGAATCAGAATCCTTGGAGGAACAGGCGGTGATGCTGGTCCTGCACTTGAGGGACTAAGAAAGATGTACTATAAACCTCACATTTATGGTATTCTTCCTTACCGCCATAGATTTACCCCTGATGGTTCGCAGGTGATGACTGCTTACTTCATGCCTTGTTTTAAGGTTTTAAAATATCGTGGTTATACTGACCATAGAGGTTGGACTGACCCAGAGAAAGCAAAGGCTTTCTATGAAGAGAAAAGAAACCTTAAGGCTGAAGACCCTAAAGAACTTGTAGTATATTCAGCTGAGTATTGTTTTACCGCTGAAGAAGCCTTCTCTCTGGAAGGTGATAACAAGTTTAATAAATCAATCATTGCAGACCAACTTGCATCCATTAGATTACATAAACAAGCACCTCGCGTAGATGATGGAATTATTTCCTACACTTATAAAGGAAGTGCTCATACGAAAGAGAACATAAGTGGTTACCTTTGGAAACATATCGTTGCTGGTAAGGTACATATATTAGAACATCCGGTTTGGTCTGACTTATATAAAGCAGAACACCGAGAGGATGGAACAGATTACTCCGAAATGAATAATCTATACGTAGCCGGAATTGACTCTATTGATATAGGTCAAGCCGATACTTCTGTAAATACAGATAATCCTTCTAAGTTCTGTATATGTATTAAGAAAAGAGCCTTTGGCTTGCAGGAACCACAGTATGTTGCCTACTACAAGGACAGACCAGATGATATCCGAGAAGCATACAAAATTGCTATGTGCCTAGCCACTTACTATAAGGCTATTATCAATATAGAAGCAACTCGTGTATCTATGCTTACTTGGGCGAAAGAAAAAGGTTATTACAAATACTTTATGGCTCGTCCAAAAGCTTCTTATCCAGACATTAATAAGATTGGTAAGCGAACAGTTGGTACGCCAGCTACGCCTGCCATTATTGACCACCAAACCGACCTGATTAGAGACTACATCAATGATAGTGGTCACACTATATGGTTTGAGGAAATGCTGGATGAACTAATGAGATACACAGATGAAAACAAGACTCACTTCGATATTGTGGCTGCTATGGGTATGACCGAATTAGCAGACGAAGAGTTAGGAAACATTACTCCTGTTAAGGTAGTAAAAGAGGAAGTGGTTACAAATAAAGTAGGTTACTATATTGATGAACGTGGGTACAAGCGTTGGGGTGTAATTCCAGACACTACACAAAATGTACAAGTAAATTCAGAATTTGGGGAGCGAGGACCTAGGTCTAGTGACCCAAGAGCTTGGGGAATGGAATAACTTATGCTTACAGTAGAAATAATAGACAAAAAGACCAGACAATTTATTTGTGAGTTGTATGGTTGTGACTACAAAAGGGAGTTACGCATAAAGCCACTTCCTACGATTGGTTGGGAAGTTGGGATTCCTCTAGGAAATGACGAAAAACCTTTTGTAGTCGCGATTGAAGCAGAGGGAGATACGTTTCTTAAATATTTACGTAGAAGTTTACAAGAATCTAATTTAGGTTCTCATAGATACTTTACTTTATCGCTAACGTATCCAAGAAGTTACTTTGAGGGAACTGAAATCCCTACTTAATCACATAAATATGGAAAAAAGTAAAACCGATAACGAGCTTATTCAAAAAACTGATATAGCTATTGCAGAGCTGGTTTACGATAAAGATGAATTACAAAAAGCATACAACTACTACAACTGCAAACGTGATGCGGAACAATTCAGGTACCTAGAAGAGAACTTCGGAATTGGAAATCCTACTTCAGTTGAATTCACACCGCTAATACGTAAACATGTTGATGCTTTGATTGGTGAGTATCTCGGTACTCCAATCCTACCAAAGATTTCATGTAAAGATACACGCACTATTAGTGCTATGACTCGTGAGAAGGAGTTATATATCTCAAGAGAAGTGCATAAGCAACTTCAGAAGAATTTAAAAAATAAGTTGCTTGACTTTATGGAAACTGGAGACAGCGGAAAACTAGTTGACCCATTTATCCAGTCACAGTTAGACACTCTCATTGAAGATTTGAATAATAACTTTATTTCTCAGTATGAAATTGCTGCTCAGAACGTTCTGCAATATATTATGCAGAATCGTAAGACCGATTTCAAAACAAAACTTTGGACTCTACTTAAAGACTTATTAGTCACAGGATACACTTTTTATCAGGCCGTTCCGACTGCCGAAGGTAATAATGTATCAATTGATGTGTTAGACCCGCTAAATACTTTTATCGATAAGAATCCTAATTCGCCTTATGTGAAGGACTCATACCGCGTAGTTGTTCGTAAATGGATGACTAAGTCTCAAATTTTGAACAAGTACGGAAGAGAAATGTCAAAAGAAGACGTTCAGAATCTAAAAGACCAGTGGAAAGAAGCTTTAGACTATTCAGCTAAATATATTCGTCTGATGCACACTTCGCATCCTTGCGGTTCCCTTGGAATTGTTGGAGACCATGAAGCTGTAGTAGAGCCAGGTAAACCAAGACAAAAAAACAAAGGATACAATCCTAACTATGAACAAATTCCAGTTTACGAAGTAGAATGGATTGAAACTGACAAGAACTTTGTAATGCAACTGTATCAAACAGTTCGCATTGGTCAGGACATTTACATTCTTCGTGGTAAGAAAGAAGATGTAGTTCGTAGTGTAGACAATCCATCTTACTGTGGATTAACTGTTAATGGTGTTTATTTTGATAATAGAAATGACGAACCATTCTCATTAGTTCTCGCTTGTGCTAATCAGCAAGATAGATACGATTTATTAATCTTCTATCGAGATAACTTAATTGCTAATAGCGGAACTACCGGTGACTGGATTGATGAATCTTTAATTCCTACAAACTTAGGAGTTAACTGGCCGGAACGATTAAAGTCTTGGTTAGCTTACAAGAAACAGGGTGTTGCCTTACTAGACACAGCCCAGGATGGAAGATTGGCTACAGGTCAAGCTACTCTAAATACTATCTTTAATGGTTATGATGATACTGTAAAGGTTCAAGCAATCCAAGCAATTCAAACAGCTATTGATGCCGTCGAACAAACAGTATCTTCTATTACTGGTGTATTCAGAGAAAGACTTAATGGTATTCAAGCACATGATGCTGTTACTAATGTAAAGATTGGTCAATCTAACTCCTTTACAATTTCCAAACAGTGGTACGCACATATGGACGTACTTACAGAAGAAATGCTTACCGATTCTTTAAATCTTGCTAAGATTGTATTTAAGAATGGTTTAACTGGAACAATTGTACTTGGTGATAAACTACAAAAGATTTTCACCGCACTTCCAGAGTATTTCACAACTTCAGACTGGGACATTCATGTTCTTGCTAATTCTGACATAGTTAAAGACCTAGAACAAATAAAAGCTTTAGTTCCAGAACTTGTTAAGGCTGGCGGTATTCAATTGGATACTCTATTTGATATTATGACTTGTAAAAGTCTATCGGAAGCTAAGTTTGCAGCAAAAGAAGCTATTAAGAAGCAGAAGAAAGAGAATGACCAAATTGGTCAGCTGCAACAGCAAGTACAACAGCTTACACAGCAACTTCAACAGGCTCAACAAGAACTTCAGAAGGCTCAACAGCAGGTACAGCAACTTAATGCCGAAAAATTACAAATTGAAAGACAGAAGGTTGAATCTGATACTCAAGTTAACATGTATAAGGCTAAAACCGATAGAGACTATAAGGAAGCCGAGGCACGTAATGATGCTCTTAGAACTAAAGTTGAAATTGACCAGTTGCATGATGGTAACCCTTATAACGACACAGTAAAACAATTACACTAATATGGAATTAGCTATAGAAATTACTCCGGACTATCATGGCAGTATTGCTATTATAGACTATACAAGAGAGACTGAGTACATTAATGAAGAGGTTGAAGACCTACTTCCTAGTTACACTAGATTTAAGTTCTCAGAGACTTGTACAATAGATGCCTTAAACAGAATAACCAGTCAGGAAGTAACCACACAGTTAACTACATATACACAACATGACCATGAAGCCGACTCCGTAAGATTCCCTCTTGCGGAGGACGGTTTCTATTCTGTTGACCATGTGGTACTACCAACAGTAGAGTGGTTATATAAAGTTAAGGATTTAGACCTCTCCTATTACAGAAATGGAATTTATGTTACAGATGGTTATCAGTGCTATATCTATAGAAACAACACACTATCACCAGTTGAAATCCAGGAAGTAATTAATGTTAATCCTGAATATACCACAATTTCGATAGCAAGTTACAAGGTATTTAGTATTGATAGACTAAAACACTGTTACATGAATCTTGCTCGTAATATTCTCAATTCGGCTGGACGCTGCTTAAAGGTTGATAGCACAATAAGATTTAATCGCGACTTCCTATTAATGACTATTACAGTTATTAATTTCTACTTGGAAGAGAACGAATACACCGAGGCTGAGTTGGTATTAGAACAGCTAGCTTGCTACAATCTTTGCGACGCTACAAATACTAAACCATTTAATTCAAAACCCTGCGGATGCAACCATTAAAGAGAAAAATAATAGAGGAGTACAACAAATTGGTACAATCATTATTTGTTGGAAAATCATTTGATTATGATTATATATTAGATATGATAACTTTCATCGAAATTGGAAGTGCAACCAGTAATCCAGAGTTAATTCAAAATTATTACTTAAATAAATGATAGAACCCGATTATAGACACGTTCTCTTTAAGGATTTAAAGAATTACCTTAGCAAGAAGGATTATCTAAGTGGTTTTACCTCAACAGAGCAAGCCTGGATTCGTAAGAATATTGGCGCTGCATCTGCAGATGCTGTAGAGGCTATTAAGGGTAAGGCTATTAGTGTAACCTATGATGAATTGGAGAACAAAATCGAAAACGAATCTCTTGTTGTAGGGGCTGTTTACTTAATTACGGATTTTCAAACTATCTATCAATCAAAAACACTTAATGCGGAGGGGAAGTATGTTACTTTCGGAAGCGATATACACCCCTCCAAAGTGTATAAGATAGCAGCTATTGCTATCACACCTAGTTCGTTACTATCCACAGTTTCTATAATAAGTGATGACCCAACCTCCATATTTTGGAGTGTCCAGTACGACGTTACTAAAGAAACTTTAGATGATGGCAAGACCACAAAGGGTAGAATAACTTACTTATCAGATAATAATTTTAATCAAGCTCGATTTGATTTTAAAAATATGTTAATAGAGTCTGGTTCTCGCTTCTATCATGCTTTGTCTGACGTAGACGGGAATGATAATTCAGACCAGTGCTTTAATAACAATCTGTGCTTTGCTAGCGACATAATTTTAGTAGGAAATTGCTCTAATAATTGTATATATGGTAACAATGTTAAATTCCTTGTGCCTGTAAGCAACTTAACTGGGGAGTTAAATAATGTATATGTTTATAAAGATGATATAAAATTGAGCAATGAAACTGCAAAAACGACAATACTATATGATGGTGTTTATCACATAGACTACCTAGATTTGGAAACTTTAACTCATCAATTTTATGCGATTTCCAACGATATACACGTCTCCTAGTGAAAGACCGAAGTTTGATTTCTTACAGACAAATAATTATTTGAGCGAATTCAAATCTGAAGTCGACAAAGCTAGGGTAAGAGAAAATTTAGGAATCCCGGATGAATATACCCTTTATTGGGGTAACATGAAGGGAAACATTGCTAACCAAGAAGATTTAATACAACTAATTAGTGAGCTACATCAGGGAATTAATAATACCTTCTCTGTTCAAATTACCACATTACAAGACAACGTAGCTTCACTACTAAGTAACCAACTAAGACAAAACAACGAAATAGCAAGTTGTCTACAAGTTACTGAGGATCTACGTCCGTATCTTGAACGTCTCAGCGGTATTACAAGAGAACTGGATGCCCTCAGAACTGATGTAGCACAGAACGCAACTGCTATTAGTATGCTTGGAGGTGGTGAGGATATCTTCATTAACCTTCCAGATAAGATTACCACAGTGCAAGAGAGAATTAATGAACTTTCTGGACAGATTGCTGCTAATACAGCTCGAAGCAACACAAATGCTTCTGATATTGCGGCAGTTCGTACTCAAGTAAATTTAAACTCAACTAATATAACTGCATTACAAGCTCAGATTGCTAGAATAGGTGATTTGACAAATATTACTGGAGTTGCAGCACAAGTTGAGGCTAACACAGCACAAATTGGTAATCTAAGTACAAGATGTAACACTTTAGACTCACTACTTGTATCTGTACGTGATACATTATCAGCTCAAGTTAATGACATCTATCAAATTAGAATTGGACAGAGTAATTTAACTTCAGATTTTAACAAGCTTAGTTTAAAGGTTACAACTTTAGAAACCAGCGTGAATCAATTACAAGATTTTCACAATCGTTATGATTCCGCAGCCATGTTTGCACAAATAAATTCAAATGCAGCTAATATTGCTGCACTGCAAACTTTACTTGGAAATATTCCGAATCAACAGAATATACTAGCACGTCTTGCTAACCTAGAATCTAAACTATCTGAGGTTGTTCTTACTGACCTTGTTGTTAGTCAACCTTATATTAGTGTTACTTCTAATAGCGACCCTGTACAAATAACACTTACAGCTAGATACAGCTCTGGTTCTGTTCAAGATGTTACAAACTCTTGCACAGCTTCTTCTAACAACAATGCTGTTGCTTACTGGAATGCTGGAAGAATAGAAATTGCTGGTGCTGGTACTGCTATTATTACATTTACCTATAATGGCTTTACAGCAACTACAACAGTTACTATTGCAGACGTACAAGAAGTTACTCCTTCTTATATAGGTTACGCTATGACATCAGAGGAAGTTGTTCTAAATCCTCAATGCAAGATTACTGGAACTTTGGGAGGCTCTTACAATGCAGTCGAATGCACCGATGCTCCTTACTACTTATGGATTATTACTCCTCTAGTAATAAGAACTTTCTTAGAGAACAATATGTGGACATACGATGTTCCTGGTGACAACATTGACCTTACCTATGGTGAGTTTAATGGAATTACATACAACGTTTATAAATTCCACGGTGATGGTCTCTTTGGTGAGTCAGATACATTGAATGGACCAACCACAATAACAATTTCAACTAACTAAGTATGGCAGTAAAAGTATCTGGTGTTATAACTCCGCAATCTGGAAGTTATGTAGCACAAGCCGAAAACATCGCCTTTACTGAAGGCGGGACAGCTGTTAGTTTACAGTTAAAATTAGCTACGCTCGCACAGGAAGTTGCCGACTTAGCTAGTACAGCTGTTACAGGTACTGCTGACGATATTATTTACGAAGGCAGTACCACAATTAAACAAAAGATCGCTAGTTTAGAAAATAATCTAGGAACTACCGCAGATAGAATTGCATATTCTTACGATAATAATGGAGAAACTGTAACCACAAATGTTAAGGCTGTTTTAGATTCTTTAAGAAGTGCTCTTGATGGAATTTCTGACCTTGATACCAAGACTGAAAACATCAGACAGTACGCAGAGCGTGCTGAAAATGCAGCAGCTGTTGCTGAAGCCTACCAAAGAATCTTAACTGCTTCTGTTAATGAAAAGATTACAGAAGCTACAGAAATTAGTAATGAAGCAAAGAGTGCTGTCGCTGGTGCTTCTGCACAAATTGCTAAACTTACTGGAATTGCAGAGCAGCTTAACTCAGTGTTCGAGGATGATGGACAGATTCAGGTAATCGGAATTTCTGAGTATCGTAGCTTAGGAGCCGCTTATCATGCTGAACATCCAAATACAGTTTACTTCTGTTACGATGATGAAACTACTGAAACAGCACTCCACACAATTTCTGGAGTTCCAAATGATTCTACGAAAGGTAGTGTTGTTGGAGGTGGTGCTTATCATGCTGGAACCTATGCCACTTTAGTAGCACTTCCAAAAGCTGGTTACGTATTTGACCACTGGGGAGATTCCGATGGTGATGGACAGCCTATTGTAGACAATCCACGAAGTGTACTAATGGGAGAAGGGGATTTAACATTCTATGCTTACTTTGTTGATTATACACCTTCTGCTAATAATTAATAACCTATGATTAAGCTTCACGACAAACAGGGTGGAAGCCGACAAGTTAAGGCTGTGTTCTATATGCAGCTAGCTCTAGTTAAAGTAGCACATGCTGCTCAAACTTTGTGGGAGCAACTTGCAAGCTGCTTTGGTTCAGGGTTCTGGATTAGAGCTAATCTTTGGAAGTCGAATGAACTTTGGAAACACTAATTAATATGGCAATTACAAACTACGAAACAAGTTGGGAAGGCATGACTGGTCTTGATGTTGAGACTTTTATAAAGGAAAAACTTCAAGCTAATGAAACTGCCGCAAACGCGTTTGCACAAAATGGTGTTGTTAGAATAGTTGCAGCATACAAAAATGCTGGGCAGCTTGATGAAGACCCTACGACAATCGTTATCCAGGGCTTCAATGTTGCTGGTGAGGTTGTCACAACTTCTGAGTTCTCGACAATAACCCAGGCTTCTTACACACAATACATTAACTCTTTAGATCGTGACTATTCTTATAGTCTAATTGTAGGAAAGGGACAGAATTTGGAACTCCCTTATGACTACTTTGTATTAGATGAAAATTCCAATAAAGTTGCCGGTTATACCGCAAAGGTTAATTTTGTAATTACTTGTGGAGGAAATAAGAAGACCCATGAAACTACTACTTATAAATCAACAAGGTCTTCTGTAACTCCTCTTGGTAGCTTTACAATTCCGGCAGATAAATTAATGATTGGAAACAACCATATCGAAATGACTGCGGTTACTACAGTTGGCACAACACAAACTTCTGTATATACTCAGGGTTACGATGTTTATGTTTCTGATTTAAAACTATCAGTAACTGTATCTGATGGATACTATAATCCTAGAAGTAGCTCAGACAAAGTAAGATTTAACTTTACTGTAACTGATGCTAATGGAAATGGTGTTCCTAAAACATTCACTGTTAAGAAGAGACTGTATATTTCTAGAATTGGTGCTAGTTATCTATCTAGTTATGCTAATAACATAACCGCTGATTTTGTTGCTGGAACTTATGCAGACTATGTGCATGGTGCTACCAGTTACTTGAACACTGATTTAGCCGGTTTACCTACAATTGCTTTCTTAGCACAGGCATACATTACTGATGATGAAGGCGCAGAATTTGTTTCTAACACTGTTTTAGTTCAAATGCTCTGCACTGATGGTTTACAGCAAACTCCAGATACTGCATATGCAGCTGTGATGTTTAATGATGTAAATCTTGACAAATCTACTATCCTTACCACCAGTAAACAGTATGCAAAGGTAAATTACTCCTTATACATGTATAGTGTTAATGGAAGTAATTATAATATTAGCACTCAGCTATCAGAAAGTGCTCAAGTAATTAGAGCTTCTGGTAGTGTTCCTGCTTCTGAATTAACACCAGTAACCTATAGTTTAGTATATAGAGAGCCCGGTGATGTAAGTGTTTCTATTGGTACTTTCAGTTTTGTCAACACAGTATCCGCTTTGGCTACTGGTATGGCAGAACCTACAGGCGCAAGCCTAAACTTAATCGCAACAGAAAAGGCAGCAGGTTCTAGAGACGAAACTTGGACTGATGGTACTACTACTTGTGATTTTAACGGATTTGACTGGGTAAGTAATGGTTGGCTATCAACACCTGAAGGAACTGCACTTGTAGTTACAGGTGGTGCTGCTCTATCCATAAATTACTCACCATTTGATAGAACTAAGTATAGTTTTAACGACTATCCTTACACAATATCATTCCGTTATAAGATTGCTAATGGTTCTGACGAATCCGAAACATTAATTAGCTGTATGGCTAATGACACTGGATTTGTTATTAAACCTCAGTACGTAGAACTAAAAACTAGTGCTCTGGTTTCTCAGAATATTAGTAACGATGATGTACACGAAGTAACTTTTGTGTACTACGGAAACTCCGAAGGAAGCGGTCTATATCGTGGACTTCAAGCTATTTATATTGATGGAACTATCCAGACCATTGCTGCTGCTGGTGCTTTCGTACCTCACACTACATCAATTGCTGTAACAGCAACAACTGCTTCAGTATATCTATATAGTGTAAAAGCATTTAGAAGAGCTCTATCTTTTACTGAAATTCAATCTCTGTATTGCTTTAATCAGTCTGATACTGAGGCTATCTCTTCTTATGTGTTAGAGAACGATATCTTCAAGGCAAATACAACCGCTATTGGAGATTACGGTCAAAGCATTGATAGAACTAAGCTTCCAAAAGATTCTGTAGTTCTTATATTATATGGTCGTGAAGATAATCCAACACCTTGGGCAACTATTAACAGTTATGTTAAGTCTGAGGAGAACAAGAGTGCTAAACACGCTTTAGCTGGAGCACACATGTACACTGTTGGATATGCAGCTCACCCTATGAACTTCTACTTGGTTGGAGGTTGTTTAGGTGCTCAGGGTACTTCCTCAATGGCTTATCCTATTAAAAACTTCAGACTATATCTAAACAAAAAGGCTAGTGGTTCTGGTATTGCTGAGCATGATGCAAAGACAAGCATAATCGGATACGTCGAGCACTTCTATCAAGGAAATGCAGAAAATCCTCTCCCAGCAAACTTCAATCCAGATGCTGCTGATTCTGCAAGCCTTGAAGCTTGGGAAAAGAGAAAAGCAAAGGGTAATTACTACACTGCTGAATACGCAATCTTCTCAAAGGATTATATTAATCCAGAGACTGGAGTTGGTGATTCTGTAGAGTCTGCTCCTGCTAACAGATTTTGTATGAAAGCAGATTACGCTGAATCTTCTGGTGTTCACAACACAGGTTTCGCAAGATTCTCAAATGAACTATTTAAGAGTTCTGCAGCCCTATCTGCTACTGATATTACATCAGCAAACGAAAGTTCATTAACTCCTCCACAGCAGGCTGTTTCTGTTGCTGACCCAGTATACAAGAAAGATGTTCGTATGAACATTGACGGTAGACCTATTTACCTATTTGGTGTAGCTCCTGCTCATACAGAGAACGGAGTTAGTGTTCCTGAAACTGAATACTATTTAGGTCGTTACAACTTTAACAATGATAAGTCAAATGTTAAGGTGTTCGGCTTTGAAGGTGTTAAGGATTACGAAAATAATCCAATAGTGAAAGCTGAAGGTAAGGCACTTCAAATGCTTGCTCTACAAAGCGGTATTGACCCTTACTATGCAGAAACTCACCTAGCTTCTGCTGATGCTGAATACATCAATCCTACAGAGTGCTGGGAATTTAGTTCAAATGATGGTATTTCTCGTGAAATGGGTTCATTCCACTACGATAAAAATACTGCATTTACAACAACTCTCGATTCTCCTGACACAATGGATAATAGTGTTCAGGCGGTTGCTTGGCTAAATGCTACTTGGGAATATCGTTATCCAGACCTTGAGGATGAACCCGGTGATTTGAGATATCGTAGAGGTGAAAGTAAGCCTTACTTACTATATAATCTGTATAACTTCCTATACGATAATAACTATGATTTAAATCCTAGTCAGACTACATTAAATAGATTTGCTGATAATCTTCACTACTATTTCAATGTAAACTCTGCTATTAAATACTTTGTACTAACTCACTGGTTCCTATGTATGGACCAGCGTATTAAGAATAGTATGCTAGCTTTCTGGTGCGACCCTTACGGAGTAAGTGAAGAAGAAGCTGCTGCTTCTCCTATGCACTACATGAGAGCTTACTATATCTTCTATGATAATGATACTATTCTTGGTCTAGACAATGCTGGTGCTATTATTAACCCTTGGGACTTATATGAAACTGATACGGGAAGCGAAAGCCTCCACGCTAAGAGTTACAACCAATTCCCTGGTAATGGTATCCACGGTCTATGGACTAACTTACAAAAGTGCTATGAACTTTATAGAGATGGTAAAGAGCAGCTTTCATCTGCATATAAACTTGGTGGTTTAGTAGCTACTGCATATCGTAATATGCGTGCTGTAGCAACAGATGAAGTAATCCACTCCTACTTCGATAATAAGTTCCCAGACGCTGTTCAGAATGTAGACCTTGAGGTTAAGTACTTAAATCCTAATAGAATCAGAACTGCTAACGCTCAGTTAGAGTTACCTCAACACCTAGAAATGGCTCAAGGTACTCGTGAGTTCCACAGAGCTAATTTAATTACAAAGAGAACTCTTTGGCTAGACGACTTATATGGAGCTGAAACTCGTAAGAACTACATGCTTCAGTATAAGACTCCTGGTCAGCCAGGACAAGACAGTGGTACTGTTGCATTTACAATTAATCCAAACTTCAGATTCTGGAATTTCTTCCTAGATTGGAGTACTCTACATAGAGAGTCTGGATTTGTAACACCAGCACAGGTTGCTACTCTTCCTGCTTATGCTACTGATAAGTTCTCTGTTTCTGACTTCGTTCAGTTCTCTGATTTATACGCTTGTAAGTCAATTGACTTCTCTAACTATACTTGGGACCCTAACTACGGTATTGGCCAGACACTTGTAAATGGTGTATTCCCATTCCTAGAAGACTTTAAGTTACACCCAGTTGACGGTGCTACAACAATTTCTCAGGGAATTCCTTGGGTAACACCACAGTCAATGCCAAACTTAGTAAGTTTAGTGTGCTGTAATTTAATTCCTAGCACAGGTTCAACTTATGGTACATTTAAGCTTCGTGATGGTAATGTAGAGTTCTCTAAGCTTGAAACTCTCGATTTAAGAGGAACTCCTATCAGTGAAGTAGTATTCCCTAATAGTGCATCTTTAAAGACTATCAATCTTGATAATCCAGTAACTGTTAACTTAACCAATAAGAGTAACGTTACTTCTATAAATATTGGAACCACAAACTTAAACAGCTTAGTAGTGCGTACTTCTAGTTCTGCTGTTTATGGTTGGGCACTAACTGCCGTAAATACAATATTTGGAGAAAACCAAAAGGATGTTACTATTGTATTTGGAGAAGGTCCTGAACATCCATACATAATTAACGCGGATAATGCTAATCAACTAGTTTTACTAGACCAGTTAGCAACTAAGGTTAAGAATGGTGGAGCTGGACATACTAACGTAACAATTTCTGGTAATATCTTTACAACAGAATCCTTTGATTCTGAAGATATTGGAGAGATTTTCCAGAACTTAAATATTACTGACCAACTTTCTGGTGATGGTTTTGCTCTGACTTGGCAAACTGACCTTTATGAGGATAGCATCGTTGCTACTAACGACAATGTAGATAGTCTAAATTGCTTAGTACTTCGTGCTAATATGGATGTTGTTAACTGGTCAATTAAGGTTGACGACCAAGATGGTTACACACTTAACAACCGTGTTAAGATTGTGAAGACTACAAAGCAGCGTTGCTACATCCACGCAGACCCTTACGAGGTTAATGCACAATATGATAACAAAGACCATAAACTAGTAGTTTACGCTGAACTTGCTAACGGTGATGTTTATGATTCTTACACCTTATCTGGTCGTGAGATTATGATTTACTACACACCAATCAATTACTTAAGCGCTTCAACTGAAACACCTTATGTAACTGGTGTAGCTTCACCTATTGACTTTACATTTAATTCTAATACTAAGACTCACATGCTGACACAAGCATACGTTGCGGCAAATCCTTCAAGCTTTGCAGCAACTCCTACAAATAATGCTAGTGTTACCTGGAGATATAATCCTGATGGAATCTTAGTTGGAGCTAATGTAACTCTATCAAATCAGCAAGACAGTACGATTAACTTTAACATTCTTGGAGTTAAAGCCAATATTACAATCTTCTATGATTCTGAAATTGTTTCATCTTTCTCAAATGTTACTAACACATCAGACTTATACTGGATTAAACTTTTAAGAACTGCATTAGGTCAGTCTTATAATATTGGTAACTCTTTAACAAAGAGCCAGGCTTCCAAAATTTCATTAATCGATACTACTAACTATTTTAATATTGTATGTACTCAGTTAGGTGACCAGCAGATTACAACTCCTCAAAACTTTGTAAGTTTACAGTACTTTAAGTTAGGTAGCGGTACTAATGGAGTATTTACTGTTCCTGCTGTAGCATTTACCAATATGTCATTCCCTGTAGGCACTACTGCTGTGCAGTGGGATTCACTCCCAACTAATGTAGCAAGTATTGGTACAATTACTGTGAGAGATACAGTTAAGAAAATGCTGGTTAACTTAACCGCAGATGCTTATTTACCTAACGTAGTAATTGATTTAAG
>Ga0247611_10005302_pt1 | contig 17168 bp, 10 predicted proteins | sample 177DNAGHGhighgp2_FD_192422 | JGI IMG/M metagenome (GOLD analysis project Ga0247611, IMG submission 192422) | Sheep rumen microbial communities from Palmerston North, Manawatu-Wanganui, New Zealand - 1770 DNA GHGhigh gp2 | ecosystem: Host-associated > Mammals > Digestive system > Stomach > Rumen... | reverse complement strand
AACGTGAGTTCGATGAAATTTAATTGATTGAAAATTAGGAACATAGCGGAATTTTTAGTAATTTTGTAGTGCTAAAAAAATAAAAACCAAAATAACCGCTATGTTTCCTGATTGCAAAATTACAGAAATATTCTTCATGTGTGATGAGTTCAGTAAGAATTTTGACGAAATTGTCTCTAAAAACTCGCTAACTGAAGGTCATTCCGAGAAGAAACGCAAATATCACCGTGATGGCAGGATGTCGGACTCCGAGGTGATGACCATTCTGATCCTGTTCCACAATTCCGGCTACCGATGCTTGAAGCACTTCTATCTGGATTATGTGTGCAAGCACATGAGGCACCTGTTCCCTAAGACCGTGTCCTACAACCGTTTCGTTGAGCTGCAGAAGCGGGCGGTAATCAAACTTGCTGTGTTCGTCAAGACCATTCTGATGGGCAAGTGCACTGGCATCAGTTTCATCGACAGCACCCCGTTGAGGGTATGCAAGAACCAGCGCATTCTCCAGCACAAGACCTTCAAGGGCATTGCGCAGAGAGGCAAGTGCTCTGTGGGATGGTTCTTTGGCTTCAAGCTACACATCATCTGCAACGAGATGGGCGAGATCGTCAACTTCATGTTCACGCCTGGCAACGTGGATGACCGGGACCCGCTCAAGGTGGAGCGTTTTACAGAGGAACTCTACGGAAAGATTATCGCCGACCGGGGATACATCAGTAAAGACCTGTTCTGCAAACTCTTTGTCAATGGCATTCAGTTGATAACCAAGTTGAAAAACAAGATGAAGAACTCGCTGATGAGTGTCGCCGACAAGGTGCTGCTGCGCAAGCGCGCCATCATTGAGTCGGTCAATGACGAGTTGAAGAACATGGCTCAGATCGAGCACTCCAGGCACAGGTCGCTACACAACTTCGTCAACAACCTCATGGCCGGCATCGCCGCTTACAGTTTTTTCCCGAAGAAACCCATGCTGCAATTTGTCCGTGAAGTTGATAAACAATTGACTATCTAATGATTATTTTCGTCGAATTCACGTTAAATAGAATCTGGAAAATCTATATATTGTAGATCTTCCAGATTCTCATGAGGTGATTATTTATTAAATAATGTGTATTGTTATCGTTGAGATTACTGCTTCTCACCGGTAACACGCTCAAGCCAGCTTACCATGCCCCACATCACACCCATGGCGACAAGGCAGATAACCAGGAAGACGGCCCAGCACATCCACAGTTTGGGCATCTTGTTGAGCATGACCGGACCTATCCAGATGAACAGGTTGCCCAGAGCGGTGGCACCCAGCCACAAGCCCTGGCAGAGTCCCTGCAGGTGCTTGGGAGCGATCTTGGTCACGAACGACACACCCAGCGGCGAGATGAACAACTCGGCAACAGTCAGGAAGAAGTAGGTGGCGATGAGAACCCACCACTGCGACTTCATGGCTGCCTGCTGGTCAATGCCCATGGCACGGAAGGTCTCACCGTTAGGATAGTCATAACCCATGCTCAGGATAACCAGGAACAGGTAGGCCAGACCGGTGATACCCATACCGATGACAATCTTTCTCGGGGTTGAGATGGCATGGCCAGCACGGGCACGCATGGCAAAGATCCACATGATGATCGGGGTGAGAACGATGACAAAGAACGGGTTAACAGCCTGCCAGATCTCGGGTGCGATCTTGTCGGTGATGACATAGTCACGAGCGAATACCGACAACGACTGACCGTTCTGGTGGAACGAGAGCCAGAAGAACACGCAAACGCCCAGCACTGCAAACAAGGCGGCCATGCGCTGCTTGATTTCCTTGGCCATAGCCTGACGCTCCTCGGGGGTGTAGTCCTCGGTGGCGACGGCCTCCTTCTTGGTGGGAGTGGGGAAGATTTTCTTGAAGGCGATGAAGATCACCAGCGACAGGAACATGGCTACAACCGATGCGATGAAACTGTAGTGAACGCCCGTGTTGAACACCTCAAGGTAACTGTTGCAAGCGGCGCTCATGTTATTCAGGTCGAGTCCACCCTGGTTCACCTTCTCCATCAGTGCGGTGAGGTTGGTCATCTGCTCACCGGTCATGTTTGCGGCATCGTTCAGATACTGGTGGCACAATGCGGGAAGTCCAGCGTCATAGACCATACCCTTGACGCCCAGCCACCACTGGCGCAGCAGCGGAGCGACGAACGGGGCAATCAGGCCACCGATGTTAATGAACACGTAGAAGATCTGGAAGCCCGAGTCGCGGCGTTCCTTGATTTCCTTGATCTGGTCGTCGGAATAGCCCTTGGCGATAGCGTCGGCCTCCATGTTGTCATACATCTGGCCGACGATGGCCTGCAGGTTGCCCTTGAACAGACCGTTACCAAAGGCAATCAGGAACAAAGCCACACAAGTGAACACGAGCAGCCAGGTGTGGTTGCCTGCTGAGTGTACTACAGGAATAGACAGCAGCACATAGCCAGCGGCCATGATGATGAGACCCCACTGGATGGTGCTCTTGTAATTCTGGGTGCGGTCGGCAATGTAACCGCCGACGAGGCCCAGGACATAAATACCGGCATAGAAGACGCTGTAGATCACACCGGAAACGCCCTCGTCAAGGCCGAACTTGGAGCACAGGAAGAGCAGCAGCACGGCATTCATGATGTAGTAGCCAAAGCGCTCGCCCATGTTGCTCAACGCGGCAGGGATTAGACCCTTGGGATGGTTTTTAAACATAATTCTGTTAGTTTTTTTTGATTGGTTAATTATAAATGATATTCTTATTGTTGTGCGAGTTTAGCAGCCAGCTTTTTCACGTGCAGTGAAAGCGATGGCATAGGCCCTGACCTGCTTGATCATCGCCAGCAGGCCGTTGCTGCGTGTGGGTGACAGGTGCTCCCGCAGCCCAATGCGCTCGATAAAATACAAGTCGGCATCGAGCACCTCCTGGGGTGTTGCCCCGTCGAGCACGCGCACAAGCATCGAGATGATGCCCTTGACGATGATGGCGTCGCTGTCGGCCTGCAGGCGCATGCGGCCGTCAATGCAGTCGGCCTGCAACCACACGCGGCTCTGGCAGCCGTCAATCAGGTTGTCGGCCGTCTTGTACTGCTCGTCGAGTGCAGGCATGGCATTGCCCATGTCGATAATGACAGAATAGCGGTCCATCCAGTCATCCAATCCTTCAAATTCCTCAATGATTTCTTCTTGTCGTTCGTTGATTGTTGACATTGAAATGATGATGTTTTTAGTTTAACCTCCAAAGATAAGTTATTTTTTTGAAACACGGCCAATTTGGGTAGTTAAAATTGAGTTTTGACACCTAAAAAGGGCCTTATAAAGCAAAAACATGTCCCACGGCCATCAAGAGCTGTGGGACATGACTATTGAGTTATATTACCAAATCCTTAGTATCAGAAGAAGTCGATGAGGCGCTTCTTCACCTTGGTAGCCTTGCTCAAGATGTTGTTAATCGAACGGGGATTAGCAAAGATTTGTCCACCGCGCGTCTGGGCATAGCGGTTATCAAGTTCCTCCTTGGTGCGCTGGCGGTTATCCTTCTCCTGCTTAACCACCTGATAAACATAGACAGCCTCCTGACCCTTCCAGGGACCCTGGAGCTTGCCTTGAGGAGCGACAGCCATGCGACCAATGATGCCATTCTCACCCATGAGTTTGGGGTTGGAAGCGGCACCAAAGACAACATTGGCGGTATCCACTTGAGCACCCATGAGAGCAGCATAGCCGTTCAGATCCTTAGCCTTGCCAGTGTACTGCTTCATGAGGTCGTCGCCCTTCTTGCTCTTGCGTACACGCTGGGTGAGCATCTCCTTGCCCTGTGCAAAGTTGTAGGGCAGATAACCATCCTTGTAGATGTCGTCGATGGCCACAGCCAGCAGCACGCTGTTATTGTCGCTGAAGATGGGCGAAACATCACCCTTCTTGTTATCGAAGGCCCACTTGATGGCCTTGCGGCTATCCTTGATGCCACCACCATACTGGCTCATGCCAAGCTGGGGCACACTGGGCGAAATCAGCATCTCCTGAGCATTGTAACCAGCCTTGGCAGCATTGTCCTCAAAGTCCTTGATGGTCTTGTTCTTGTTGAGGTAGGCCTGGAACTGGTCACGCAGCTGCTCACTGGTCTTGGTGCTGGCATAGGCATCATAGGTCACTGTAGCCATGGTGTAGAAAGTCTTGGGGGCCTTCTTGTCATTGACCTTGAGGAACTGAGCGCCCTGCTCGTTGCTGTTGTAAACAAAGAACACACCGGGGGTGGCGTTGGCAATCTTGGCCTTCATCGAGTCGGGCGTGTTGAAGATGCGCTGCCACTGGCTGAGCTGTCCGTCAATCTTCTGGGGATAGGCCTTCCTGAGTTCATCGAGGGTCTTGCCGGCGTTGAGCTGGTCAAGGACAGCCTTCTGAGTCTTGGCATCACCCTGGATAACGACATAACCCAGGTCCACCGAGTCGAGGCTCACCTGCTTGTTGATGAGCTTGTACATCACATGATGGTTGTTGACGGTGCTGTCGCGACGGGTTGTACCCACCTCGGCCGAAGCAAACACGTCACGGAACTTGGCGGGAAGTTCCTTCTGGATCAACTTGGCAGTGTCGATCTGCACGGTTCCCAACAGACGAACCGAGTCAACGCCACGGCCCTTCTGCAGAGCTACATAGGCAGCGTCGGCAATCTTGTTGGCGGCAGCGATATCCTCGGCACTGGGCTCGATGTTAACAGCGATGTAGTGAATATTGCGGTACTCCTCGTCGATCTTGAACATGGGTTTCATCTTCTGCCACTCGGCCTTGAGTTCCTCGTCGCTCACGGCATACTTGTCGTCGGGCAGTGAAGAATAGTCCTTCTTGACAAAGGTCACGACGTTGGTCACAGCGTCGTCCTGTGCCATCTGTGCACGATCGAGATCGTTGGCCTGCATGCAACCAGCCACGAGAGACTGCAGCTTGGCGAACATGTACTGCTTGGTGACATCATCTTTGAGTTTATTCCACTGGTTGCGCAACTCAGCGACTTGTGACTCCTGCACGCCCTGCTTACCGGGATTCATGATGAAGTCATAGAGCTCGGCGGGAGACTTGGCACCCACCTGCTGTGCGAACTGCATCACACTGGGGACAGGTTTTTTACCAATCATGAGCTCACTGATTTCCTTGTCGCTCACGCCGATGCCCAACTTCTTGTACTCCTGCTCGAGGAGCTTCTCGTTGATCATCTCGTCCAGAACCTGCTGCTGGCGCGTTGCTGCATCCAGTTGCTGGTTGTTCTGCTGGTCCAGAGCAGCTTCTTGCTCCACACGACGCTGGAAAGCCATGATGTCGATTTTCTCACTGCCGACCTTTGCGGCTGCGCTGTTACCACCGGAGCGACCGATGGCCTCGATACCGACCTCGATAATGAATGCGAGCAGTGCGGCACCGATTACGATAGCGAGGATTTTCTTCCTCTGCCTAATTTTCTCTAATGTAGCCATTTACAATTATTTATATTACGTTATTTCTCTCAATATTAAGGTTTTTAGCCAAATAAACACGCAAAGGTACTTATTTTTTACATTATAGCAAAAAACTTGCCCGTTTTTCTGATTTTTTCTTTAAAAACGCCGAATTCGGTAGTTTAGGAACAGAATTCCCGTTGCAGTGCCCAGTGTCAGGTATCCGACAAGGCCGCGAACAAGAAACATTTATACTCGATTTTTAGCATAATTTTAGATGTCGGGGAGGGGTTGTTTGGCAATTTAGTGTTAAATTTGCAGTTAATATTAATGTGAAAGGCAAGTCCCACCAGGTCGATGGTGAGGCTAATCCCCGAGATTATAACTAAATAACGATATATGAAGAAGATCAAGAAAGTCCTTTTGTCAGTGATTGTGTCAACCCCCGCTGTGGTGTTGGCCCAGCCTGGCGTGATGAGCAGTGAGGCCGCCGGCTATCTCGAGCGAGGCAGGCAGATGTTTGAGTCGCACAACTATGTGGGAGCCATCGACCAGCTCGAGCACATGAAGCAGATGCCCTGTGACGTGTCGATGCGAGAGCAGGCCGACTACTATATCGCATTGAGCCGCTTTGAGCAAGGCGATGAGTCGAGTTTGGCATTGCTGCAGCAATTCATCGAGCGTTATCCATCGTCACCGCTTGCCGTGGATGCTCAGATGAAGGTGGGCAACTTCTACTTCTACAATGGGCATTGGGAAAGTGCCCTGTTGAGCTACTCGCTGGTGCGCAACCGCGCGTTGGACCTGAACAGTGACGAGGATCTGGAATACCGCCGGGCCTATTGCAACCTGCGGCTGGGCAACTATCACGAAGCCGAGCGGCAGTACTACGAGTTGGAGAAGAGTCCCCGCTATGGAGGAGCGAGTGACTTCTACAAAGCCTACTTAGACTATGCCCGTGGAGAATATGACAGCGCGAGCGAGAAGTTTGACCGCATCCCCCGTGATAGCGAGCTGGGTTACCAGACACAGTACTACCAGACTCAAATTGACTATCACAAGAAGAGATACAGTCGGGTCATTGACCATGGCAAGGAGCTGCTGTCCGCTGGACAAAACGACTACTTTGACGCCGAGTTGAACCGGCTGGTGGGCGAGAGCTATTACCATCTGGGCAATGACCGCGAGGCACGCACCTACCTGCGCCGCTACCTTGACAACCCAGAGGGAGCTCCCTATCGCACCGCGGCCTACACCATGGGTGTGCTGGATTACCGCGACGGCAACTATGACGCAGTGATCAACGACATGCTACATGTCACCGACGGCAGCGATGCCCTGTCGCAGAGTGCCTACCTGTATCTGGGCCAGGCCAAGCGGCAGCTCAACGACCTGAATGGAGCCAACATGGCCTTCCAGCAGGCAGCGATGATGGATTGCGACAAGAGCGTGAAGGAGACTGCCTACTACAACTACGCCGTGGGAGTGAGCAAGGGTGCCCGCACCCCATTTGACAAGAGCGTCGACCTGTTTGAGGACTTCTTGAACGAATACCCCAACTCACGATATAAAGACAATGTGGAGGGATATCTGGTGGATGCCTACATGGGGACGACCGACTATCAGCGCGCTTTGACGAGCATCAACCACATCAAGCGCCCAGGTTCCAAGGTACTCAAAGCCAAACAGAACGTGCTGTACAACTTGGGTGTGCAGGCACTTGCCAAGGGTCGCAACAAGGAAGCCGACACCTATTTCAAGCAAGCCATCGACGTGGGCAGCTATGACAAGACCGCCCAGAACGAGAGCCGCCTGTGGCTTGCCGAGTCACAGTACCGCGAGGGCAACTACAAGGAAGCCGCCAAGTATCAGCAAGAATATGTCAAGGCCATTGACAAGAGCGACGAGAATTATGGCCTGGCCCAGTATAACCTGGGGTACAGCTTGTATAACCAGAAGCGGTACAGCGAGGCTAAGACCGCATTCCAGAATGCCATCGCCAGCAAGCAGCTGAGCGGAGACCTCACAGCCGATGCCTATAACCGCATCGGTGACGCACAGTATTATGCGCGCGACTTTGGTGGCGCACAAGCGTCCTATGACCAAGCGATGCGCCTCGACAAGAACACAACCGGCGACTACTCGATGTACCAGAAGGGCATCATGATGGGCTTGAGTCACCAGTATGCCGACGAAATCAACCAGATGGATGCACTGGTCAAGGCCTATCCCAAGAGCGACTTGGCGCCACAAGCCATGCTCGAGAAGGGTAATGCCCAAGCATTATTAGGCAAGAACAACGAGGCTCTGGACACCTATGCCGCCCTGTTGAAGAGCTACCCCAAGAGTGTCGAGGCCCGCAAAGGCCTTCTCCAGACAGCCCTTGTCAACAAGGGCATGAGCAAGGAGGATGCCGCTATCGAGGCTTACAAGAAAGTCATCAAACAATATCCCACCAGCGATGAGGCACAGGCCGCAGCCGAGGATATGAAGCACATCTATGCCGACCGTGGTCAGTTGGGCGAGTTCAGCAAATTCCTGAACAGCGTTCCCAATGCCCCCAAGATCGACGTGAGCGAGGTAGAGAGGCTCACGTTTGAGGCAGCCGAGAAAGCCGCCATTGACACTCGTCCCAGCATTGACAAGATGCAGCAATACCTCAAGGACTATCCTGGCGGCACCTATACCGCCAAGGCCAAGTACTACATCGCCCGTTACCACTACGGCAAGGGCAAGCTCGACGATGCCATGAAGGCCATCGACGAGGCCTTGCAAGGTGGCGGCGATGCTTCCTATGCCCAGGATGCCTATGCGATGCGCAGCGACATCCTCACCCGTCAAGGCAAACTCGACGAGGCCCTGCAGAGCTACAAGGATCTGGCCGAGCGCGCCACCAGTGACGACAACCGCACGCTGGCCCAAATCGGAGCCATGCGAGTTGCCAAGCAGATGGGTCGCTGGAATGAGGTGCAAGCCATCACCGGCACGCTGCTCGATCGTGGCGGTCTGACGGCCAACGAGGAGAAGGAAGTGTTGCTCGACCGTGGCCTGTCGATGGCCCAGACGGGCAACACCAAGGAAGCCGAAACGGCCTTTAGGTCACTGGCCAAGGATGTGAACAACGAGTATGGTGCGCAGGGCTCCTATGAGCTGTCGCGCATGCAGTATGAGATGGGCAACCTCAAGGGTGCCGAGCAGACGATCAACGCCCTGATCGATGCAGGAACGCCTCACGTCTACTGGTTGGGCAAGAGTTTCCTCACACTGGCCGACATCTATCACAAGCAAGGTAATGACGCGCAGGCGCGCGACTACCTCCAGAGCCTCAAGTCGAGCTATCCAGGCAAAGAGAAAGACATCTTTACCGAGATCGATACCCGCCTGAACAAGTGGAAGGGCGGCAACGCCTCGACAACGAGAAACTCGAGCAGCGATAACGGCAAGAAGAGCACCAAGAAAAGCAATTAACCCTCAAACGCATCTCAAAACCAATGAAAATGAGAAAAATATATATTGCCATGCTGCTGGCAGCGTTCACGTGGAGCGCATCGCAGGCCCAGGACAACAAGAACCTGAACAAGGAAATCACCCTTGAGAAGGACATTGCCCCCATCGAGAAGAAAGCCGTCAAGAAAAACGACCTGCCCAAGGTCAAGAAACCCGCATCCACGGGTTCCAAGACACAGCTGGGCTATAGTGACTTGACCACGCCCATCGAGGTACCCACCACGATACCCACTCTGTTGCCCTACGGCTACCGCACGGCGCACAACTTTAGCGACAAGCGCGGTTACCTGGACCTGGGTGCCGGCACTCAGGCCAACTTCCGTGTCGACTTTGGCTACCGCATCATTGATGAGGAGAACGAGAAACTGGGGCTGTGGCTCAACCACAACAGCACCTGGAACGGCAAGAACTCGAGCAAGATCATCACAGACAAAGAGGACCGTTCCAAGCAAAAGTTTAACGACAATGCACTGGGCGTGAACTACAGCAGGGCCATCGGCAAGGGTGTCCTCACGCTTGGAGGCCAGTTCCACATCGACAACTACAACTACTATGGCGGCTGGCTCAAGGGCGGCACCGATTGGGACGGCGAAAGGCCTATGTATTACGGCCCCTACTGTAACTGGGAGACCGAGAAGCAGACCTTCATCGACTTCAACATCAACGCAGGCTGGAAGAGCCGCCTCACACTGCTCGACAAGCCGCTGAACTACAACGTCGGGGTGGAATATGGCCATGCTGCCTATGACAAATTGTATGATTTCCATCAGGATGCCCTATACAATCATGGTGCTCATGACAACTGGGGCAAGCTGACGCTGGGTGGCACCTATGACATCACCGAGCTCACCACCGCTGGCCTCACCATCAAGGGCGAATACTTGAGGCGTGGCACCAAGGCCAAGTTGAACAGCGCCGATGACCTGTTTGATGAAGTGGGCATGATCAGCTTGTCGCCCACCTACACCATCCGCGGCGACATGTTCAAGTTGCAACTGGGTGTCAATGCCCACATCAGCTTCAGCGACGGTGCCGCACTGCGCTTCTCACCCAACGTGCGTGCCAACTTAGCATTGGTTGATGGCTTCACGCTGTTTGCCAACGCGTTAGGTGGCAAGGTGCTGGGTTACCGAGTGCCCACCCACTATGCCAACCATCGCTATGATAATGCGACACTGCTGTATGGCAGCATTTACACCCCGCTGGATGCCGAGGTAGGCTTCAAGGTGGGTCCATTCCAGGGCTTGAGTGCAAGAGCCTCGGTGGGTTATGCCATTGTCAAGGACCAGCCAGGCATCTGGTACCGTGCCGATTACACCGAGGCGCAAGTGAGGAACCTTGCCCTGGCAACAGGCCTGAAGAGCACCTACATCGTCCTTGACGGTCGCGGCTACTACGTGAGCGCCGGCATCGATTACAAGTATCGCTCGCTGGTTGAGGTCTCGGCCGACCTCAAGTACGCGCCTCACGACAAGAATCTCTTTGCCAGCGACAAGCACTACAACAACTACAAGCTGGGCGTGGACCGTGCATCCACCGTCGCCAACCTCGACATCAAGGTCACCCCCTGGCGTCCCTTGACGATCAATGCCGGTCTTGAGTACCGTGGCGGACGCATGGCCTTGTTCGGCAACCAGCCCCAAGTGAGCTATGCCGACGAAGGCACCAAGATTGAAACCATGACCCCGTTCCAGTTTGTCGACATGGACGATGTCATCAACCTGCACGCCGGCGCCAACTACCGCCTGAACAGCACCATCTCCCTGTGGCTACAGGCCCACAACCTGTTGAACCGCCGCTATGACATCCTGTTTGGTCACGGAGCGCAACGCATCGGCTTCATGGCAGGAGTGAGCCTCACATTTTAATTAACCCGTCCACACAGCAAGGTCATGAAATTCATCTCATGGAACGTCAACGGCTTGCGAGCCGTGGTGGGTAAGGGCTTCGGTGACATTTTCAAGCAACTGGATGCCGACTTCTTCTGCCTGCAGGAGACCAAGATTCAGGCAGGACAATTGGATCTGGAGTTTGAGGGTTACCGTTCCTACTGGAACTATGCCGACAAGAAGGGGTACTCGGGCACGGCCATCTACAGCCGTCACGAGCCGCTGTCGGTGAGCTATGGCATCGGTGTCGATGAGCACGACCATGAGGGCCGCGTCATCACGCTTGAGATGCCCGACTTCTACCTCGTGACCTGCTACACGCCCAACAGCCAGGATGGATTGCGCCGCCTGGACTACCGCATGACATGGGAGGACGCCTTCCGGGCCTACCTGCAGGAGTTGGACATCAAGAAGCCCGTCATCGTGTGCGGCGACCTGAACGTGGCGCACCAGGAAATTGACCTCAAGAATCCCAAGACCAACCGCCGCAATGCAGGCTTCACCGACGAGGAACGCAGCAAGATGACCGAGTTGCTGGCATCCGGTTTCACCGACACCTGGCGCTTCTTCAACCCCAATGTCGCCGACGTGTACTCGTGGTGGAGTTACCGCTTCAAGGCCCGCGAGAAGAATGCCGGCTGGCGCATCGACTACTTCCTGGTGAGCAACCGCATGCAACAGCAACTGACTGATGCCAAGATTCACACCGACATCTATGGCAGCGACCATTGCCCTGTTGAGGTAGACATCAATTTTTAGCATTTAGTCAATGTTCACTGAGCCGTGACCGAGTCATGCCTCATGATCAAAAAAGGAAAGATGGCAGAAACAAAGAAATATGACTTTGACCGAGTGGTGAGGATGGTATTGACCCTCATCAGCGTTGTTGTGGGCGTGTGGCTCGTCAACTATCTGAGCCCAGTGCTCATGCCTTTTGTCGTGGGCTTTATCCTGGCCTACATTATCGAGCCACTGGTCGAGTGGCTGCAACACAAGGTGCGCATCCGCTCCCGCGGCCTTGCTGTTGTGGCGGCGCTGGTGATTGTCGTTGCCGTTATCACCGGACTGTGCTGGCTGGTCGTTCCCTACCTGATTGACGAGTTTGGCACCATGTCCAAACAGTTGGCAGCCTATGCCAAATCGTCGTTGCGCATCCCCTATGTCCCTGCCGAGATCAACGAGTTCATCCAGCGTTACATCGACCTGGAAAAGATCAATGAGCTCTTCTCCAAGCAGCAATGGATGGAAATCATCAACAAGGCGGCATCGGGAGCCTGGTCGGTCGTTGGAGGCACGATGAGCGTGATCTTCAACATCCTGTCGTGGTTCATCGTGTTGCTGTACATGTTCTTCATCCTGCTGGATTTCAACAAATTGTCACATGGTTTCAAGGCAGCCATTCCCAACAAGTATCGCCGCATAGCGTTGCGCATCTTTGGCGACGTGGCCGACACCATGAGCCGCTACTTTCGCGGCCAGGCAGCGGTTTCCTTCTTTGTCGGCGTGATTTTTGCCATTGAGTTCTACATCATCGGGCTTCCCATGGCGATTGCCTTTGGCCTGTTTATTGGCATTTTGAACATGGTGCCCTACTTGCAGCTGATATCCATCCCCATCGCAGCCTTCCTGTGCCTGGTTGCAACAGCGGCGACGGGAGGCAGTTTCTGGGTGATGTTTGCCTGGGTTATCGTCGCCTATATCGTGTGCCAGATCATCCAGGACATGGTGCTCATTCCCACGATCATGAAGTCGCAGATGGGCCTCAATCCAGCTATCATCTTCCTGTCATTGTCGTTGTGGGTGTATGTGATGGGCTTCATTGGGCTGATCATCGGGTTGCCGTTAACGACGCTCATCATCTCCTATTACTGCGAGTTTGTGCTTCACCAGCCCAACCCATTGAACAAGACCAAGAAAAAGCAAGCGCAAGACAACAAGGCACCACTGGCATTTAATGCCCACTTCCTAGACAAGTACCGCAACGAGGAGAAGAAGCAAGAATGAACAAGACGTTGATCGTCATCACCGGTCCCACCGCTGTGGGCAAGACTGCGGCAGCCATCGAGCTGGCGCAACAGTTGCATTGCGACATCATCAATGCCGATTCCCGGCAAATCTACCGCGGCATCCCCATCTGCACCGCCAGCCCCACCCCCGACGAGCTTGCAGCGGTGCGCCATCACTTTGTGGCCATCAAGGAACTGGAGCAGAGCTACAGCGCGGCGCAGTTTGAGAGCGACGTGATGGAATTGCTGCCCCAGCTGTGGCAACAGGGAGACCATGTGCTGATGTGCGGCGGCTCGATGCTCTATATCGACGCCGTGTGCCGTGGCATTGACCGTTTGCCCGACATCTCTCCCGAGGTGCGTGCCGGCGTCAAGGAGAAACTGGCCCGTGAAGGATTGGAGAGCCTTGTGACAGAACTGGAACAATTGGACCCAGAGTATGCTGCCGACATCGACCGCCACAACACCTCACGCGTGTGCCATGCGGTAGAGATATGCCGGCAGGCTGGAGTCCCCTACTCTACCTTGCGCACCGGCCAGGTCAAGCAGCGCGACTTTGACATCGTGAAACTGGCACTCAACATCGAGCGCGCACAACTGTTTGAGCGCATCAACCAGCGTGTGGACTGCATGATTGAGGCAGGGCTTGAGCAGGAAGCCCGCAGCGTGTATCCCCTGCGCCACCTCAACTCGCTCAACACCGTGGGGATGAAAGAGATGTTTGCCATGTTCGACGGCACGATGGACCGCCACACCGCCATTGAGCGCATCAAGAAAAACACCCGCGTGTATGCCAAGAAACAACTCACCTGGTACCGCCGCGACCCGTCCATCACCTGGGTTACCCCATCCGATGCCGTTGCCACCGCCCTCCACCGCCTGTAAGCCCATGGTAGAGAGCCTTTTCATCCATCAAAGCAAAAGGCAAGCCCCAGATTTGACGTTGACAGTTCAAATCAGGGGCTTGTCTCTTTTTATTGTTTTCACGCCTCTGGCTGCGGCTCTCAACTGCAGCCATGCCGTGAAACGCTATTGAGTTTCCTTACCGCGACAGAATCAGGTTGATGATCGTGTTGATGTCGGCCACATTGATCTCGCCATCCTGGTTCACATCCAGCGACAGCGATGATGACTCGTTCAGGCCTGTAATGGCGTCGATCACTACGTTGACGTCGGCCACATTGACCTCGCCATCCTTGTTCACATCGCTGCGGGGATCGGTGAAATACAGGCAGATGTCATCGACATAGGTCGCCGCATTGCCTCCGCCGAACATGGAGATGCGGAACAGGGCCTTCTGCGAAGCCGACAGATGCAGCATCCATGTGGCCAGGAGCTGGCTCTTAGCAGGCACTTCCACCACATCAGACCCCTGATTGCTATTCACCTTTAACCATGTCGTTCCACCATCAACCGAATACTCCATCCGGTACTTGGATAATGTGGAGGTGGGGTTGAAGAATGTGGCCTGCGCCATGAAGAAGTCACTGCTCAGGGGCTGGGAAGTGGAGATAATGCTGGGTTTCTTCATCATCACAGCATTGGCACCATAGCAGTTGCCTTCGCCAGCATTGCGGATGCCACACTTGGCGAAATTCCACAAGGTGAAATTGCCTTGAACGTTCTTATCGGCCGTGCTGCTGTTGGCCGTCATGGCCTCAAAGTCCTCCAGCAGTTCATGGCAAGGCGGCAGCACCATAATGTGCGCCACCGCATCGATGTAAATCTCATTGTCGGTCTCCTCCATCAGGCGGTTGCCGCTCTCGTCACACACCACCAGATCATACTCACCCCACAGGTCGGGAGCCGTGAGCTGCATCTCGATGGTATCTGCTCCATGGGCGGTCGGAGCCACCTCACTCAACTCGCTGGTGGCCACGATGTCACCATCCTTCAACAATGAGAGATAGAGATTGCCCACAAGGCCATCGGTCGATGACCATGGGGAATAATTGGAGATCTTCACGCCCACGGTGAACGGCTCACTAGTCGTGATGCCCCGCGGCACCAAGAAGGAGTCCACGACAAGGTTGTTGGACAAGAAGCAGTCCTTGAGATAGGCCACCCTGTCACTCACGATCATCTTGACGTATAGTTCCTTGCCACTATAGTCACCCACGCTACAGCCGTAGCCATGAGTGCCCTGAGAACATGTCAACTTGATCTTGTATTCACCATCCTCGAGCCATTCGGGGATCACGATCGATAACTGCTCATTCTGATAGAACCAGTCACTCAAGATGTGCTCAATCTGCTTGGTCGCCGTGTGACGCTCGATGCCATTGCTGTCCATCAAGCTCAACTTCATGTTAATATTGACATAATAAAACTTGCGGCCATAATAGGAGTGATAACCCGCGGTGTCCAATGCGTTGCCCTCCAGCATCAGGTTATCCAGGCTGACCTGCGCCGCATCCCCAAGTTGCACGACAGGGGTCTTGGGCATCATCTGTCCACGGGCATACAAGACATCGGCCACTTCATCCTCTCGCCCCTCGGGGACGAGGCCAAAAATGCCGTCCTGTCCGAACTTGAAATCGGTTCCTGTCATGGGAGCGAGCACCGTCACCAGGAAGTAGCCATCATAGGCGCCACCCCATCCCCAGTTGACATGGAAGTACCCGTCATTGTCAAAGCCATCAAGGACAAAGGCATGTCCCTCGATGCCATTCACCCCCTGGCTGTAACCGCAGTACAAGACCGGACGCCGTGCGCTGAGCTCATCGACCATGATCTGATCCCACTCATCGGGGCCATAGTAGTCGCAATGCAGCAGATAGGCCTTGTTGGTATACTTGAAATAGTCTTTGAACGCTTGCAGAGCATCGGCTTCATGGGCACCGCTACTGCTGCCATAATCCATGTTAACGGCAATGCCCACGTCGGACATCAGCTTGGCCACAGCCTGGCAGGACTCAGGGCTGCTGTTGGAATTATAGAAATCACGCATCAGGTCCCAGCGATAGACCGACTGACTGTAGTCGGCACTGAGCGTGGTGCGCGTCGCACCGTTCACGTTGCAGACGTAGGTGTGACTGCCACGCCCCACATCGGGCCACTGGTGGTAGTTCATGATCTGGGCCGCAGCGGTTGCCACACATCCGGTGACGGCGCGTGCTGTGCCTCCATTGCCTGTCGAGTAGGTGGGACACAGGTCATTGTAGGGGCTGCCTTGGTCCCAGATGGTTTTCAACAGGGGCTTGACCTCGTGGTCAAGCTGGACCGGGGCATGAGCCGACGCCTGATCGTGCGACTGCAAGTACTCGATCTGCCGGTTCATCTCATCCACCCAGTACTGCACATTGGAGGGCAAAGCCGAGAGCGAGAAATCGCCCTTGTCACCGTAGCCGAGCACTTGGGGCAAGCGATCATCACCCGCCACGACCACAAATCCACCGTTGTTGCCACGGTCAAAGATGTAGAAGCGCTCCTGCTGGGCCCGATAGGCAAGACGGGGTGCAGCAGGTGTGCCCGCGTGAGAAGACAAGCGGGCCGAGTTGGAAGAGAAGAAATTGCTGGCCACCAGGCGGGCCTCGGCTTCATTCACATGCACGGCATGCAGGTTGCTGGCCAACGTCAAAGCGGCAGCTAAAATCAAAAGAAATCGTTTCATAATTACAGACTCCAGAAAAAAGATGATGGCAGCTTAATGCCTTTTTTATAATGGCGCAAAGGTAATGCTTTTGCGCAAAAAAGCAGCAAAAACGAATAAAAAAATCAAGTTTATAAAACGCTATATCACGTTTATAAACTAAAATTCAAAAAAAAACAACGTTAGGTGCCTGCCAACTGCAACTGTGCAATGGTGGCTGCCACGCACCGCGCCGTGGTGTAGTCCAGGGCGGCTTCGTTGGCTCCCGGACGACCCATATAGAGGTTGGGATTGACATAGTGCATCCCACTGGGGCGGGACTCACGTCCAGAAAAATGAAACTCGTGCAAACCAGTCATCTCATAAATCTCGCCGATATTGTGCTCGGTGACACCACTACCAGCCATGAGGATGATGCGTCCAGCAGCTTGGCGGTTAAGCTTCGCCAAGAGTTCTGCTCCCTGTATAGCCTTGGGCTGCCCACCCGAAGTGAGGATGCGATCAAAGCCCAAGTCAATAATATCTTCCAAAGCCTGTCCAGGATCTACTGTGCGGTCAAAGGCACGATGCATTGTCACCGACATGCCTCGCGCCTGCTCCAACAGATAACGGTTGCGCTCCACATCGATGGTGCCATCGGCATTCAAGCATCCAAACACCACGCCGTCCACGCCCAAGTCGCGGCATGCTGCGATGTCGGCAGCCATGCGCTCAATTTCCCGATCAGTGTCCAGGAAATCAC
>Ga0247611_10005300_pt1 | contig 17174 bp, 14 predicted proteins | sample 177DNAGHGhighgp2_FD_192422 | JGI IMG/M metagenome (GOLD analysis project Ga0247611, IMG submission 192422) | Sheep rumen microbial communities from Palmerston North, Manawatu-Wanganui, New Zealand - 1770 DNA GHGhigh gp2 | ecosystem: Host-associated > Mammals > Digestive system > Stomach > Rumen... | reverse complement strand
CAACAGTAAATCCGTTCTCACGGCAAATCAGTTCTGTAAGGTCAAGAGGGAATCCATAAGTGTCGAACAGACGGAAAGCGGCGGTACCGTCCAAAACGGTCTGTTTGTTGGCTTTCAGTTCATCCATTGCACTGTTAAGAAGGTTGATGCCCCGATCAAGAGTGCGCAGGAAAGAATCTTCTTCCTCTTTCATCACACGTCCGATAAGATCACGCTGTGCAGGAAGCTCGGGGAAGGAATCACCCATCTCCTCAATGAGGACAGGCAACAACTTGTATAAGAATGCTTCTCGCTGATTGAGGAAAGTATAGGCATAGCGCACAGCGCGGCGAAGAATACGGCGAATAACATACCCTGCCTTGGCATTAGAAGGCAGCTGACCGTCGGCAATGGAGAAGGCAACAGCACGAAGGTGGTCGGCACAGACGCGCATTGCCACGTCAACTTCCTCCTTCTCACCATATTTCAACCCCGTGATGTTCTCTTCCTGCTGAATGATGGGCTGGAAGATGTCCGTGTCATAATTGGAATGCTTGCCTTGCAGCATACGAACCAGACGCTCGAATCCCATACCCGTGTCGATGACATTCATTGACAGCTTCTCGAGAGATCCGTCAGCTTTACGGTTGTATTGCATGAACACAAGATTCCAGATCTCAATCACTTGCGGGTCGTCTTTGTTTACCAGTTCACGTCCAGGCACTCCTTTGGCTTTTTCTTCGGCAGGACGGGAGTCAACGTGAATCTCAGAGCACGGGCCGCAAGGTCCTGTGTCACCCATCTCCCAGAAGTTGTCGTGTTTGTTTCCATTGATGATATGGTCGGCAGGCACATGCTTCAGCCAATATCCTGCAGCCTCGTCGTCTCTTTCAAGACCTTCGGTTGGGTCACCTTCAAATACGGTTACATAAAGATCTTCCGGGTTCAGCTTTAGGACGTCTACCAGATACTCCCATGCCATGTCGATGGCTCCTTCTTTGAAATAGTCGCCGAAGCTCCAGTTTCCTAACATTTCAAACATTGTGTGATGGTAGGTGTCATGTCCGACCTCTTCCAGGTCGTTGTGCTTGCCACTGACACGTAGACATTTCTGTGTGTCGGCACGACGGCGTGGCTCCGGAGCGCGTGTACCTAAGATAATGTCTTTCCACTGATTCATACCGGCATTAGTAAACATCAGTGTCGGGTCGTCTTTAATAACCATAGGAGCCGATGGAACAATCGTGTGTCCTTTCGACTCAAAGAACTTTTTGAAAGAATTACGAATCTCTTTAGCTGTTAACATATCTATCTTATTTGTTTATTGTTTCTATATAATATCTTGCAAAGGTAATGATAATCATTTGAATAAACGAATGATTTGAGAAGATTAACACCCTTTTATGCCGTTAAGTCAGATAATTTTCGTACTTTTGTTTCCACATTAATTTATTACGCTATGAAGGATTTTATTTATTACGCTCCGACACGGGTTGTGTTTGGAAAGACTGCGGAAGAAAAACTCCCGGAGCTCATCAAAGATAATGGTGGATCACGTGTGCTGGTTCATTATGGAGGGAATAGTGCCCGTCGTTCAGGTCTGCTGGATAAGGTGTTCGCAATGCTTTCATCTGCCGGTATTTACTATGTCGAATTAGGGGGTGTGGTTCCCAATCCGTTGCTGTCCACCGTTTATGAAGGTATAGAACTTTGTCGACGTGAACATGTTGATATGATTCTGGCTGTGGGTGGAGGCAGTGTGATTGATTCTGCGAAAGCCATTGCTTACGGAGTTCCCTACGATGGAGATGTCTGGGATTTCTGGGATGGAAAGGCAGTGGCAACGAAGAGCCTGCCGGTTGGTACCATCCTTACGATTCCTGCTGCTGGCAGTGAAATGAGCAACAGTTGTGTGATAACGAAGAATGAAGGTCTTGTGAAGCGTGGCTTTAACAATGACATCTGTCGTTGCAAGTTTGCCATAATGAATCCTGAGCGTACATATACGCTGCCTCCCTATCAGACAGCAGCCGGAGCTACAGATATCATGATGCATACGATGGAGCGTTATTTCTGCAATTATGAAGATATGACGCTTACTGATGCGATTGCCGAGGCGGTGATGAAAACGGTGAAGAACAGTGTGCTCGATGTGCTGGATAATCCCGAGGACTATCGGAACCGTGCTCAGATTATGTGGGCTGGTAGTCTTTCGCATAATGACCTGACAGAGTGTGGTCTTGAAAAAGACTTTGCCACTCATCGTCTGGAGCATGAACTGAGTGCTCTTTTTGGCGTTACCCATGGGGCAGGACTGGCAGCCATCTGGCCAAGCTGGGCACGTTATGTGCTCGACAAGCATGTTACCCGTTTCGTGAAGTTTGCTGTGAACGTGATGGATGTTCCTAACGACTTCTTCGATCCGCGTGGTACTGCAGTGAAAGGAATTGAGGCTATGGAACATTTCTATCGTAAGATAGGAATGCCTGTCAACATGAAGGAACTCATCGGACGTGAGGTTACTGATGAGGAAATAGCTGAGATGGTCAGGAAGTGCAGCCGTGATTATACCATTACGTTAGGCTCTATGGAGAAACTTGACAGTGATGATATGACAGCAATCTACCGTATGGCACGTGGCTAACGATGTTCTTTGGTAAAAAATGCAAATTATCTCTTTTAATCAATTATTTTTGATTATTTTTGCAAACGATAAACAGATTCGAAGGACGGAGGATAGAAAGTATGGCACTTAACCAAGATAAGAATCACAAATTGTATTACTCCATCAAAGAAGTTGCAGCAATGATTGGAGTAAATGAGAGCCTGTTGCGTTATTGGGAAAAGGAGTTTCCGCATTTGCGCCCCAAGACAGTAAGCTCTAATAATGTCAGGCAATACACCGACAAGGATATAGAACAGATAAAACTGATTTATAACCTTGTGAAGGTACGTGGTTTTAAGCTGGCAGCCGCCCGAAAGTATCTCAACGAGAATCGCATGGGTGCAGAGAAGACAACAGAAGTGCTTGACATGCTGATGTCTGTGAGAGATCAGCTCAAGACATTGAAAAAACAAATGGAAGGCTTGACATAGCCTTCCATTTATATTTATAGCAGAAACCGATAAATTTTTATTTGATTACCCAGTCAGTTGTCATCTTGAACACTGTTTCCAGTGTAATCTTTTGTGCCTCTTTCTTATTTAATTGTCTGCTCCATGCCACCCGTTTGTCAATAGCCGCTCCTTCGCCTCTGTTATTGTATTCCGCATAACGGGCTGTCTTCTCGTTGGCAGGATTGCGCCAGTTTTCCCAACCTTCTTTATTGATGTGGTTACCCAATTCACAGTTCATGAACAGTGTATATGCATAGGGACGCCATGGACGTCCAAGGTATACTTTGTCAATTCCTTCCGCAGCAATCAACTTACAATTGTTGAAGATATAGCCGTAAGGCTGGTCAGCAGGAGTAGATGCTGCCGTGACATAGCTGTTTGCCTTGCTTTTGATGGTACATCCCTCAAACCATGCAGTGGAAGGTCCGAAGATGAAATCAGTCGTTCCTTCAATGTAACAGTCCTTGAAGTACAGTCTTGTACCGCCTACTCCCGTATAGATGGTGTCTTGATGTCCGAGGAAACGGCAGTTGATAAACTGCAGACGGTCACCCTCAGTATGTAGGGCTACAGCCTGTCCGAGCCTTGCAGAATTATTCTCAATAGTAATGTTCTTGATGGTGATGTCACTCCCTTCGATTTTCAGCGTATATGTGCGGAAAGTACCCATAGGCATGAGCTTTCCGTCGGGAGTCGTCATCTTGATGTTGGCATGGTCATCATAGGTGATAATAGTATTTTCCAAGTCTTCACCGCATATCTCAATGTTTGTCAGCCAAGACGGAATAATCAGCTTTTCTTTATAGACGCCTTTCTTTACAAATATCACTTTGTGGTATTCCATGAAGGCACGGCACACCTCAATAGCATCATTGATGTTCCTGAATTCTGCCGTTCCGTCGCGGGCAACAAAGAGAGTGTCAGGATTATCATACTTGTTGGCAGCATGCACGGATACCACTGACGAGATGCCTGCCAGAATAAGAAGCCATAGTCTGTTCATAGGTTTTAAAAGTAGTTTTTTTGATTTGATAGTTATTATATGATTTCTTGTCACATTATCTGCTGTACTTCCTTGAGTCCGTCGATCTTCTTCAGTTGTTCCATGATGTTTTTCACTTCGTTACGGTCGTGGACACGAAGCTTGATCAGTCCGTCGAAGATTCCTTCGTCGCTGGAGATGGTAATCTTGTGGATGTTTACATCCAACTCACCGGAAATAACTTCAGCAAGATCGTGTAACATTCCTTTACGATCGATACCGCGTATCTCAATTGTTGCATCAAAGAGCATACGCTGGTGCATTTCCCATTTGGCATCCAGGATACGATTACCATAGCTGGATTTTAACTTGCTTGCAACAGGGCAATTCCGTTTGTGCAGCTCCACCTGGTTCTTGTTGTCGATGAATCCGAGGATGTCGTCTCCGGGAATGGGGTGACAGCAGTCACAGAAGATGTACATGCCGATGGTTTCTTCGGTAATCATGCAGGGAATCTTCTTGTTGAAGTCTTTTCCAACGATCAGCAGTCCGCGGTTCACAGGGATGGTCTTCTCGTTCTTCTTTTCCCCTTTTATGAAAGGAACATATTTCCTCCAGCCTGTCTTCTGAACATACTTCTTGGATTTGCCACGCAGTTCATCGAGGTCTTTCTCACCGAGAATAATGGTTTTCTCTCCGAGGGCATGAAATAAATTCTCCGGTTTCTGTATTTCATGGAATGAGCAAAGCTTGTCAATGACCTGTGTCGTCAGTTCCATGTCATACTGTTTCAGCCACTGAGTGAGGATGTCTTCTCCCTTCTTCTGGATTTCCCTGCTTTCCCTTCTGAGAATGGCCATGATTTTTCCTTTTGCCTTTGCTGTATAGACAAAATTAATCCATGAAGGCTGAACGTGCTGTGATTTACTGGTAAGAATCTCTACTTGGTCTCCACTCTGGAGCTTGTGACTTAACGGAACCAGCTTGTGGTTTACTTTTGCACCGATACAATGACTTCCAAGGAATGTGTGAATCTGGAAGGCAAAGTCGAGAGCGGTACAGCCTGCCGGTAAAGTCTTTATCTCACCTTTTGGGGTGAATACGAATATCTCACTGGCAAAGAGATTCAGCTTAATCGCATCCAGGAAATCCATTGCGTCCGGCTGGGGATCATCCAGAATCTCCCTGATGGTTCGAAGCCAGTCGTTCAGCTCCATGTCATCAGCTTCATTGCCTACTAACTGACCATTGGCGTTCTCATCAGCGTTCTCCGACTCCTGACCTTCTGTAAATTCTTTATATTTCCAGTGGGCAGCAAAACCTTGTTCTGCTATCTCGTCCATTCGGTCACTCCGAATCTGTACTTCTATCCATCGTCCCTGTTTAGACATCAGTGTGACGTGCAGAGCTTGGTAGCCATTGGCCTTCGGATGGTTCAGCCAGTCACGAAGGCGGTCAGGATGAGCCTTGTAGATTTTGCTCATTGCCACGTAGATGTTAAAGCATTCGTTGATCTCTTCTTGCCGTACCTTCGGGGTGAAAATGATGCGGACAGCGAGAATGTCGTAGATCTCATCGAACGTGACATGCTTGTTCTGCATTTTATTCCAGATGGAATAAGGACTCTTCACTCTCGCCTTGATTTCGTATTTTACCCCCATTTTGTCCAACGCAGTTTTAATGGGAGCCGTAAACTGTTCGAAAAGTTTGTCGCGTTGCTGCTGAGTCAGGGTCAGTTTGCGGTTGATGTCCTCGTATTCAATGGGATGTTCAAACTTGAAACTAAGGTTTTCAAGCTCTGTCTTAATCTTGTTTAATCCGAGACGGTTGGCAAGCGGTGCGTAGATGTAAAGCGTCTCTCCTGCAATCTTATACTGTTTGTTGGCTGGCTGTGAGTCGAGTGTGCGCATGTTGTGCAGACGATCGCAGATCTTAATAAGAATCACGCGAATGTCATCACTCATGGTGAGCAGCAGTTTCTTGAAGTTTTCAGCCTGGGCAGATGCCTGATCACCGAATATTCCGCCACTGATCTTTGTCAGACCGTCAACAATTTGTGCAATCTTCGCACCGAAAATATTGGAGATGTCCTCCACGGTGTAATCGGTGTCCTCTACGACATCATGGAGGAGGGAAGAACAGATGCTTGTGGAGCCGAGTCCCATTTCCTCGCAGGCTATCTGTGCGACGGAAATCGGGTGCATGATATACGGCTCGCCGGAGAGACGGCGTACACCTTTGTGTGCCTGCCGCGCAAAATTGAATGCCTTAGTGATGATGTCAACTTTCTTTCTGTGGCGTGAAGCCAGATAACAATCCAGCAGATGCTGGAATGCACCATTCACTAATTCATCTTCTGCGGTTTCTCTCGCCGCGTTATTGATGTCAGGGTCTTCCATGTTAGATTCTTTAATAAATTAGTACTGGCTATTTGACTTTTAATTTAGCACCTTTTCTGATGTTACTGCCTTTTAACTTATTCAGTTTCTTCAGTTTCTCTACGGTCGTTCCGTTTCTTTTTGCTATTGAAGATAGGGTGTCGCCGCTTTTTATAGTCACGCTTTTATCAGCAGATTTCGATCTTTTCTTTTTGGAACGAGCTTCCTTTCTGCTTTGTTTCGTACTGGTATATGAGTGCTTGTAACTGACAGCTCTTCTTTGTGGTTGAACAACAGGTGGCGTATAAGTGTTTACTTCGACAAAATGCCGCTTGCTCAGCAGGTCGCTTGCCCTGTATGCGTATATCGAATCTTCATAGTCGATAAATGAATCGATGAGCCTTGAAGGAAGACGCAGGACAGAAGGCTTGCTGTTGCCGTTGACGATGTCCCTGCGGTATTGTGGATTCAGTTCTCTGAGCATGTCTATGTCAGCACGCAGGACATGGGCAACTTGTTCGAGATGAACATCTCGTTCCACAACCACGGTGTCGGTCTTTTCAGGCAAAGTGGTAATGATGGGACAGATGTTATGGTCGCAGTAGAAATTCATCATATAGTTCACTGCGATGAAAGAAGGTACATAGCCGCGTGTCTCTCTGGGCAGGAAAGGATAAATCTGCCAGTAATCACGGCTTCCACCGGCACGATGGATGGCTTTCTTAATGTTTTCCGGTCCACAGTTATAGGCTGCAATCACTAAGTTCCAGTCACCGAATATACGGTAGAGGTCGCTCAGATAATGTGCTGCAGCATACGAAGACTGGATGGGATCCCGTCGGTCGTCAACCAAAGAGTTCACTTCCAGACCATATTGTTTACCAGTGACCAGCATGAATTGCCATAGTCCGGTGGCTCCTGCGTGAGAAACAGCTTTCGGATTCAATGCCGACTCTACAATAGGGAGGTATCGAAGTTCGAGAGGCAGACCATAGCTTTCCAATGCTTCTTCAAAGATGGGCATATAGAAATTCTGGGCTCCAAGCATCAGACTGATGGTTCGACGCAGACGTCCTTCACTGTAGCGGTCGATAAACTTACGCACCACTTCATTATATGGCATCTCCATCACTGTGGGGAGTGTCTTCAGCCTGTGGATATAGTCTTCGTCATTGTATGTCGGGTTATAGTCCGGCAGATTGCAACTGCTGTCTACTCTCAGGTAAGTTGACACATGATACATCTCCATCAGACTGTCCAGGTCGCATGTCATCGACTCTGGCAGGTCAATCTCTTCGTCGTTTCCATTCTCGTCAGTTATTGAGATGGCATTCTCGTCGAAACTATACTCATTATCTTCAGTCTGAGCTGTTATTGTACATGGGGACAACAGTAGTATTGTTGTAAAGAGCGCAAATATCTTTTTCATTCTTTATATATGTTCTGTATATCTTTTTTATGTGTTAAAAATTCAGGCTGCATTGTAGTCCTATGGCAGTTGACCTCAGCGGATTGCGTTCATTCTGGCTGTTTATCAGAGTGGGTGATACATGCAGACTCAAGTCATCTGATATGTCAAACTCAGAAAGCGATGCATCTACGTATGCATCAATGACAGACAGTGCATAAACTCCCACCATGACAAAGAAACTCATGTCGCGCCAGCGCCGGTAACGGTCTCTGCGTCTTTTGAAGAGATCCTCATATCTCGACCGGTTTTCAGGGGTGACCTGATTGCCCAGATGCAGAAACTGGTCATAACTATGCGTATCAGGATCGGTATCTTTAATGTCGAGATACGCCTGTGAGTAGTCATGATACATCATGTTGTTCCACCTCATAGCATAGGCACATCCCACAAATCCACCATAGACGATAGGCAGTTTCCAGTATTTCCTGTTGTAAATCTGTCCAGCTCCAGGAATGACAAGTGCCAGCCATAGCGCTCTTTTGACATCTGGGCGCCATGTTTTCCAGTCACGTTTTTGACGGACTTTTGGCAGAGAGTCTGTAAGAATCAGTTCTTCCTGTGGTAATACCAACGAATCGCCGGCATATATCGTTTTCACTGAATCATCAGGTTCGACGGCGTTTGCTGCTGTTGACAACAATACAAACAGGACGATCAGACTTCTTCGGAATATGACAGACAGGACATTTCTCACAGATCTTACTCTTTCAGTTTATCAAAGACATTCATGATGTGTTCCAGTTCCTCCTCGTCGGCAAATGGAATCGTAATCTTTCCCTTGCCTTTTGGGGAACAGGTCATCTGTACTTTGGCATTGAAAAACATGCCCAGCCGCTTCTTGAGGACGTTGAACTCTTCAGGGAGCTGTGACTTTGCCATGATTTTCTTCTTGCCGCTTTCAATGTCTTCTCCGTTTTTCAGTTGCTGTGCCATCTCTTCCACCTTACGGACTGAATAGCCATGCTTCTGTATTTCCTTGAACAGCTTTATCTGGAGAGAAGGACTGTCGACAGCCAGCAGTGCGCGGGCATGTCCCATGTCAATCTCTTTCTTTTGCAGTGCCATTTGCACTTGTGCGGGCAGTTTCAGCAGTCTCAGGTAATTGGTAATGGCAGTACGGCTTTTACCCACCCGTTCGCTGACTTTTTCCTGTGTCATCCCGCTTTGTTGGAGCAGGTGCTCATAAGCGAGGGCGATTTCAATGGCATTCAGGTCTTCACGCTGGATGTTCTCTACTAATGCCATCTCCATCACATTCTCATCATTAATGGTGCGGATATAGGCAGGAATGGTTGTGAGACCAGCCAGTTGCGATGCTCTCCAGCGACGCTCACCGGCAATGATCTGGAATCGGTTTTCAGCCACCTGTCTCAATGTGATAGGCTGGATGATACCGATCTGCTGGATGCTGATAGCCAGTTCCTGTAGGGCTTCCGGGTCAAACTCGTGGCGAGGCTGGTTAGGGTTTGCTTCTATCAGGTCGATGGATATTTCGTTAATGGTAGAGCTCCCCTGAGCATTTACGCCAGTCGTGTCTATGAGTGCATCAAGGCCTTTGCCCCGTTCGATGTCGTCGAGACCTCTTCCTAAAACACTTTTGTTGTACTTTTTGTGTACTGCCATGATTTATTCGTTCTTTTTGATGATTTCTTTGGCCAATGCCAGATGATTTTTTGCGCCGGTAGAATCGGCATCGTAGAGGATGACGGGAAGACCGTGACTCGGGCTCTCACTTAGTTTGACGTTGCGTTGAATGACCGTTTTGAAGACCAGTTCCTGGAAGTGACGTTTCACTTCATCGTAGATCTGGTTTGCCAGACGCAGACGACTGTCATACATTGTCAGGAGGAATCCTTCTATTTCAAGCTTCGGATTCAGCTTGCTCTTGATGATTTTGATGGTGTTGAGCAACTTGCTGATTCCTTCCAGTGCAAAGTATTCACACTGTACTGGTATGATGACAGAGTCGGCAGCGGTCAGAGCATTTACAGTGATAAGACCAAGTGACGGGCTGCAGTCAATTAAGATATAATCATATTCTTGGCTGATCGGCTCGAGGAATTTCTTCACTACTTTCTCACGGCTTTCCAGATTCAGCATCTCAATCTCTGCTCCCACAAGGTCGATGTGGCTGGGTATGATGTCTAATCCGTCGATGTCGGTGGTGTAAATGGCGTCGCGAACGTCAGCTTTATCAATGAGACACTCATAAAGTGAGCAGTCAACTTCCTTGATGTCCACGCCTAATCCACTGGAAGCATTGGCCTGTGGATCGGCATCAACCACAAGTACCGACTTCTCTAAAGTAGCCAGTGATGCAGCCAGATTAATCGTGGTGGTCGTTTTTCCCACGCCACCTTTTTGATTAGCTAATGCGATGATTTTTGCCATGTTGTCAATCTTTTAACCTGATGGACATATTCTCCATCACATGATATTTAGTGTGCAAAGTTACATATTTTATGTGAGAAATATGTATTTTAAAACCTTTTTTCGTACTTTTGCACTCAAATTAATTATTTCAGGTATGGATAAAAGGAGACAACTGATATTGATTTCCAATGATGACGGCTACCATTCTAATGGTATCAGAGCTTTGGTTAGTATGGTGAAAGACTTGGCTGATGTGCTCGTATGTGCACCAGAAGGAGCTCGTTCCGGGTTCTCGTGTGCCTTTTCTGCAGCAGACTATCTTCGCCTGAAACGTCGGAAGGATATTGAAGGTGTAGAGACATGGTCGTGTTCGGGAACACCAGTCGACTGCGTGAAGCTTGCCATTGACCAGTTATGCGACGGAAGGATGCCTGACATGGTCATCGGGGGCATCAATCACGGAGACAATTCCACCGTGAACAATCATTATAGCGGTACAATGGGGGTTGCTATGGAAGGCTGCCTGAAATATATTCCTTCCATCGCTTTTTCTTCTTGTTACTATGATGAACAGGCTAATCTTGAGCCTTTGCGCCCTTATGTAAGGGCAATCGTTCGCAAGGTGTTAACAGAGGGATTGCCAAAAGGGGTCTGTCTGAATGTCAACTTCCCCGCCCGTGAGCAGTTCGAAGGATTACGTATCTGTCGTATGACGTTTGGCCGTTGGATCAATGAGGTGGTGAAGGAACACCATCCCCGTGGCTTCGACTATTTCTGGATGGTAGGAGAGTATCACAATGACGAACCAGATGCTGAAGATACCGACCAGTGGGCTCTCAAGCATGGCTTTGTGGCTGTCACTCCTACAAAGATGGATGTCACAGACTACGACTTGCTCAATAAACTCCAGTTTGATGTTTAATAACGACTAAGCCGGCAGCGAGGTATGAAATATTATCTGATAGTGGGAGAGGCTTCGGGTGATCTCCATGCGTCACACTTGATGATGTCTTTGAAAAAAGAGGACAAAGAAGCGGACTTTCGTTTCTTTGGCGGCGACTTGATGGAGCGTGTCGGCGGTACACGGGTGAAGCATTACAAGGAACTTGCCTACATGGGATTCGGACCTGTGCTTCTTCATCTGCGTACCATCTTCCGTAACATGGCAATGTGCAAGCAGGATATTGTCAGCTGGCACCCCGATGTGGTGATTCTCGTCGACTATCCAGGATTTAACCTGAACATTGCTAAGTACCTGAAACAGAATACTTCCATTCCTGTCTATTATTACATTTCTCCTAAGATATGGGCTTGGAAGGAATATCGCATAAAGAATATCAAGCGGGATGTTGACCACTTGTTTTCCATCCTTCCCTTTGAGGTTCCTTTCTTTGAGGAAAAACATCAGTATCCTATCCATTATGTGGGGAATCCCACGGCAGATGAAGTCCGGAAGTTTAAGAGTGACTATTGTGAAACTTTCGGACAATTTACACAGAGAAACCGACTTGATGATAAACCGATTATCGCATTATTAGCCGGTAGCAGGAAGCAGGAAATTAAGGGCAACCTTCCTGAGATGATACAAGTTGCCGAAGGTTTCGGTGACTATCAGATGGTGTTGGCGGGTGCCCCTTCCATTGATGACGACTATTATGCTCAGTTCATCAAGGGGACTCGTGTAAAGATGGTCCACAACGATACCTATGCGCTGCTGTCCCATGCCACGGTGGCATTGGTCACGAGTGGTACGGCAACGCTTGAGACAGCTTTGTTCAATGTTCCCCAAGTCGTTTGCTATGCGACTCCTTTGCCTCGCATCTACCGTTTCGGTTTTAATCATATTCTGAAGGTGAAATATATCTCTCTGGTTAATCTGATAGCCGACAAGGAGGTAGTAAAGGAATTGTTTGCCGACCGTTTTAAGGTTGACTTTATTCGGAAGGAGCTGAACGGGCTGTTCCCGGGAAGTGCAGCCAGAGAAGAAATGCTGAGGGGATACGAAGAAGTGCATCGCCGGTTGGGGGATGCCGTGGCACCGGATAATGCCGCCCGCATTATCTATGAGCTATTAATAAATAAGGTGAATCTTTAAATAGTAGGGACGATCGGGCTCGAACCGATGACCTCTGCAATGTGACTGCAGCGCTCTAAACCAACTGGGCTACGCCCCTATTATTTATTGTTAGCGGATGCAAAAATACATAATCTGTTTCAAACTGCCAAAAAAGTTTGAGAGTTTTTTCCTCCTTTAGGAAAATAAAGGCAAACGTATGCTTATTTCCTGCGATAGAAGAAGCTGCCTACAGCAAGCAGTATGATGAGCAGGGTCACGATGAATGCCCATATATTGGTGACACGCGAGGTGGCGGCGATGGTGAAAGTGCCGGGGATGAGGCGTTCTCCCGTCAGGTGGTAGCGGATGATGTCGCCATCAATAAGACCGATACCGCTGTCGATGGGCTTGCCGGGCATCACGAGATCGTACTGAAAATCTAACATCCCGAGAAGCATGTAGCCGTTATACTTATTGACGATAGCGCTGTCCAGTCGCTCGTTGTCTTGCAGGATGGGCGTGTAGGCGTCGGAATGATAGAAGTCCCGCAGAATATCAATGATCTGCTTGCCCGAGTCAAGTGCGTCAATATTGATGTTGCGCACGGCGGGAACGCTGAAGAAGGAATCGCGCAGGGCAAGGAAACGCTCGCGGCTGACGGGAGGATTCTTTATCTCGTCGTAGTAGTCCTCGCCAATGCTTTGATAGACATGCGCAAAGAAATTGACGGCGAGCCATTGGCTCACCTTCGGTTCTATGCGGTCGAGCAGCTCCTTCTGCTCAGCCCCGTTCAGTCCCAGCGTCATATCGGGCTGGCCAGTGAACCAGTAGGAGGCACTGTCGGTACCGATAAATCGTTCGATGGGCACGGGGAAAGAGTGCGACGTGGGATAGGAAAAGGTTTCCTGAAAGGTATAGTCGGTGTAGAACCATTTGAAATGTTTATCGAGTTTGCTCTCAGCCTTGAACAACATCTGAATCACCCGTGTCAACGAGTCGCTCATCTCGCTGACCGACTGGAACTGCCGTTTGGCGTGCAGGTACACCGTGTATCGGATGGGTTGGTCGGGATAGGCATTCTTCAGACTGTCCAACTGCTTCTGAGTCATAGGCACAGGATGGCGAACGGAGTCTTCGCCAGTCACCGACCAAGTGCGTTCCCAGTCAGAGCCAAAGTTGATGTTTTCATCCCTCAACGGTTCGTCGGGCTTGGTCATCAGTCCTTCCTCGGAAACATTATAGGAAATTTCACGACTGCACGTGCCGTCTTCATTGATGATGGTCAGCATACGGGAGTCTCTTTTACCGCAAGATGCCAATAGCATCGCAATGGTTGCAGCAACTATCAGTAAGTTATTCGTCTTCATTTTCATCTCTCATTTGTTTTATTCGTTGGTAAATAGTGGGCTTGGCTTTTCGCCGTTCCAGATAGCACGTCAGTTGTTCCAGGGGCGTTCCTTCTGTGCAGTAGGGAGGCTGAGGTGCAGGCTCTTTCTTTTCCACCTTTTTATAAATATGTGCTGTTTTGGGCTTTTCCTTTGGTTCTTGTTGCAGCCAGAGATACAGTCCTACCAGATAGACGGCTGCAGTTGACAGGATGATGCGCAGGGCAATGATGACCTTACGCCGTGCTGCCGAGACCATTGCGGCAACCGAGGTCTTCGGGATACCCGTCTGAGCGGCAATCTCCTCCGTCGTCAGGTCGTCGGTGTGTCGCATCTCGAAGAGCTGCCGTTCGCGTGGCTTCAGCTGTGACATCGCCTCTGCCAGCATCCGCTGCATGTCCTCTGCCTCTAACTGTGCCTGTGGTGAGTCGTCGGCCTCCAGTTGCTGCATCAGTTGCACATCAATGTCCACGCTTTGATGTTGTTTCCGGTAAAGGCTTATGCAGCAGTTCTTCGCCACCCTGACAGCCAATGCCTCCACATTCCGTTCCGTGTCGATGTGCTCACAGTAGCGCCATAGTTGTACCATCGTCTCCTGCGCTGCATCCTCGGCATCCTGACGGGAACCGAAGAAGCCGAGGCAGACTTCCAGTACTCTCTGGCGCAGTTGTGGGGCGATATGTTCGAATTCTGAGCGTGTCATACACTTATAATACGCAAAGAATACGAAATTATTAAGTCGGATATTGAATTTCTTTCCAATGATGTTTCGTTAATTACTAATAACCCGCTGCCGATTACTAAGAATGAATGTTAAAGAATCGGCGTTTTCGTGTTTTTTCCTTCTACTAACTTTTTAGTTTTCTAAACTATTAGTAATTTAGCCCTTGGAAACCAGAAAAGCAAGACGTATGCAGCAGAAGACACTTACCAAAGGCGAAATGCAGGTGATGAATATCCTGTGGGATATGCAGCGTGGAGCCTGCGTGGCTGACATTCAGAGGCAGTTCCCTGAACCGCAGCCCGCCTATACCACCATTGCCACGTTTCTGAAGATCATGGAGCAGAAGGGCTTCGTGGAAAAGCGCAAGGGCGGAAGCGGCAAGACGTTTGTCTATTCACCGCTCCTGACACGTGAGCGTTATCGCCGGCTGGTGATGGACGACGTGAAGAACACATTCTTTGGAGGCTCCGTGAAATCGCTCGTGTCTTTCTTTGCCGAGGAAGACGAGCTGACACAGGAGGATGTCAACGAGATACTTGCCATACTTAAAAACCGTTGCCATGCTTACTGACCTGATATTCTACGACTTGAAGGTGGCGGCACTGATAGCCGTGTTCTACCTCTTTTATATGCTACTGCTGGCACGCGAGACCACGCATACGCTGAACCGTGCGGTGCTGCTCTCTGGCATCGCCCTTTCCGTGGTGTTGCCCCTGTGCATCATTACGTTTCACCGCACGGAAGTGGTGGAATATAGCTTACCTTCTGTGACGGTAGCTTCTAATGTCAGCGCTGCCATGCCACAGCCGATGGAACAGAGCTTTGACTGGACGGTTCTTCTGACCGTAATCCTGCTTTCAGGCACCCTTCTCCGTCTGGTCTTTATCGCACTGAGTTACAGAATACTGAACAAGATGATTCGTGATAGCGAAAAGCACACGCTACAATCAGGCACTCGCGTTTGCGTGGTCGATGCACCCATAGCCCCGTTTTCGTGGATGCGAAACGTCGTCCTTTCACGTGCTGACTGGCTGTCGCAATCCGATTCTATCCTCGCTCACGAAGAGGCGCATGTGCGCCATCATCATAGCTACGACGTTGTGGTCGTAGAAGTGCTCACGGCTCTGCAATGGTTCAATCCCGTGGTGTGGTTCCTCCGTCAGGAGTTGCGCACGCTCCACGAGTATGAGGCCGACGCATCCGTCCTCTCACACGGCTTCGATGAAAGCCAGTATATCCACCTGCTGATGCAGAAAGCGACGGGCATTAAGGCCTGTGCTCTCGCTAACGGCATCCACACACCCAAAACTAAAAAACGAATTATTATGATGCTCAAAACAAAATCAAAGCGAAGCACATGGCTCAAAGCCTTGTATATCGTACCCATTGTCCTCGTCTCACTCGCCATGTCGGCTAAGACCGTGACTGATTACGAAGTGAGAACACCGCAGAAGAAAACAGTAGTGAAGAAAGGCCGCAAGGAAGCTCAAGTGAAGATGAGCGGTACGGCCATTGAAGTGAAGACCGAAGCAGAAACGACAGCAGACCGTCCGTTTGCGTTGCATGCCGTCGTTGACCAATATGGCCGTATCACAGGATTATCGAGCGAAGGCGCACCTGATTCCAGACAACCCTTAGAGTTTACCATTGGTCGGATATTCTTCGATGACCATGTGGCCACACTTGAAGAAGTCAAGAATCGTAAATCGCTTGGTTATGAGTTGTATGAAATCATTCATCGTCCTAACTCAGCAGGTGATCCGAAGTGGAACTTCAAAGACAAGGAAGGCATTCTCGTCTTCCATCAGAAGAAGCAAGAGGCAAAGGATGCTCAGAAGCTGATATTTGGCGAATCGAATGGTCCAGAACCTCTGTTCGTACTTAATGGTAAAGTAGCCACAAGGGAACAGGTGATGACACTTGATCAGAGTACCATCGATAACATTAGTGTGAGAAAAAATGAAGAGTCTTTGAAAGAATATGCCAAGCATTTCAATGCCGACACATCGAACGGAATCATCTTCGTCAACACTAAGGATTATGTCAAGAAGGGTGGTAGCAAGGAATTAGTCTCAGTTCGTGTGAAAGCGAAAAAGCCGCAAAACGAGGAAAAAGTCTTTGATGTGGTGGAGAACATGCCGAGTTTTCCAGGTGGCACGGCAAAAATGATGGAATACCTGATGACGAACATCCGCTATCCCGAGGCAGCACTAAAGGTTGGCGCTCAGGGGCGTGTCGTTGTGAACTTCATCGTTGAGCCCGATGGCACCATCAGCAATGCCAATGTTGTGAGTAGTGTAAGTGAAGAACTGGATGCAGAGGCTATTCGCGTCGTTGAGAATATGCCGAAATGGAAGCCTGGTATGCAGAATGGTAAAGTGGTACGCGTGAAGTACAGTATCCCCGTCTCTTTCCGGCTGAATTGAATTAAGGGGATAGAGGAAGGAGGAAGGCGATTACTTCCTAATTCCTCCTTCCACCATCCTGCTTCCTTACAACAACCTTCCGTCCATTTCTCACGTAAATGCCTGGGGGAAGGGGATGTCCTTCCACCATGCGATGACCTTGCAGGTCGTAGGTGTAGCCGTCCGTCTGTTTGTCCGTAGTCATAACAGGCTGTACGCCCATATCTTCGTTCATCTCAAGTATGTGCATGAACTGTCGCCAATAGGGAGCGGCGCGGTATGCTTCCACACAACCTTTGGGAAC
>Ga0247611_10005299_pt1 | contig 17178 bp, 30 predicted proteins | sample 177DNAGHGhighgp2_FD_192422 | JGI IMG/M metagenome (GOLD analysis project Ga0247611, IMG submission 192422) | Sheep rumen microbial communities from Palmerston North, Manawatu-Wanganui, New Zealand - 1770 DNA GHGhigh gp2 | ecosystem: Host-associated > Mammals > Digestive system > Stomach > Rumen... | reverse complement strand
CTCACCTTGCTTTTCAACCAGCTTCATAGGACATGGAGATACACAACTACCTTGTTGGTCACAGTTGTCACAGACATCGTGCTTCTTTGGTTGCTCGCCTTGCTTTTCAAGCCAAGCAATCACCTTATTGCTAAGATATTCCTTGTATTCATCGTTATCCTTAATAACGTTGATACATTCCTTAAAATGTGATATACACCATTTCCTTATCCTCTCGTCCTCGGACATTTCAAACTGAGAAAAGATTTCATCTGCAACATTTGAACCAAATCTAATTGCAATCTTTTCACGAACCTCGTCATAGGCTTTTGCTTTTTCTTCAATACTAAGTTCTTTTATAATCACAATATTATAAGTTCATTGAGTTTCATAATCAATCTCTATACTTTGCCATAGTTATTTCTCCTTTATAATTATAACTTTAACTTTGTCGCCGAAATCCAGGCCGTTCTTATCAAGGAAATATCCTAATGATGGGATAGTAAGGCTCTTGCCATGAGTCACCTCGGCGTCGAGGGCTCGGTGTAGCATCTGTTCACGTTGCCAAGCGGTGCCATCTTTGAATCCTTGTTCTGAGAGAACAAACTTATTTGGCGACACTGGATATAGACTATATTCATAAGCTGCTTTCTGTAAATCATCAATTTGATTCACTTCTGCAAGTCTCTCATAATAACCTTCATCAAACACGGGAGCTATATCTGGTTCTTCGATGCGTGCATACTGGTCGCCATTGTGACAGGTGACGCAGCCTTTGACATTGTTACAACCCTGGCACTTATCAACCAGCGCCCACTGATCCTGCTCTGAGACAGAGAAGCAATAGTCATCGTCATAGTCGCCATCCTTATCATAGATATCGCATAGATACAGACCTTTAGTGATGCTATTGATGATAACAACAAAGTCGCGGTCCTTCTTCTGGCATATCTTATCACCTACTTTAAATATCGGCTTTATTTCTTTTTCTCTTGTTTCATCAGCCCATAATGCGCCATCTCGGAAAGCCTGCCCTAAAGCTGTACATAGGAGTTTGGTGTACTTATCCTTGATAGGTATATCTTTCTGATGGTTGGCATAGTCTAATGCCGCTTTCAGAATCTCATCTTTTCTTGTCATAAATATCTTTATTAATATCGTCCTTTAATTTTCCACACTTATAAATACCTATAAAAAATAGACATAGGTAAATAATCAAGATAACTATCCCAAAGATTAGTGAGTCATTGTTTGCCATTATGATACTATTACTTCGTTTAAAGTTCTAACAAATCAGAGACATACGCCCAACGATCAACTATAGGGGTTAAATCTCCTCTTTTTTTCTTGGAAATAAAAACTTTGCACGGCCCATTATCTGTTCTCATGTCAGCATAATGACCACATTCTTCGGTTGGAATACATTCTACGAACTTGCCAAATTTGTAAAGGCACGGCACAATTTCACATCCTGTCCATACAACAACCTTTCGATTATTTTCTGGTTTCTCTCTTTCACCATGCCATATTTTCTCTTTGTCAGTCATACAATTTCTCTTATTAGTTAATACTTTGGTGGATGGTTCCCATCAGGGTCAAAATCCTCATAATACACTTTTCTCATAATTCTTTCATTAATTCTTTAATTGTTGACTTAATTTCCTGTAATACCAGATAATCGTTGCCACCAGCTGCGATGATGTCATTGACACGACTCAAGGCAAAGGCGGCACCGTCCTTGATGCCAGCGTATCGGTCATAGATAACCACAATCTCGTCATGGTTCTTCTCGTAATACTCCTTGAAGAATGTATCAAACACTCCTTCTGACTTTGCAATAGCCATCAGTTTCTCTTTATTTGCCATCTTTAAAAAACTTTTTTCTGAATGTTTCTGAGAACAGGGTGCGGCGGACGAGATAATAGGTCTCGCGCTCCTTAGAGGAAATAGGCCGCTTCCACTTCAGGCGGTCCTTGACAGTCTGCAGGGCGAGGCGGGCGATGCTCTCATGGGTGTAGCCGCCCTTCGGCCAAAGGCTCTTGGAAATGAGTTCTCCACAGAGCATATTGATGAACTCCGATTCGCGCTTCTGCTCCTGCAGGATATACGACTTGGCGGTTTTTAAGAGTCGCACGTAATCGTAGTATTGGGAGCGGTAGATGCGGCTGTTAAGGTAGTAGTCCAGTTCCTCTATCTTCAGGTTGTCGTATGCCAGATAATTGTTATACCGTCCACGGATGCCGATTGCTACCTTATTCTTCCGCTCGGTATAGCCGATATCCCATGAGTAGGCATCGTCCGACGGCAGGTAGTTGATGACATACAGACACTTGTTGATGTCGCGCCTCCAATAGTCACCCTCGGATTCCTTATTGTAATAGGGGTTCTTCTTCAGGGAGTAAACACCCACCGTGGGATAGGCGGGTTCACAGCCTTCGTTATAGTAGCGATAGAAGCAGCTGCGATTCATGCCCACAGCATCCAGCAGCAGGATTCGGCTACCCTCGCTGACGCTCTCGTTCTGCTGATTCATCCAGTCCTTTACAGACGGGCGACCGTCCTGTAGCAGGTGCGACGTGTCGAGTTCGTAGTCCATCTTCACCTGTTCGTTCAGCCCCTCCATCTTCAGGAACGAGCACTTGACGTTGTGCGGTGCGAACACGTCGCTGCGGTCGAGCAGTCCTTGCAGCAGGAAGGCCACCTTGGTAAAGCGGCGGCGCATGTGGTCGGAGGCCAGATTGTCGCGTTCCTTATTAATCTCATACCATCCATCCTTCTGTTCCTTCTCCAGTGTCTGCTGATACTCGTCGAGGTTGGGGAACATGCGGTCTTCGAGGTAGATGTGCTCGCTGTCGAGACGGTAGAGGTTCTCGCCGTTGCGAATCAGGAAGAGCGTGACGTGGTTGGGGCGGTTCATAATGCGGTTGGTCCACCAGTCATCACTGTACTTCTTGTCGGTGCGGCGCGGCTTGATGGCCACCACGCTCTTTGTGTCGGGCAGCAGTATCTTGTAGTTGCCGTCCTCGGTCAGCCACTTGTCAAACGACTCTATCTTCTCCCAGTCGAAGTCATCGTCTATCAAGGCAAACTCCTCGTCCATGAACAGCACCGCCTGACGGATGACTATCGGCTCCGTCTCTGGAGCAGGTTCGCCGCTCTGCAAGGTGATGATTTCCTCCTTGATGCCCGCGTAGGTCTCGATGGTCTGAATCACGTAGTCCAGCCGCTTGATTTCGCGCCCCATCTTCTCCACGATGCCGTTCACCTGGTCAATCTTCTTTTGCAGCTCGTTCCTCACCTGCGTCTGCATCAGGTGGCAGTAGTTCTTCACCAGCGTCACCGACCGCTTCGACTCGTCAATCTGCAGGCGCAGGGCAATGAGCGACTGCTTGTTGCCGAGAGCCATCAGCGACGTGTCGCTCGACTCCTGCATATCCTCGATGCTGGCACCCTCGTTCAGTACGCGGTGGGCAATATCGCGCAGCTTCACCACATCGGCATCCACCACATGATAGTACCGTGTCAGTTCGTCGATACTCATGGTGCGGTCGTGGCCGTCGAGTTCAAGCGTGATGGGGTTCACGCCCTTGCAGACGTACACCTCGTGGTCGCTGTCGTCCCATCGCCTTGTCTCTATCGACTCCAGGCGGAAGAATGCTTCAAAATGGCTGTCGGTGATGTAGTCGCCGACACGGAATCCCTCGTGCGACTGCTTCGTTGCCAGCCCAATGTCGGTATGCTTGATGATGTTATTTGCCATATCGCTTGTATTTTTTACTCTGGTAGTGTCTCAAACAAAACTTTGCCGTTCATCTTCGGTATAGGAAACCAGTGCGTGACGCGCAGATGACCATAGGGGTAGAACCTTGCAAAGCCATTGCCGTCGGTGACACCAGACGGCTTAATGCGCTTGGTGGTAAACACCGCCCGCGTCGGCTGGCCTGCAAAGAGAATCTTATAGGGCGTTCCGCAGTCGGGCAGCAGTGCTTCATCCAGTACACCATATACCAATACGTTCACTCGTTCGTCAGGAAGTCGTTCCTCGACGCTGATCCATTCTAAGTTCTCCAAGTCCATACTTATTTCTTTTTCTTTTTATTTAAGTAATCAATATTATGGCGCAGAAGCGGCCATAAGTTTATCAACTTCTCGTGCTTAGAGAGCATGGCGATGATTTCAAGGGCTATGTCGCCACGGTTCGCAAACTCTTCGTCGAAATTATCAAATTCTGAATATTCAATAGTCTTCGTCTTCTCATTGAATATCACTGCCAAATAGTTCATCATATTATAATTCCTTTAGTCTTTAAAATCCTTCATAAAACATATCCAGTGCGTGTTAGCACGCTTGCCGCTGATGTGGCCGAAGACGGGCTTTTGCGGTGTGAGCTTCAGTATCTCTGAAACCTTGATGTCGGTCTCGTTCCACTTGAATATCAGAACACCGCCGGGCTCCAGCACGCGGAAGCACTCTGTGAATCCCTTCCTGAGAATATCCTGCCAGCCATGTGCAGGCAGCCATCCGTATTTCACCATCTGCCAGTTCTGTGCCTCCTTTTTCGAGCCGGTGTATTTCAAATGGGGGGGGGGTCGAAGACTACCAGACGGAACTGTCCGTCATCAAACTCCATCTGCGTGAAGTCGCCAACAACGTCGGGGTTCACCTCAAACTTGCGCAGTTTGCCCCTATCCTTCAGTTGGGCTTCAATCCTACGGCAGTCCATGAATAGCACGCGCGGGTCGTTCTTATCGAAATAGAACATCCTGCCGCCGCAGCAGGCATCGAGTATCGGTTTCATTTGTTTAGAAGAATATCGCGTGGACGAAGTAACAGACGGCTGATGAGATGGTAATCATCTTGAGCCAGAAGAACAGCCAGGCGCCACCGCCGACCCACGATGGATAATCGGTAGGAAGTACTTCAGCGCCCTTGATGCGCTTCAGGAACAGCCACGAAGCGCACGTCTGCCACACGGCCTGCATGATGGAGAAGAACATGTATAGGACAGATAGTGCAGTACATACAGCGAACGTCTGGTAGGTATGGCCGGAAATCAGCACGCCTGTCATCATCACGACAAACATCAATGCCAGCATGTCGGCACGGCTGCCTGCCGTCGCGCTGCGCTCCTGATAGTAGTCGTAAACCTTTTCCTCGGTCACAACGTCAACTGGCTCGTCAACTGGTTGGAAATTACTGGTGCGTTCATCCTGTAAACCAAGTGGATCACACAATGTGTCAGCCTCGAGGTCCTGACATCTCTCTTTCAGCGCACATTCATCGCACGCTTCACCCGCTCTATTATACTTTCCTTCGCGAAACTCATACTTCTTGCCATCAATGATAATGGCGGTTTCTTTTTCTTTCATAATTCGTTATTATTATTTATAATTGTTTTTCCTCTCTGCGCACCAGCCTGTGCGGACACGGTGGGTCTTATCGAGCAGCAGACGGAGCTCTCGCGGGGTGCGTGCCTGCTCAATGACCTGACGGCCATCGGGCGCCTGATACTTCAGCAGGATATCGTGGCCGTGGGTGACGAAATGGCGCATCCGCTTGATTTCCTTGCGCTGGAAAAAGCAGCCATCGGTCATATCCTTTACGAATCTAACTATTTCTGGGCTGGCCACGATATCATCAATCATAAACGAGGTATTGAATCCATTCGGTGGCAGCTCGCACTCCTTACCATCATCGGCGAGTGAGAAGACGTTGCTCCCGCTAGTCACTACGGCCTCGATGGGCTCTACTTCTCCCGTTGGCCTGAATGGGAATATGTATATCTTATTCTTGCCTGGCATAGGGTCAGTTTGCTTTATTGCCGGAGTTCTTTTCTATCAGATGATCCATCGTGACGTTTCTTACGTCGGTGCCATGCTCTTTGTTGAACTTGTCAAAACGCGATGCACAGGTCTTGATGATATCCCTGACAATGGGGTAGCGTATCATTGCAAAGAGTATCTGCGTCTCGATGTTGACAGGATCGCCGCTGAGAACGAAATGATTGCCCTCGTGACCGATGAACATACAGGTTGCACCAGTGTCTTGAAGCGAATCCAGAATCTCCTGAACCTCGTCGAATTTCTTCTTGATCTCTTCTTTCATATACTGTTCTTATTATTACGTTCTAAGCATATCTGCAATCCTCGTCCGTAGTGTCAGTTTCCACATATCATCATCGGCCTCATTGTCAACAATGTCCAGAATCTTCTCCAGTGCCCATTTGATGCCGCAAGCACAACCCAGCATAAACGCACCATCATTCTTACCACCGCTACGGTGATAGACACTGGCCTGCATAGATGCCTCGTGGATGAAATTGCCGCACGGTTCCTTCATCTTCCCGTGAAAGCAGTCAGCCGCATACTTGCCCGACTGGAATATCCCATCTTCGCCAACATAAGGCTCGTAACGCTTCAGCATGTTGACAAGCCCAGCCACCATACACTTCAAGTCGGACGGGAAATTTCCGCCAGAAATTGCCACACGCACCGAGTGACGGCCTTTGAATTTATCGTCAGCGTCGGCCTCGATGATTGTCAAATACGGGTCGCCATTTCCACCCCAGTCACCCGTCAAACGGTTTCCGTTGAAATCGGGGTCATCAGTCTTAAATCCTATCATACCATTTCTTTTACCAGCTTCTTGATCTTATTCACATACCCGCGAGTCATCTCAATGAAGTTGACCTCGGGGTTCTTTGAGAGGGCGTAAATCAGCAGCGGGTTGTGAATCACTGCTATAATCTGCGTATGCGGCTTGTGGATATTCAGGATGCCGCGTATCTTGGCGATGTTCTCGATGTCGAGATTGCGGTCTGGTTCGTCCATCAGCACAGTCCACTCGTCGCCCTCAATCAGGTGATCGTGGATGTACTTCATATATGGCAGGTAGTTGTCGGCAAACTGTGTATAGTCGAATAGCAGACGAGCACCCTCTCCAAACATACGGTCAAAGAGCGAACTGAGCGAATGCAGCACACCCTGGCCCGTAGACGACCATACCTGGCCGAAGAACTCGCTGGTGGAGAAATCGTCGGCAAATATCTCGTCGTTCTCCTTGCGCTCGCCCTTATGGCACAGGCGGAACGTATTGCGGCGGTAGTCGGCGTAGACGCCAGCACCTGCATACATGTGTTTCTTCCCTCTCAGGCCGAAGCAGATGTCGTTGATGTTGCAGTTCCACTCGCCAGCCGAGCACTCCGAATGATCCACCAGCAAGTATTTCTTTATCAAGTTCATCAGCGTGGTCTTGCCGCAGCCGTTCTTACCCACGATGATGTTCACCCCAGGACGGAACTCATACGCCTTGCCATTCTTGAAGGCCCTGAGCTTCGGAAGATACCCGATGGGCGTGTCCTCGTTATTGTTGATCACCACTTTCGTTACCATATAGATATTTCTTGGTTCTTTCTAATAACTCCAACTGTTCCTCAGAAATCGGCGCAGCCATTTTCGCATCGTAGTCTCCGACACAGAAGAAGTTCTTTATCTTTTCCTGGTCTACCCTGACCACCTGACCGCTGCGGCAGTGTTTCAACTCTATGCTGCTGATTCCCTCGAAATAGTCGTTCGCAATGAAGTCGTCTATATTCTTTGTGATGAGATAAGCCTTGCCTTTCTCCACCAGCGGCTCGATTTCCTTACAGCCGCCGCCAACGAATAGTACACTCTCGTCTGGCAGCATACTACTGAGCCTGCCAAGGAAGTCGCACCACAGCTGCAGCGGTACCGGCTCGTTGTTCATCTGGTGGATATGGATGGCTTTCACCTTCTCGCCATTGTCCGTCACTATGCTAAACTGCATATTCACCAGATATGATTTCTTCTCGTCTGCCATTATTTGTCCTCCTTCCGTTGGCTATCACCAGAAAGGGATAGTCGCTTTTGTTTGTATTAATGGAAAATGCCTGCATAGGTGCTTATCGTTTGAGATTGAACAATCTTGCGAAGAACCCGCGTGATTTCAGACGGTCGTTCGCTTCGCTGAGTTTGTCTGCGGCCTCGGCGTACTTTCCGGCGACATCCTGCAGGCGGTTGATTTCTTCCTGCGCAGCTATAAGCGCTTCGTCCTTAGAGAATATCTTCAATTGGCTCTTCTGTGTAAGGTAGCCGTAATCTTCCACCCAGTGCCCGGTAGTATCTCTCTTATACACATTGGTAAGGTACTGCACAAGAAATTCTTTGTCCTTGGCCTCTGCAGCGAGTTGCTCCATCAGCATCTGTTTGTCCTGCTGATCCTGCAGCAGACCCTCATACTCTTCGATTGGTAATGTTACTGTTCTCATAAAAGTTCTATTTTTCCTTGAATCTATCTTAAGTTCTTATTCATATCTATAGTTATGCTGGCAATCATGTGCCTTACGGGTGCAAATTTACAAAATAAATCTGAAACAAATATCTTTTTTATCATATCTTTTTGATATTTTAACGTATCTTTTTGATATTATATCAGATTTAATTTGTAAATTTGCACCCGAAACCGATATTCGGCTAAAGACTATACATTATTATAATATTAGATATGAAACTTAAAACGTCGAGATTATGACTTACTTCCTGGTTTTCTTTATTGTGACGGTCGTCTTCGCACTTGGCTCGATCCTGAGCGTGGAACTGGAGACCGACGAAGAAAATGTAGAATCGTGATTATGGTAAACAGGAATTAATGGGAACAATCTAAAACAAGAAACAAGATGAAGAGAGAAATCCAATCTTCCAACGAGCAGGTGCGCAAGGAACTTTACTGCCGCTCGGAATATCTCAAGACCATTGGCGACTTTACGAGGTACATACACAAGGAGTACATCGAGCCGTCTGACAGACGGGCACTGATACTCATTGCCTGCGATGGCACCATCGGAGGTTCACAGGAGGGCATATCACACATGCTGCTGGGTAATAAGGTGATGCAAGTGGAAGCGCTGGCCTCAGTGATGAACGACGAGCGGATGGCGGACACGTTCCGCATGGCCCGCGTGATGAGCGCCCGTGATGGCGACTTGCAGGAGGAAATCAAGCACGAGAAGAAGGACCGCAGATACTTATATTTCCTGTCGGTGATGGCAGCGCTATGGACGGTGGGTGTCGTGATATTTACATTGACGGGTATATTTCATTGGTCGATGGGTATCGCCAACATGATCTTTATGGCTATCGTGTGGCTCAGAATCTGGAGCAGCATAAGCGAAACGAACCGCCGCATACGCAACCTGAGCAAAGAGGCCAAGGATGACGCCCTGGAGCGGCTAAAGATGAACATGGCCAAGATGTTTGCGTTTATGGACTGCGCCAGCCGCGAAGTCGGTGATGATGACGATGACGAATAACTTTTAGATTAGAATATATGGAACAACAGGTAAACCATCCCAAACATTACAACCAGCACCCTGCAGGCATCGAGTGCATCGACGTGATACGACACTACACCTGCAATATTGCCAACGCGCTGAAATACCTATGGCGTGCCGGTTTGAAGGCGGAAATTGGCAAGGAGGATGCAGAGAAGGAGATAGAGGATCTTGAGAAGGCGATTTGGTATATTGAGGATTACCATAGGCACTTCACTGAAAGGATGGCCCAGGCTGTGGTATGTGCCAGCAAGGCGCAATACGGGGCATATTTCAAGCAGCTGACGGGCTATGACATAAAAGATGTATATAGAGGCTACCCCTCGCCTGTAAGGGATGCCATCGAGAACCTGCTGATGACGGGGATTATCCATCAGGGCAGTATCAAGGTTTGCAGCGCGTATCGCAAAGAGACATCAATTGACGCCATCCGGATTCGCATCTGTGAAATCCGCGACATCTTGATCAAGAAAGAGGCGGCCGAAATGGTGCAGGCGTACCACGGCCAGCCCATCGATGGCGAGGACTACGTGTCGAAGCCTGGTGGTGTGCGCAAGACCGAGCCTGACCAGTACGACCCGCTGAATATGGTGGTGGCATGGGGACGTGCCTATAGCCTGAGCAGTGAGGTGAGAAAGAAGTCCAACGGTGCCTTCTATACCCCCTGTCAGAACTGCGCCCTGATGGATGTGTGCTATGATGACTGGCGTCACCCAGAGGAATCCCAGTGCCATAACATCTGCCGCCAGCACGGTGCTGCCAACAACCAGTACTACCGCGAGGTGGGCGTGGCCAAGTACTCCCCCTCTCACGGCACTGTGGAAGTAGTCGACGAGATGAAGGAATCGATGCTGATAGATGAAGATGACGATTAAAAATAAGCATTATGAAGACAGTTACACTACCGATTGAAGAGTACAACGAGATGCTGCAGGACCAGAAGGACAAGAAGACGCTGATGGAGCAGCTCACTGCCGATGCCGAGGATCGTGGCTTCCTGGTGCAGCATCTGACCCATGTGTATAAGAAAGCGGTCCCAGGCGGCGACTGGATTAGTGATTACAACTTTTTCACCGAGAAGAATACCTTGAAGATATTCTCAAAAGATCAAGTGCTCGCAGAAGCACAAAAGGAGAACAACCGTCTCTCGGAGGTCTGCGAGATGTATGCCGAGGCGAAGAAAAAACTCGAAATAGAGAACGAGCGCCTGAAATCACGCGGGTTCTTTGCAAGACTGTTCAACATTCAATAACGATAACGGAGGATTGACGATGGAAAAAGAGGATATTCAACCTGGCTGGAGGCCAGTCGGCATGTACGACAGCCGCGAGGAGATGGAGCGCGAGGCGCCAAGGGAGTCTGGCAACCTGGCGGTGACGAAATTCGCCACCTATGGCTATCACGGCAAGGAATGGGAACTGCTGACGATGAAGCAGTACATCACGTTCAAGGTCCTGAGCCGCCACTATGTTGCAGGGCGCGGACATATTACCGTGGTACACAATCCCGACCTGCTGCCCATTGAATCAGGTAAGTCGGCCGTCTGCAAGGGTCAGTACCGCCTGCCCATCCACGGCATCGATCGTATGACAACACTGATGACCATCCCAAGGGTAATGCCAGACTGGGGGCTGGTCACGTCCGAGAAAACCATCGGTGATGAGATCACCATCCGCATGTACCCTAATGAGGAGGAAAATTTGGAAATATAAAATAATTAAAGAATAAGGCGATATGAAGACATTTCAGATTTCAGACGAAGACTATGAGTTCTTGAAGGACTTGCAGCATGAACTGAACACCCAGGAGAACGACGGGCAGGCGAATCCTATCTACTGGTGCGTAAGGGAATACAAGATGGAACCTGCTCCAGATGAATGCGGCGAGGCATTCGTGTATATGGGTGACGGTATCACGATGACTCTGGAGGAAGCCGTCAGTTACGTCGATGAGAATCTCTCCAACTACCGCGACGAACTGCAGGAGCAATGGAAGGACGTTGACACGAACTGGATGGATGGCGTCGTAGAGTTCATTCACGACGAGATGGAAATCCGTGAGTGCCGCGTGGTATGGATGGAGGAGCAGGCAATTATCTCGCACGAAACGGGCGCTTTCCTCACCAAGCGGGCCTGCAAGGATTATATAAAGCGCTTCGGCTATAACCACTCGAAGCCGCACACCTATGCCATGACGGCCTATCGCAACTTCGAGCTGGAGCGGTTGCTGAATGTGCTAAAGACGATGGATCTTACAGAATCTACCGGCGATGATGAAATAGAAGGTGGAAAAGTATTAGACGAATATATAGACTGATTATGGCCACTTACAAACTGACAATTGTTTCAACGTTCACCGACAACACCTGCAGCGAGGATCCCGAAGACCTGCAGCGGTATGTCGACGATATCAGGGATGACGTGCTCGGAGAGTGGGACTCCGTCGAGGTCATATCCGAGGTAAACGGACAAGTATATACATCGAAGGGTAAGGGCAACAGGCACGAGGAAGACTGCGAAAGCCGCTTCGCCAACCATCCCTGGCACCAGCTCAAAGACGAACTGCCACCACAGGACATGCGCGTATTGTTTCACGACGGCGCTGAGATGCACATGGGCTGGGTGACAAGGAAATCTCCCATGGGAAAGACCGCACCAGAGGACACCCCCTTTGTAGTGCTGGAGAGTTTCGACGGGGAAGGCGGCCTTTGGACATTCAAATCTGTCAATGACTGGTGGTGGCGCAAGGTGGAAGCGCCCGCCGCAATAAAGGAGGAGGGATGACTTATGTCGAACAAACATAATGACGAACCGCCGAAATGGCTTGTTGATTTTTACTGCGGACTATGGAGCATACTGAAGGTTGTGCTGATAATCGGTCTCATAGCCATCGTATTGTTTCTCCGTGTCGGATGTGATAGATGGTATTTTAATATGCTAACGAAATGAAGAAAAAGATATTTGCCGGCAACGGCCTGAGCCGCACGGCGATGATATTCAAGATTGCGATGATGGCGGGACACAAACTGACGGTACCAGAGCTGAACCGTATCAAGGATGTAAACCCACGCAGCCTGGAGCGAGTCTATGAGCAGGTTATTGGGGGGGGGTACTTCTGGTGATGCCCTCTTTGCGCTGAAACTGATACTAAAATAATCAAAGGCGATATGACAAAATTAGAGAAATTCAAGCTATGGCTGAATAGAATCAGCCGGAAGCGGAAGGCGAAGAAATACGGTGTTCCGTTCAGGGAGCGCAAGTGGTACAACTATCGGGCGATGCTACCAAAGGACACACTGGCCGAGAAATCGTTCATCGAGATATTTGACGAGAATGGTCATTATATTGACTGTCCGCCTGTCGGTGGCGAGGTGATCTACAACGACAAGGGGCAGCGATACCTTTACCGCATTGTCGGATTCGAGAATGAGTCGCGCAACAGGGACTGGCTCTACGACTCGGACTACATCTGCCCCGTAGTGGAGTTTCTAAGGAAAGTGGAGGACTGAGCGATGGGCGAGCAATTTGACATTAAGAACCTTCTGACGGACAAGAAGGCACTGATAAGGTACATCCTCGACACCATCACATCAAGCGAGAAATTTTCACAGAACCTGCCACAGCTGCGCGAGCGTGGATGGAGCGAGAGAGGTATGCTCGACAAGGTGATTGAGATAACCGCCATCCAGTCGCAGCAAATCAAGCATCTGGCACTGGTTGCCTTACTGATTACACAGTCGAGTGATTTCGACCAGATGGTAGCGCAGATGATGATTAAGATGGGCCGTGGCGATGAAGCCCTCTCAGCGATGTTTGACGCAAAATTTAAAGGAAAATAAAAATAAACGACTATGACCCGCTGATGGCCATGCCGATTTCGCAGGAGTGTTTGGAAGCAATTGAAAGAATCAAGAAAAAACGGAGGGATAGTGATATGAAGAAAGTGATTGAGGGCTATATCGCCCGCTATGATGGTGATCTAATTTTCTCTGACCAGCCGATGAAACAGAGTGGTTTTTTCGGCGATTATGGTTTATGGTACTCTACAATAGAACACGAGGAGCGATCGCCGATGAAGTTCCGTGCCGACATGCACCAGTACATCGACATCCCAGAGTTGACCGAGAGGGAGAGTCCGCGCCGTTGCACCATTACCATCGAGGTGGGCGATTTCGTGGGCGAGAAGATCGATCCTGAGTTCATGGAGAGGCGCGGACGTATCAGACGGTCAGTCTGTGCGTTGGCAGAGGAAACTGGCCATTCCTTCGACGAAGCCAAAGCTATACTCTCCAAGCAGTTACCTGAAATTACAAAATATCTGGAGGACTAAACAATGGCAAAGGAACAGAACAACGATGTTGCTTTCTTCAAGCAACTGGCAGACTTTAGGCGAGGCAGCGACAGCCATTCGCCCGACGCATTTAATGAGGTGGCGCGTGAACTCTTCGGTATGTCGACCCGCGAGGCGCAGATGCTCTATGAGAAGTACCGCCATATTGTCATCGGCAGGTGGCATTGGGATGATGAGGAAGATGCCGAGACCATCGATATCCTGACCAAGGCGAAGCAAGTGATAGAACACTCCATGCGTTTAGAGCCTGCCGACCATTGGCGCGGCATTGACTCTTATATGGGACGTAACAGCGATGACGATGACCGCAATCGCATTGGTGTGTGGGCTAAGTATGACGGCAAGGAGCCGCAGTTGTTCGACCTGTGGCTGAACTCACCGAAGAGTCTGGCGATGATTCACGATATGTACCAGCGCGATGATGTGCAAATACTCTGCATCGTGCCGTGGGTGGATAGCATCTACAACGCAAAAGCTAACGGGTGCCTGGACGAATCGGGCGAGGAAAGATATCTGCAAATATATAATGGCGACATCTTCGTGCTTTACAACCATGGCGTGGATGACTACTGGAACCGCCCGAACCAGAATGGTGTCTATGTATGCCTCTGGGGCGCATACCGCCGCTTGCTCTACACTATGGGCCGTGGCTACCTTACTATCAACAAGGAACCTAACGTGGCCAGCGAGGATAATGAGGATGACGAGTACGGCGACGTGTTCACATTTGCCGAGGGTCGATGGAACCAACACCTTATGACAATGAGCCACAAATGGAAGCGCATCGGCAACATCCACGCCGACGTAACGCTGCTGCTTGAAAAGAAGGATTAGTAAACCAATTAATATCAAGTTTATGGAAGATAATGACAAACAGACCGTTTTAGAGGTCAGAAAGATAATAGAGGAAGTGCTCATTGATGAAATGGAGTCCGGCGTAGAGGTAACGCACGTGGTATTTAACAGTGCTGGTGACTACTGCACCGCAGTATTGGACGGCGACGTGCAGGTGAACACATTGGCAGCCATTGCCAAGGCCATCGGTGACAATCCGATCATCGGCGGCGAGGAATACGGCAAAATCAACTTGTTTTTCCGTGTACCAGATAAAAATGGGGCCGGCAGAGATGATGATAGTGACGGCCATCAGATACCAGAATATCCAGTCCTCGCCATCCCAGAGGTGTATCGACATAAGGATAAGTTTCCCGATTCTGAGGAAATAGTGATACCAGGTACAGAGGTGAAGCGCAGTGCCACTGAGCAGGCCCAGCAGATTGCAACGTGGATGGTGGAGACGGGCCACTACCCTATCACATATATGCGCCTCGATGACGGCGTGCATGCGGTGGTGAGCAATATCTACGACCGCAAAGTGGATTTAATACTGGCGCACGGCGAGGCGATAGGCCATGACGGCCGTAAATATAAGATAGATAAGGAGCCTATAGAAATATTTCCCCTCGGCAGTAGCATCTGCGTCCGTGCCACCTGTATGGAGACAGATCGTAACGATGCCTATGGTTTGGATTTCTTTGTGTAGGATTAGGCGTATGGATATAGGAAAAGCAATCTTTACCATCCGCAAAGCGCGGGGTATGACCCAAAAGGAACTAGCAAAGCGGTGCGGTATGTCGCAGAATGCCATTGTGATGATAGAGAGAAACTATTCGCACCCGCCAATGGCGACGCTGGACAAACTGCAGGAGGCGCTCGATATACCGCAGTCGATGATATGCCTCTGTTCCATCGAGGAGTGCGACTTCCCGGAGGACAAGAGAATACTCTACAAGCTGCAATTAGTCCCGATGCGCGACTGTTTATTAAGTAAAGACTGACATACAAATACAAGTAACGCTATGTGTAAATCATTATATAAGGTAATAACCAGGGGATGTGGCGTGTTTCATGTCATCGTGCGCTCTATGGCGACAACGACGAGAACCATCTGATGATTACAAAGGAGGACTAAAGCAATGGAAAGGCCGAAAGCAATCAATAGTGGCGAGGCGATTCGCTGGAACGCCGACGTGGAGCGCCGGCGCAAGGCGTATCACGAGCGCCGCTGCAGTGAGGATCCTATCTACAAGCGGGCCTACGAACGCCAGCAGGAGATGTATCTCAGGATGCAGCATATCCACAACATGGAAATTGCGGCGCTGCAGAATGCCATGGGTCTGGAAGAGAATGCCAAATGCTGTCAGAACATATCCGTGAGCGAGGAAGAAGCCATGCAGAAGGTAAAGTCACACATAGAGGCTATGCAGGAGCGTCAGGCACTCTTGGATAAGATGGAGCAGCGAAGACGTGATAGTCATGTGTTTATCGATGGTGGCTCAGCGTTCGCTTTTAGTACGCTGCTCATGCTGTTTGACAATCCTAATATACAGCAGTATGTGAAGGAGTTGGAGGAAGAGATTCCTTATACCAAGGAAATTCAGAAGGCCGACAGGGAGTTTGACGACGAACTGATTCGCATGAGCGGTTTTGAATGGTAGAAATACAAAAAAGAACAAGAGGTATGGAGATAAAACACTACGACTATCCATCAGTCAAGAGCATAGTGATTTGCGGTGATATACACGGCGAGTTTGAGGAGTTGGTGTATCAGATTTGCGTAAAGCATGAGATGCGCGATACGCTTGTGATTGTGGCTAGCGACTGCGGACTCGGGTTTCCGCTCACGTTTTCCACCTTAGAGGGAATGGTGGCAATAATTAGGAGACTTGTAAATACAAACAATTGGATAGTGCTTGTGCGTGGCAACCATGATGACCCGTCTTGGTTTAACGGAAAGGTTTGGCAGGACGGCAGGGTAAAACCCGTACCAGACTACTCAGTCATCACAGCCTGCGGCCATCAGATACTCTGTGTGGGCGGTGCAGTGAGCATCGACCGTAACTACCGCACAGAGGGCAAGGATTGGTGGATAACGGAGGTACCTATGTTTAGGTCAGAAACACTGTCGGCCATACGCCGTGAGGGGTTCAACATCGACACCGTGGTGACACACACAGCGCCGTCGTTCTGCGAGTTCACAACAAGGCCTTCAGGTATTACCGATATCACCCTCTTGCGTGATATGCAGGATGAACGTTTAACGATGGACGCGATACTGGCGATGCTGGCCCTTGGTGGCCACCCGTTGCGCCAGTGGTTCTACGGCCACTTCCATCACTCGTGGAACGCCGAGATAGACGGCATCCGATATACGATGCTTAACATTATGGAAATGAAAGAACTAAGATGATATGGAAAAGGAACTGAAACGAAGGGATCTGTCTGGGATTTTTATATTTGATACATTCCCTGGCGAAGAGCGACGCAAGCCGACCTGTATTGAGGACTGCCAGCAGGAGACACGCCGCCAGTTGTTGATGACCCAAAATAAGGAGTGGATGCGAGAGTGTATTAGTCAACTGGCCAAAACATTCAAGGATCTCTGCAACTATCTGGTAAAAGAGGGTTGTGTAACCGACGAACAGCGCAAGGAGTTCTTT
>Ga0247611_10005298_pt1 | contig 17180 bp, 13 predicted proteins | sample 177DNAGHGhighgp2_FD_192422 | JGI IMG/M metagenome (GOLD analysis project Ga0247611, IMG submission 192422) | Sheep rumen microbial communities from Palmerston North, Manawatu-Wanganui, New Zealand - 1770 DNA GHGhigh gp2 | ecosystem: Host-associated > Mammals > Digestive system > Stomach > Rumen... | reverse complement strand
TAATTTGCAAGATAACTTTTATTCATGGTCATCCTCATTTAACCCCTATGATAGCATAACACAAACTCTGATATGTTTTTTTTCTGTCAAACCGCTCTTCAGCACACCTTCGAGCATTCCTTCCAAGCCGCTCTCTTAATTCTTTGTTTTTAATCAATCGTTCTAATTTTTCTGCCATATCTGCAGGATTACTATTCTCGCAGTTAAACCCCATCTCATATTCTTCAACCAAGGAACGATACTCCTCATTCTCTTGTGTGCTTACGACCGGAAGACCTGATGCTGCATAATCCGCATGTTTATTAATAATGCTTTGAGCGGCAAGATGAACAATGGGGTTGACATTAATATCACATTTGACCAATAGACTGCACATCTGGTCGTATGGTAATCTACCAACAAATTCAACATTTAATTGTCGTTCCTTTGCATAACGTTCAAATTCATCTTTACGCGGGCCATCGCCCATAATAACAAATTTAGGCTCTATATTCTTTTTTTTCAGCATTAAAAGGGCTTCAAACACGCACGTTAGGTCATAACTACTACCAAGAGTCCCGCAATATGAAATCCAAATTTCATCTTTCGGTTTTTCCCGTATAGGAGAACTCTTCGAATACTTGTCAAATATTTCTAGCTCAGTACCAAGAAAAACTGTTATCCCATTTTGGCATTTATTATTTGATTCTAAAGCTCTCTTTACATAAGTATTGGAAACTGCGCATATTGCGTCTGCTTGTGAATAAATTCGATTCGCCTTCTTTTTGAATGGCAAAAACAGGAAAGGAGCATTTATAACCATTTGAAATGCTTCTGGCCACAAATCTTGAATATCTATTACAAATCTTATATTATTACGTGAACAATAATCGGCAACCCTTTGAGGAGCAGTGAGCGAAGGCACCGCACAATAAATCACATCCGGCTTGTTTCGTGTTTCAATGTATCTCGCCACATTACGCCCCCAAATATAGTGACTAAAAAATCTAGACAGGGAAACATTCTTTTTATAACCCGGTTCGTGTATGAGAGTAATTCTGTATGAATGTGGTGATATTTTTCCTCTATGTTGTTTTGTTGTATGTAAGAAGTCACTTGTCACGATTTCAACATCATGCTCTTTTGAAAGCATATCAGCCAAATAGCTAAATCTACCGTTATCCGACTCAGAAAAATCCATACAGAAGTTGGCTAATATGATTATATCCATTCTTAATTACTCCTATGTTAAAAATACACATTAATAATTATAATCCATATGAGACATTTGGCATTCCACAAATACCCACTTGAATACAATCCATTAATATTTGCAAAGTATACACTTCTCATCCCAGACTGTTGCAAGGTCTGGAAGTCCTTCGCAGAATTCTCGTCTACGTATACAACATTATCTGGGTTAAGTTTCCACCATATGGTCGTTATGCGAAATGCAATGCCATAAATTTTGCGGAATTGAATGCCGTAAGTTCATCAGTGATGATCAAATCATCGGCATGCAGCCCGAGAGTTTCCAACTTTTCCCCTGGCCTTCCTGGCTTCCATCCGTTATAATGCCGACCTTTATACCTTTTGCCTTAAGTTCTTTTACCACCTCCGACACGCCGTGATAAAAATGAGTAGCACGCTTGTAGGAACGGTATGTTTCCAATGCTTCTGTTTTCTCATTCACTTGTAGCAATTCTTTCAGTGGTTTATCTATAGCGTGGTATCCAGTATTCTTTATAGCAATAACTATTCTCGTGAAATCACAATTTGTCAATGCCGTGGCAGTACCGACCATATTAGAACCGTAAGTCTTAAGCTCCTTCTTCAAAACAAAAGCGACATTTTTTTAATGCCTAGAGCAGCTAATTACATCTTTCTCCTCAGGAAATAGAATTCTTGCCACGCAACCCTCCTATGCTGCTCGCATGGCACTTTGTTCTATATTTATTCTGGCGGAGCAGTACCCCCTTGCATAGTGAGATGGTGCTTACTTCTCATTTTCGCTGGTACTCCCACATAAGTTCCTTGCTTTTCTATATTCTTTACAACCACAGCACCAGCACCAATCATGCACCCACTGCAGATAATGACGTTATTGCTTACCGTTGCCCCCGCACCGATCCATGTGCCATCGCCAACAGTCACAGTTCCACACAAATGTGCTCCGACAGATATGTGACAGTAATCCCCGACTCTACAATCGTGATCTATTGAGCTTGATGTGTTGACAATCACGCCTTTTCCAATTTGTGCTCCGGGATTGATCACAGCTCCGGCCATAACAACTGAACCGTCACTAAGTTCAACACCTTTAGCAACCACAGCACTCGGGTGAATCAGAACAGGCTGTATCCTCTTATTATATAACTCCATCAGTCGCTTCCTTGTTTCCGGATTACCCACAGCAACAAACACTTCGCCATCAGGAGCCTCTACGCTTTTACCAATCACAGGGTATTCGGCGCACTCTTTGATATTCTCATCATCATCAAGAAAGACGATGTCTTTATATCCATTTAATGCCGCGATATCAGCGACAACCTTTCCATGCCCAGAAGCACCGATAATGATCAATCTATTCATTTTTTAGCACCTCGACAGTGTTGTCACTCCCCATAAACTCGGTCATTGTGGCTGATTCGCCGCCACTGATTCCATCTCGTTTAAGTACAGTCTTAACTGTATCCAGGACAATCTTCACGTCGCATTTGAATGTGATATTGTCAACATACTTGACGTCCCAGTCGAATTTTTCTTCCCAACTTATGGAATTGCGTCCATGCACCTGTGCAAGGCCTGTAAAACCAGGTCTCACCTCATGTCGTCTTGCCTGGTGTGAGTTGTAGCGAGTTAAGTATTTAACCAGAAGAGGTCTTGGCCCAACAACAGCCATATCCCCCTTAATAATGTTGATCAATTCGGGCAACTCGTCCAAGCTCGAGCTACGCAGTTTCTTTCCAAACGGTGTGAGTCTTGCCGCGTCCTGCGCCGGATCAATCACACCGTCTTTCGGCGGTAGCATCGTCCTAAACTTGTAGAGTTTGAATATTTTTCCGTCTCTACCTGGCCTTTCCTGTTTGAAAAACACAGGACTGCCAAGTTTCACACGTACCACGATTGCTATAATAAGCATAACAGGAGATAGCACAACTAACGCCCCAGTCGCAAGAAAAGCGTCCAATCCACGCTTAACAAAACGCTCGTATGGGCCATAAGGCTTATGCTTACCATCCTTCTTACCGATTGAGTCTGCTAAAACGGCAATCACTCCGACAGCAGCCGCAATCGCGATAATCCAAAGGATAATCCAAACTATTATCATCTATGCTCTCCAATCCATGTGACTGCCTAATGCATATGTAGCCGATACTTTATCCTCTTCATATCCAGCAGATACATATCTACATCCCTCATGCGCATCCAACCGACATCACAAAAAGCATCTGTGTATAATCTCAATAACCCTATCCTGTTGCTCGGGAGTCATCTTGTTATCACTGGGGAGGCACAACCCACGCCTGAAAATGTCTGCACCGGAATCTACAGAACGCCCTGCAATGTATGCATTTGTCCGGCCTCTCCCGTTCCCCTCAACCGTAACGAATGGATTCGTCCTATATATCGGTTGCATGTGCATCGGCTTCCAAATCGGCCTGCCTTCTGCGTTGAAAGCCGCAAGCGCATCGAGAATTTCCTGAGGAGACGACTTCCCGGCAACATGCCGGTAGAGGTAATCCCGCTCTCCACGAACCATCGGAGCCATCGCCTCTTCGTCAATGATGCAGCAGCTAAGCCAGAAGTTTGGAATGCTCTTCTCGCGATTCCAAGGGTTCATCTTCACCGGCAAATCGGCAAGTCCTTGTTCGTATCTCTCCCAAATCGCCCTCTTTTGAGCAATGTGTTCTTCAAGGTAGGGGATCTGACCGCGTATCACTCCCGCAATCACGTTGCTCATACGATAGTTGTAGCCAATCTCCTCATGCTGGTACCAGGGAGCCGCCTCACGGGCCTGTGTGCTCCATTTGCGAACCTTTTCCGCATCTTCTTTTGAGTTTGTAAGGAACATTCCTCCGCAGGAACCTGTTATGATTTTATTGCCGTTGAAGGAAATACAGTTATAGTCGCCAAGAGCGCTGGTTTCAACCCATTCGCCGCCTAGCAGATACTTTGCACCCAGGCTCTCCGCAGCGTCTTCTACAATCAGAGCTCCGTGCTTATCGCATACTGTTTTCAGTTCTTCATACTTCCCAGGTGTCCCATAGAGATGGGCAATGACAACCAGCTTCACATCCGGATACAGTTCAAAAGCCTTTTCCAGCGCTATCGGATCCATGTTCCACGTATCCGGCTCAGTATCAATGAAAACAGCCTCGCCATCTTCATAGGCAATCGGATTGATCGACGCGTCAAAGGTTAGATCCGAAGCGAAAACCCGATGCCCCTGGAGGGTTCCTGCGTTGGGACGCGCCTGTCCGTACAGCTTTTCTCCCGCAAGTTTTGTCGCAAGATGAAGCGCCGCGGTTCCGCAGGAAAGGCCAACTGCATACTTGACACCGATGAAGTCAGCCAATGCTTTTTCAACAGCATCTATATTCGCGCCAACAGTGGAGACCCAGTTTGTCCGGATCGCCTCATCCACCCAATGCTGTTCATCTCCGTGCATTGTCGGGGACGAAAGCCATACCTTGCTTTCGAAAGGTGTTATTCCCGCGAATCGTGCATCATTTTTGAAATCCATTTTTGTTCCTCTTAAACCTTCCTCGCACTAGTCGTCTTCGCAGATGGTCATCGCCACGTATTTGTCATCCTTAACCATCGTCACGGGTGCGTTATCAGGATGGTATGTTTTGACCATTTCCGCCACTCTGTCTCTTATATCTTCTTTGTTGCGGTAGGCCGCACTCATAAGGCCGTCAAGCTGCTGAAAGAACGTATCGACCTCGAACGGGATTGGAGAGCCAACGTAAATCAAATCATTTTCTGTTTTCTTTAGCCCTTCCTCGACCATCAGCTTTTCTTCGTAGAGCTTTTCTCCGGGACGAAGGCCGGTATAAACAATCTTGATATCTTCGTCCGGCTTGAAGCCCGAAAGTTTAATCAGGTTGCGGGCCAGTGTATCAATTTTGACCGGGCTTCCCATATCAAGGACAAAAATCTCCCCTCCGTGCGCATAAGTGCCGGCCAGCATTACCAGGCTCACTGCTTCCTTTATCGTCATAAAGTAACGAATGATATTGGGATCAGTCACTGTAACCGGTCCGCCTTCCTCAATCTGCTTCCTGAAGATCGGAATAACCGACCCGTTGCTTCCCAGTACGTTTCCAAATCGAACCGCCACAAATTCAGTCTTGATATTTCTGAATATTTCACCCGTCCCGTCTTTGTCTGCCTTGTTTGTTCCGATGTGGGTGAACAACTCGGGAATTTCCGCAGCTTTCCCCTCTTTGATTTTGGAATCGAAAGCCTGAATAATCATTTCGCACAGCCGCTTACTGGCACCCATAATGTTGGTGGGATTAACCGCTTTGTCCGTGCTAATCAGGACAAACCTTTCGCAGCCGTGTACCATTGCCGCATACGCTGTTTTATATGTGCCTATCGCATTGTTCTTTATTGCCTCGCAAGGGCTGTCTTCCATGAGCGGAACGTGTTTATGCGCGGCGGCATGGTAAACGATCTGAGGCCTGTACTCGTCGAAAATCTCGAACATACGGCGGCTGTCCCGGACCGACCCAATCAAAACAACAAAATCAAGTCCCGGGTATTTCTTTTTAAGTTCCAGCTGAATTGCATAAGCATTATTCTCATAAACGTCCAAGATTATGAGCTGTTTTGGTCCGTGTTCCGCAATCTGTCTGCACAGTTCGCTTCCGATAGATCCACCGCCACCGGTAACCATCACAACTTTGCCGCTGATGAATTTAAACACTTCCGTCATATCTGCTCTTATCGGCTCACGGCCTAACAGATCTTCGACAGACACGTCTTTCATCTGGCTGACGGTTACCTGGCCTGTCACAAGTTGGTACAGACCGGGAAGGACTTTAATCTCACATTGCGTTTCATTGCAGATATTGATAATCTCCTTTTTTGTTTCAGCGTTCGCCGAAGGCATGGCAATGAATATCTTCGTTACATGATATTTCCCCACGTTTGTGAGGATGTCGTCCCTTCCTCCGGCAATCGGCACACTTTCAATATGCCGGCCCCATTTGTTGGGGTCATCGTCTATAAAACAAACGACTCTGTCTTTAAGTTCGTTTGCGTTGTTGATGTCACGAAGTATCATCTGACCTGCCGAGCCGGCGCCGATAATCATCACTCTGCCCGCAGTCTCATCCGCACGCTTTGACGATGAACGTATGAGCATCAAAATGCGATATGAAAAGCGTGGCGCCACCAGGAAGCAAAACTGAACGATTGTCCCCCAGAGGTAATAGGAGAATGGCATTCTATTGAATATGACGCTAATCAATATAGCATGAACTGCGGAGGCGACGAATGACCCGATAAAAGTCCTGCCAAGTTCCACGTAACTGGCATATTGCCACAAGCTCCGGTACATCCGGAAAAGCCAGAACAAGGCAATCGCACCAATAGCATAAAGAGTGATAAATCTTAGATACGGAGTTAAATACTGCTCGGGAATTCTCGAATAAACACAGTCAAATCGTACCCATAAAGCAAGAAAATATGAAAGGTGGATTGTTAAGAAATCACATAGCATCAGGCACAACGCCACGATTTGCCAATGCTCGATTTTCCTTCTATTCACCTTGTTTTTCTTATTCAACATATCATTCGCCTCGCGAACAGACTGTTCCAGGTTAATTGCGGCGTAAGATTAATGCCCGGGATTAACGAAAGCACTCATTTCAATCTGCCACAAAACAGTCATTATTAGTTAACCACACTTTATTTGCGTGTTTTATCCGCGTTATCTGCAAAATCCGACTCGCTTTCGCAGTTAATCGCGGTCGTAGCACCATTTTCTACGCCCTCTGTACTTTCCGGAGTAAACAGAGTCTTCATAGTGGCGAAGAATATGCTTACCTCCTGCAGAAGGCTTGGGTGCGAAATATACATTAAATCAAACTGCAGCTTCTCATAAGGGGTTGAGTTGTACTTGCCGTAGACCTGAGCAAGCCCTGTTAGTCCGGCCTTTGCTTGAAGGCGGAGCTTAAACTCCGGCATTTCTTTTTCGTACAGCTTGGCAATTTCAGGTCTTTCCGGTCGAGGTCCGATAAAACTCATATCCCCCTTGAGGATGTTAATAAGCTGCGGGATCTCGTCTATGCGAACCCTTCTTATGAATTTGCCTATCGGCGTAATGCGGTCGTCATTCTCCGGACTCAGCCTGGCAATGCCGTCTTTCTCAGCGTCCACACGCATGGAACGAAACTTGATCAGCTGGAATTTCCGTCCGTTTTTAGTCAGCCGGGTCTGCAAATAGAAAACCGGACCTTTGTCATGAGCGTGAATGATGATAGCCACGATTCCGATAAGCGGGCTTAAAACCACAAGCAAAAGCGCAGACAGGAGAATGTCAAGAGTGCGTTTTACAGCCGTGAAGTAGAACGGCGGCCGGTAGCGGTCTACTCGCATCATGGGCAAATGGAACAACGGCATCGAAGTCGCACCGCTCATAATCGAATCACCGGTACTGGGAACAACGAAAACGCGGATGCCCTTGTCGATGCACCGCTTCAAAATGATGTTACGTTCATGACTGCTCACGTTGCTGAAAAAGACCACGTCAATGCCGTTCAGGCTTTTTTCGTCGTCAATACACTGCTGCGTGCGAAGTGTCTTTACCACGTCAAACTTGCGCTCCAGTTCGTAGCGTTTTATCAGGTGGTCAATATTCTCTTCATAGTCGTGGACAATGGCTGTTTTTGCAGGTTGAAAGATGGCAAAATACAGTTTGTTTGAAAGAATCGCCCACAAGCCTGAAAGAACCAGCTGCACGCCGAAGCAGACTAGCCCCGGCAGAACTGAGACCACCCTTCGCGACATAACACAAAGTACTGCGTAAATTGTGAAATCCGCCATACCTGTTGAAAGAAACTGGCTGAACACGATGTGCCTGATTCGCGTGTACGAAATCTGCAGTGAATTGTATACCTTCGTGAACAGGAAGTTAATTACAAAATACACCAAAACCATGCCGGCGGTACGTTTGAACGTGAACGGATAGATAATCTGGTGTCCGTAGTACCAAAAGTAGCATCCGAAGAATGCTACAGTGGTCAGACCCAGATTTATCATTTTAAGCGCAGCAAGAATGATGTCGTGCGTTTTGGTTTTCAGTTTGATTCGTTTACTCACGTTTTGCACCGTTACGCAGGGCTTGAGCCGCCCGGTATTGCTGCCGCCGCAACGTCTTGGCAGGGTTGAACGGCGGGGTACGGTTCGCGCGCAGATTGACGGTTTCCGTCTGCGCACAAAACCGCATTATAATTTATATAATAAACGCGCGCGTTTGTCAAGCGAAGTTTAAGCGCAGTCACCCGCTCACCCGTCACTGATCAATGCGCGCCGGCGTGCCTTGTTTCCGCCTAAAACTCGCAAAAAAAGAGACCCCTTCCGTGGCGGGAAGGGGCCGGCCTGTTAAAAATTATTAAAAAGTTTTCGCCGGGGGAGCAGGATCAGTTGTCCTTTTTCCTGAGCACGAACGCCGCGCAGGCGATCACGGAGACGACTGCGAAGCCGCCGGCAACGAATCCGCCGCAACCCTTCTTCTTGGGCGCTTCGGTGGCCTTCGGCTCTTCGGTTGCGGAAGCGGGCTCTTCGGTTGCCACGGGCGCCTCGGTTGCTACGGGTGCCTCGGTAACTTCGGGAGCTTCGGTTTCAACGGGAGCTTCGGTCACTTCGGGAGTCGGGGCTGTCTCGCCGGGAGCGCAGCCGAGAAGCGTGATGTACGGGTGCGTCTTGGTGTCGCCGTTCGTATTGCCGCCGGCGATCTCGATTTCGATCTCTTCGGGACCTTCAGCGGAGCCGAGAACGAACCAGGATTCGGGAAGCTCGCTCGTGTCGCCGCCCTCGAATACGAGGTAGCACCAGCCGGGAGCTACTTTGTCGTCGAATTTAAGTTCGTAAGCCGCGTTGCTCCTGATGGTGACACCTTTCGCGGTGACCTCGTCATCGTTGTCGTTGAGGACGCGGACGACGATGGGCGTGTCATGCTCTGCGGCGTAGCAGAAGAATTTGATTCCGTTGAACCAGTCGGGTGCTTCGAAGCCAACGGTGACGGTGTCGCCTTCGTTGAGCGGGTGGAGCCACCAGCCGGTGCTCGGGCCGGAGGGAGTTGTGTAAAGCGGGTACTCGGTAACGGTCTCGCCGGGGTTCTCGCCTGTGGGAGCTTCTGTCTCCTCGGGAATCTCTGTGGGAGCGGCGGTCGGAGCGTTGCCGTCCGGGTTGTAGGTGTATGTGAATCTGTCGATGTCGGACTTCGTGCCGTCGGCGTATTTAACGAAGAGGTCGAAGTAGGAGTCGACACCGGGTACGACGGTGATGTTTACGTCAAGACCCATGCCGTAGATCGTCCCGATCGTGTTGCAGGCATCCTGGCGTGCTTTTCCGACGGTTTCGGTCTCGGTGCCGTCAGCGAATCTGTAGCCGAGTGCGGCGATTTCCGTGTCGGAAACGTACCATCCGAAAATTCTGACCTGCGGGTTCTCCGGGTCGGCTTCAGCGGTGATGTCGCCGAAATCTCTCGTATCCGGAGAGAAGCTCGAACCGCCGACTACGGAAATGCCGTCGTAGTTGACCCTGTCGCCGGTCTCGTACTGAATCTTGATTTCGACGGCGTTGAGCATTTTGTAGGTGTCATTTTCGAAAAGCACAAGAGCGTATCGGCCTGCTTCCAGGTCTTCCGCGCCTTCCTGTTTGAAGGTCTCGTTGTTCAGCTGCATCGTTTCGCCGGTGACGTAGCTCTTCCAGCCGAGGTAGTCGGCTTCGGTGGGCTCGAAGTACTGGAGTTCTTCGTTGTCGAGGAAGAAGAGTCCAATCCAGTCTTTGCCAGCGTTGCCGGGGTCGGTAACGGCGATTTCGGTCGTCGAAGGAGTGAGCTGTCCGTCAATGTACTTGACAAAGGATCTGTCGCACGAGATGTATCTGTTGCCGGCGGAGAAGTTGGAGTAGTAGTATTCCCAGTTAGCCTCGAAGGTGTCCTCTTCGCCGTCCTCAAGTTTGTACCAGAACTCGATAAGGATGTCTTCGCCCTCTTCGATCGGAATCTCGTAGTAGAATCTCAGCGGATACTCGTGCTGGGTCTGTTCCTTAACAGCGACCAGCGCAGCGTCGTATTTGCCGAAGCCCCAGACGACGTCGCCGCCGTTGATCGAGTAACCGAAGTCGGCAATCGGGTCGTCCTCAGAGCGCCAGCCCTGGAAGAAGATCGTTGTCGCGCCTTTAGAGACAACGGGAACGTTGATGTTGCCGAGATTGTGGTTGCCGGAAGGATAGTCAGCGACAGTCTTGCCTTCGGCGTCTTTCAGCTGGACAAAGTCGACGCAAACCATTCCGAGGCCCGCATGGGACACGATCAGTCCGGTCATCATTGCACAAAGCATCGCAAGCACAACAATAATTGCAGTAAATTTTTTCATTTTAACCTCCGTTTATACCCCCGCCGGTGAGATCCGTTCCTGCCGGTCCGCCCACAGAGACATTAAAAAGTTTCTGAAAGGTCATTCAGAATAGTTATTTTTATTCTAATACATCCCCTCCCCCCTGTCAATCGTTTTCTTTTATTTCTTTGTATTTTTGCGCAAAAAATAATCAAATAATTTGTCATTTCCGGCGGCGGCAAACCGGTACGGCCGTTTTTTTGCGTTTTTTCACCGGGCTTTTGCATTGGATTTTTTCTGCACGTTTCCGTGCGAAACACCGTGCGAAAATGGGGCGAAAATCGTGACGAAAATCGTGCGAAAAGGAAAGAAAACGCTTGACCGCGGGGCGGCGGCGTGGTATAATTCTTCCGTACCGAAGACAACGGTTTCCCGCGACTGACGGAGTAATCGTGGAGCACCACGGAGAAGCGGGGAGCAAAATACTTATTCATTGGCCGACCGTCTGGGCACACTTGTACTCTCTCTCTAATGAAGTTCGAGTGGCCCTTTTATATTTTGGAGGTACTTGATGAAAAAAGTCGGAATTGTCATGGGAAGCGACAGCGATCTGCCGGTTGTGAAAAAGGCGGCGGATATGCTGAAGACGCTTGAAATCCCGTTCGAGGCGCATATATTCTCGGCACACAGGACGCCGGGAGAAGCGGCCGCGTTTGCGGCAGGTGCGCGCGAAAACGGTTTCGGTGTCATTATCGCCGTCGCCGGAATGGCCGCCCACCTCGCGGGAGCCATAGCCGCACGCACCACGCTTCCGGTGATAGGAATTCCCTGCAAATCGGCAAATTTCGACGGTCTTGACGCCCTTCTCTCTACGGTTCAGATGCCGTCGGGGATTCCGGTTGCGACCGTTGCGGTGGACGGAGGCACAAACGCCGCCCTTCTTGCCGCACAAATACTCGCAGTCTCCGACGCCGAACTTGCCGGAAGACTCGAGGCAAAGAGGAAAAAAGACGCAGCCGCCGTTCTGGAAAAGGACTCGCAGGTTGCAACGAAGCTGTAGCGCTGACTCGAAAGCAGTTGCTGCAGCTTTTTTAATTTGACGCGGCGGTTTAAAAGGCCGCCCGCAAGGCACGAAGCGGCTTAATGCCCTTTAAACATTTTCGTTCCGAACGCTTCCGGATTTTCGCGACCTCGACAACAAGGGAGACTCTTCCGGGGCTTCAGATAAAACCGCCGCGCGCGGGTTGATTTATTTTTTCGATAAGGAGAAAATCATTATGGCAAACAGACTTGTTTACACCGGCAAAACCAAAAACGTTTACGCGCTTGACAACGGGAACTACCTTCTCAAGTTCAAGGACGACTGCACAGGAAAAGACGGCGTTTTCGACCCGGGCGAGAACTCGATCGGACTCACAATTGAGGGAGTCGGCGACGTAAACCTCAGAATGTCCGTTTACTATTTTGAAAAAATACGCGAAGCAGGCATCAGAACGCACTTCGTGAGCGCGGATCTCGAGAACACGACGATGGAGGTCGTTCCGGCAGTCACGTTCGGCAAGGGGCTTGAGGTCATCTGCCGCTACAAGGCCGTCGGAAGCTTCTACCGCCGCTACGGCGAGTACATTGAGGAAGGCGCCGACCTGCCCGCTTACGTTGAGATGACGTTCAAAAACGACGCGAAAGGCGACCCGCTGGTCACGAGAGACGGCCTCATGGTGCTCGGCGTCATGACCGGCAAGCAGTACGACACGATCAAAAAGATGACACAGCAGATCACGAAGATCGTCGCCGACGACATGGCGGAAAAAGGTCTCGTTCTCTACGACATCAAATTCGAGTTCGGCTACGACGCCGACGGAAACGTGATGCTCATCGACGAGATCGCGTCCGGCAACATGCGCGTCTACAAGGACGGCAAATACATTGACCCAATGACCCTCTCAAAATTGTTTTTCGCCTGAATTGCAGATTCCCGGCTGCTAATTCAGCCGCACTCAGCAATTTAAAGAGGTGTCTCAGGAACCGCTCCGGACGCGCCGACGCATATGTCCGCGTCCGGGGTATGAGAATTCCTTAACTTAGAGGCCGGCGTTTGTGTTGATGCCGGTTTCAGCCAGGAGGACCCTTTTATGGGAGGATATTTCGGAATCGTTTCCCGCGAGGACTGCATCGAAGACGTCTTCTTCGGAACCGACTACCATTCGCATTTGGGCGCGCGCAGGGGCGGCATGGCCGCGTACGACCCGGAGATCGGGCTGCAGCGCCAGATTCACAACATAGAAAACGCGCCTTTCCGCACGAAATTCGACAAGATTCACGACGAGATGCGCGGCACGTCCGCGATCGGCATCATCAGCGACAGCGACCCGCAGCCGATTCTCGTCCGCTCGAAGCACGGCACGTACGCGATCTGCATGACGGGTCTCATCAACAACTCGGCGGAGCTGATCGACAAGTATCTCACGGAGAGCGGCGGCCATTTCGAGGCGATGACCGGCGGCGGAGTCAACTCGGCTGAGCTGCTGGCGGCGCTCATCAATCTGAAAAACGATTTCGTCGAGGGCATCAAATTAGCGCAGGAGCTTGTCGACGGCACGGCTTCGATACTCATTCTGAAGGATGACGGAACGGTTGTCGCCGCCCGCGACAGGCTTGGCAGAATTCCCGTACTTATAGGCAAAAACGAATGCGGCTACGCGGTCGCGTTCGAGTCTTTCGCGTACAGAAAACTGGGCTTCGAGCACGAAAAGGAGCTCGGCCCGGGCGAGATCGTCGCGATAACGCCGGACTCGCTCAAGGTTCTGGCGGAGCCCGGCAAAAAGCAGCGTTTCTGCTCGTTCCTGTGGAGCTACTACGGCTACCCGACTTCCCGCTACGAGGGCGTCAACGTGGAGGTCATGCGCATCAGGAACGGCGAAAACATGGCCGAAAACGACCGCAAAAACGGTTTTAACGAGCACATCGACTACGTCGCCGGCGTTCCGGATTCGGGCACGCCCCATGCGATCGGCTACTCCAACAGGAGCCACCTGCCCTTCGCCCGCGCTTTCATCAAATACACGCCGACATGGTCGAGAAGCTTTACGACGCGCGCCGAAAAGGAGCGCAGCCGCGTAGCGAAAATGAAGCAGATTCCGGTCACGGAATTCATCCGAGGCAAGGACCTTCTTTTCGTCGACGACTCGATCGTCCGCGGCACACAGCTTCAGGAGACGGTCGAGTTCCTTTACGACTGCGGCGCGAAATCGGTTCACATGCGTTCGGCATGCCCGCCGATCATGCACGGCTGCAAGTATCTCAACTTCACGCGCACCATTAAAGACGGCGACCTGCTCGCGAGACGCGTTATTGAAGAGCTTGAGGGCGAGGAAGGGCTCAATCATTTGGATGAGTACAGTGACGGAACGACGGAGCGCGGCAAAAAACTGCGCTGCGCCATCTGTGAGAAAATGCACTTCGCGTCGCTCGATTTCCAGTCGCTCGAGGGCGTTCTCGACGCGATCGGACTTCCCGAGGACGAGCTCTGCACGTACTGCTGGACAGGAAAGGAGTAAAAATGACCGGTTCCACCGACAACAATATCAACAAGAATAATTCCCTAATTAAAGGCAAAAACAGCAATCCGGAGGAAGGGCTTCCGGACGCGAATCTGTCGCGTTCCGACGCTTACGCGGCCGCGGGCGTCGACATCACGGCCGGCTACAAGGCTGTCAGCCTGATGAAAAAGCACATCGCCCGCACAATGACTCCGGGTGTATGCGGCGACGTCGGCGGCTTCGGCGGTCTTTTCGAGCCGGACCTCACCGGCATCTCCAGGCCCGTTCTTGTCTCCGGCACGGACGGCGTCGGCACCAAACTTAAAATCGCTTTTCTGCTCGACAAACACGACACGGTCGGCATCGACTGCGTGGCGATGTGCGTCAACGACGTCATCTGCTGCGGCGCGAGACCGCTCTTTTTCCTCGACTACATCGCCTGCGGCAAAAACGTTCCCGAGCGCATTGCCGACATAGTTAAAGGCGTCTGCGACGGGTGCGTCCAGTCCGGCGCGGCTCTCATCGGCGGCGAAACTGCCGAAATGCCCGGGTTCTACCCCGAAAACGAGTACGACCTCGCGGGCTACTGCACGGGAATCGTCGACAAGGCGAAAATCATCGACAACACTCTGATGAAGCCCGGCGACGTAATCATCGCGCTCCCCTCCTCCGGCGTTCATTCGAACGGCTTTTCGCTTGTGCGGAAGGTTTTCGACGTCGAAAACCCGGAGTCGGACGTGCGCGAGCCGCTTGAGGAACTCGGCGGGAAGTCGATTCTTGAGACGCTTCTCACGCCCACGAAGATTTACGTCAAGCCGGTGCTGAAGCTCCTCGAGACAGTTCACGTCCGCGGAATTTCACACATCACCGGAGGCGGTTTCTATGAGAACATACCGCGCAGCATTCCCTCGGGACTCTGTGCGGAAATCGACGGGAGCGCAATCAAGATTTTACCTATTTTTAGATTAATTCAAGAGCGCGGAGGCATCACGCGGCGCGACATGTTCAACACGTTCAACATGGGCGTCGGAATGAGCGTGACGGTTCCCGGGGAAGAGGTTCGGGAGGCGCTGGCCGTTCTTCATGAGTGCGGCGTGGACGCCTACGTAATCGGCAGGATTGTTGAGGCCGGAGAGTCCGGGGAGAGGATCAGAATATGCTGAAGGACGTTGTAAGGAAGTTCCTCTCTGGGTTCGCCGCTGGCATACTGATCTCGATCGGCGGCGCGGTGTTTCTGGCGTGCGAAAACAGGTACGTCGGCGCCGTGATGTTCTCGGTCGCCCTGCTCTGCATCTGCATCAAGGGTTACGCGCTCTACACCGGCAAGATCGGCTTCATTCCCGAAAAGCACGGCCGCGAGGAGTTTTCCGTTCTGCTGCTCGGTCTTTTGGGCAACGTCTGCGCGACGTTCCTCTGCGGTCTCGCGATCAGATACGCCGTTCCTGCTTCGGGAACGGTCGCCGAAACCGTCTGCGGTTCCAAGCTTCTTCAGCCTGTACCCGCGACTTTTTTGAGAGGCCTTTTCTGCGGCATCCTGATGTACCTCGCGGTGAGCATTTTCCGCAACAACAAAAAGATCGTCGGCATACTTTTCTGCATCCCGGTTTTCATTCTCGCGGGCTTCGAGCACTCGGTCGCCGACATGTTCTACTTCTCCGCCTCGGGAATCGTCTCGTGGCAGGCGTTCGGGTTCATCTGGAACGTGATCCTCGGCAACACGGTAGGCGCGATGATTCTCCCGCTGATAACCGATATTTTCGAGTTTGCGAAAAAGAAACTGCCGGCTGCGGAATCGCCGGAAAATGAAGAAAAAGCGCCGGAAAATGAAGAAAAAACGCCGAAAAAGGACTGAAACGATGGAAAACAAAAACAGAGTCGGAATATGCGTGCTCGTGTCGGGAGGCGGTACAAACCTCCAGGCGCTTATCGACGCGTGCGCTTCCGGAGTTATCACGAGCGGTGAGATCGTGGCGGTCATATCCGACACGGAAGGCGCTTTCGCTCTTGAGCGCGCCGCCAAAGCGGGAATCCGCTGCACCACCGTACCGAAAAAAGCGTTTGCCGGCGACCATCCGCTTTTCGAGCAGACGCTTGAGAAAGAGATAGAAAAGGCTGGAGCGGAACTGATCGTGCTCGCCGGTTTTTTCTCTATTTTAAGTGAAAATTTCACAACACGTCACGCGCGCCGAATCATCAACGTGCACCCTTCCCTGATCCCCGCTTTCTGCGGAAAAGGGTTTTACGGGCTGCGCGTCCACGAGGCGGCTCTTGCCCGCGGCGTGAAGCTCACCGGCGCGACGGTTCATTTCGTGAACGAGATTCCGGACGGCGGTGAGATCATTATGCAGAAGGCCGTTTCAGTGCGCGAGGGCGACACTCCGGAGGTCCTCCAAAAACGCGTGATGCGCGAGGCCGAGTGGGTGATTCTGCCCGAGGCGACCGAGAAGGTCTGCAGGGAGATTCTGGCGTCAAGGCGGGACGGTTGATTTACCGTAACTTACCGCAAGGATTCAATTGATACCTGGCGGTTTAAATGATTTCGGTTTAAATTATTTCGTTTTAAATGATTTATTGACGGATTTTTGACGGAAAGTCATTTTCGAAAGGAAGGTCAGGAATATGGATATTTATGAGGCGGTACCGGCGCGCGAGCGTATTTCCGGCAACACTTACCCCGGCAGGGGCATCATCCTCGGAACAACGCCGGACGGCACGAAGGCCGTGGCGGCTTACTTTATTATGGGTCGCAGCACCAACTCGCGGAACAGGGTCTTCACGATGAAGGACGGCGTTCTCTACACCGAGCCCTACGACGCGAGTCTTGTCACAGACCCGAGCCTTATCATTTACGCGGCGGTCAGGCGCGAGGGCAGCAACCTCATCGTCACAAACGGCAACCAGACAGACACGGTCGCGGAAGGTCTCAGGGCCGGAAAATCCTTCGGAGAAGCTCTCGAGTCGCGCGAGTTCGAGCCGGACGCCCCCAACTTCACGCCGCGCATCAGCGGAATGATCACTTTTAAAGACGGCGGGTGCTCTTACAGGATGAGCATTCTGAAGAGCGTCGACGCCTCGGGAAGCG
>Ga0247611_10005297_pt1 | contig 17183 bp, 16 predicted proteins | sample 177DNAGHGhighgp2_FD_192422 | JGI IMG/M metagenome (GOLD analysis project Ga0247611, IMG submission 192422) | Sheep rumen microbial communities from Palmerston North, Manawatu-Wanganui, New Zealand - 1770 DNA GHGhigh gp2 | ecosystem: Host-associated > Mammals > Digestive system > Stomach > Rumen... | reverse complement strand
CACAGATCTCACAGATTCCACAGATCATATTGCAGCGTGAAAGAATCTGTGCGATCAGAGTACAAATACTTAAGAAGACCATTCCGCATCGCTTCATTGAAAAATCATGTCGATAGATGATTGATGAGATATTATTTGAGAGATTTGAATCAATTTGTATGATTTCTGTCACGTAGTGACACTCCATTATCCTTGAGAGATCTGTGAGATCTGTGGAATCTGTGTGCGATAAAAAATGTCTCGTATGGAACTGGGAATTGTCTCACAGATCTCACAGATTCCACAGATCATATTGCAGCGTGAAAGAATCTGTGCGATCAGAGTACAAATACTTAAGAAGACCATTCCGCATCGCTTCATTGAAAAATCATGTCGATAGATGATTGATGAATGAACAATGATATTTTAGGATTTAATTCTTGCGTATTCTAGCGCATTGTTTTTCCAATCCAAAAGATACGTATCGACCTTTCTTTTAAGCTGTTCCATACTTTACAATCACATTTTCGGCTGCAAATATAGGTAAAAAATCACATTTTCGGCCCATAAACATGCAAAAAAGGAGCACATGAGGTGGTCATGTGCTCCTTGTTGTGGGGTTAAGCGTATCTTACGCGTCGATATTGGCGTAGTTGGCGTTCTTCTCGATGAACTCGCGTCGTGGGGCTACATCCTCGCCCATGAGCATGGAGAAGACGTAGTCGGCACCGGCAGCGTCCTCGATGGTCACCTGCTTGAGGAGGCGTGTCTCGGGGTTCATGGTGGTCTCCCAGAGCTGCTCGGGGTTCATCTCACCGAGACCTTTGTAGCGCTGGGTATAGACACCCTGTTCCTGGCCGTCGTTGTACTTGAGCAGGAACTGCATGCGCTGCTGGTCGTTGTAGCAGTATTCCTCGATCTTGCCCTTCTTGCAGCGGTAGAGGGGCGGCGTGGCGATGTAGAGGTGTCCTTTCTGGATGAGTTCGGGCATGTAGCGGTAGAAGAGGGTCATCAGGAGGGTGTCGATGTGGTAGCCATCGACATCGGCGTCGGTCATGATGACGATCTTGTGGTAGCGCAGCTTGTCGTAGTTGGCTTCTTTGGAGTCCTCGCCAAGGCCGTAGCGCACGCCGAGGGCCTGGATGATGTTGTTGACCTCCTCGTGCTCGAAGGCCTTGTGCCACATGACGCGCTCGACGTTGAAGATCTTACCGCGTATGGGGAGTATGGCCTGGAAGTGGCGGTTGCGGCCCTGCTTGGCGCTGCCGCCTGCGGAGTCACCCTCGACGATGAACATCTCGCAGTTGGCGGGATCGCGGTCGGAGCAGTCGGCGAGTTTGCCGGGCAGACCGCCTCCGGACATGGGTGACTTGCGCTGTACGCTCTCGCGCGCCTTGCGGGCTGCCACGCGTGCGGTAGCGGCGAGGATAACCTTATCCACGATGAGCTTGGCCTCCTTGGGGTGTTCCTCGAGGTAGTTGGTGAGGGCTTCGCCTACGGCCTGCTGCACGGCACCGGCCACCTCGGAGTTGCCGAGCTTGGTCTTGGTCTGTCCTTCGAACTGCGGTTCTGCCACCTTGATGGAGATGACGGCGGTGAGTCCCTCGCGGAAGTCCTCGCCCGAGATCTCCACCTTGTTCTTCTCGAGCTTCTCGAGCTCCTTGGCGCACTGTTCCTCGGCGTACTTCTTCAGCGTGCGTGTGAGGGCCATGCGGAAGCCCTGGAGGTGTGTGCCGCCCTCGATGGTGTTGATGTTGTTGACGTAGGAGTGGAGGTTCTCGGAGTAGGCGGTGTTGTACATGATGGCCACCTCGATGGGTATGCCCTGCTTCTCGGTGTTGAGGTAGATGACGTCGTTGAAGAGGTGCGTGCGCGTGGAATCGATGTAGCGCACGAATTCCTGCAGGCCGTCCTTGGAATAGAAGATGTCCTGGCGCGTGTTGCCCTCGTCATCGGGACGAAGGTCGGTGAGGGTGATGGTGATGCCGGCGTTCAGGAAGGCGAGCTCACGCATACGGTTGGCCAGGATATCGTATTTATACTCGTGGACGATGAAGATGGACTGATCGGGCCAGAACTGCTGACGTGTGCCGCGCAGCTGTGTGTCGCCGACGACCTTGACATCGTAGAGAGGTTTGCCCTTCTCGTATTCCTGCTGGTAGATCTTGCCGTCGCGGAAGACCTGACTGATCATGTGTGAGCTGAGCGCGTTGACGCAGCTGACACCTACGCCATGGAGGCCGCCGGAGACCTTGTAGGAGCCTTTGTCGAACTTACCGCCGGCATGGAGAACGGTCATGACGACCTCGAGGGCGCTCTTGTGCTCCTTCTCGTGCATATCGACGGGGATACCGCGTCCGTTGTCCTGCACGGTGATGCTGTTGTCCTCGTTGATGGTGACCTCGATGTGGGTGCAGAATCCAGCGAGGGCTTCGTCGATGGAGTTATCTACGGTCTCATAGACGAGGTGGTGAAGGCCCTTCTCGCTGATGTCGCCGATGTACATGGCAGGGCGCTTTCTTACGGCTTCCAAGCCTTCAAGGACTTGGATATTACTGGCGCTATAGTCCGCGCCGTTCTTGATTTCTTCTTCCATTGATGAGTTTCTTTTCGGTTTTGCGTGCAAAGATAGCAATAAAAGTTGAAAGATGGAAGTTGAAAGTTGAAAGTTTTTTTGTTTTTCACATCTTTTCACGCGCGCGTGTATGCGTGCGAGAAGATAGGGGCGTGGTAGGCCATAAAAAAAGAACAATGAACCTCACGGCCCATTGTTCTTCATCAAAAATTATTATCTATGTGATGCTATGGATTCGAGAATAGAATTACGCGAGCTTCTGGATGTGCTTCGCGAGCTTGCTCTTGAGGTTGGAAGCCTTGTTCTTGTGGATGAGGTTGGTCTTAGCCAACTTGTCGAGCATCTTCTGCACGACGGGATACTGCTTCTCAGCCTCAGCCTTGTCGGTTGTGGCGCGGAGCTTGCGGACGGCAGCGCGCATCGCCTTGCCATAGTAGCGATTGTGGAGGCGGCGCTTCTGCTCCTGACGGATTCTCTTGAGAGATGACTTATGGTTTGCCATTTACTTTTTAATTTTAATGTTTAACGTGTAGTCCATAGCAGAGTCGAACTGCTCTTTAGAGAATGAAAATCTCTCGTCCTAACCGATAGACGAATGGACCATTATGGGGCTTTTCGTGATTAGCGGGTGCAAAGGTACATCAAAAAACAATATGCGCCAAACTTTTCGAAGAAAAATGTGTTTTTTTTGCTGTTTTTTCTGTTTTTGTCGCTTCTTCTCGGTTCTTTTTGCTATTTTCGCGTGTCAAATGAGCGATTCTACCATCCATACCTATGGTCTTGTCCTGCGTGCCGTGCGCTATGGTGATTCGCAGGTTATCGTGAGCGTGTTCACCGCAGAACAGGGCACGGTGCCCTTCATCGTGCGACAGCCCCGATCGGGGAAAGCGGGTGCCAAAGCCAGTGTGTGGCAACCGCTGACGCTGGTGGAGCTGGTGTGGGACGTCCGCCAGCGGTCGGTTTTGCAGAAACCGCGCGAGATGAGTGTGTGGCGCTCGTGGCGGTCGTTGCCCTTTGAACCGTATAAAACGGCCATGAGCCTGTTCTTGGGTGAGTTCCTCGGCTATGCGCTGCGTAGCGAGCAGGCCAACGAGGCGATGTTCGAGTATATCGTGCAGGCGCTGACATGGTTTGACGAGAGCGAGGTGCATTATGCCAACTTCCACGTCGTGTTCTTGCTGCACCTGACCCGCTTCTTGGGCTTCATGCCGAATGTCGAGGACTGGCATGAGGGTTGTTTCTTCGACCTCGAGGCGGCCACCTTCACGACGGTGCCTCCCGCGCACGTACATTATTTAAATCCTAAGGAGTCGGCATTGGTGCCCAAGTTCCTGCGCATGAACATACGCTCGATGCAGGCCGTAGGACTGAACGGAGCCATGCGCCGCCGTGCTTTGGAGATCGTCACGGAATTCTACCGTCTGCACGTCCCCGAGTTCCCGGAGCTGAAGAGCCTCCACGTGTTGGCGGAGGTCTTCGCGTAAGGCTTCGGTTATTGGAACAGTGCATTGACGTTGTCCCACAGTTGCTCCCGTAGTTCGTCTTCGGTTGTAGCGCGCAGGCCGGCGGCAGTGGCGTAGAGGGGTGAGATGGGAGCTGGCGTGTCGTCGGTTTCGAGGAAGAGGCGGTCGGAGGGACAGGCGCGGAGACTCTCGGCATGGTGACGGAAGCCGAAGCTGACGTAGAAGCCGTGGTCGAGGAGCTGCTGCAGCTGTTGTGGCTTGCCGCGGAAACCATGCCAGATCCAAGGCTGCTTGGTGCCGCGCTTCAGGCGGAGCACATCATCGAGGGCGCGGACACAGTGGAGGATGATAGGACGGCAAAGCTCTTCACTCAGAGCGATCTGTGCTTCGAAAGCGGCTAATTGGAGGTCATAGGGTGTGGCGCAGAGGCGGTCGAGACCACATTCGCCGATGAGAGACAGAGACCCACCCCCCTGCCTGTCCGTCCTCGGCTTAGGAGTTCTTGAAGTGTCAAGCGACCAAGGTCGAGCGAAGCCTCGGTCGCTCGGAGAGCTTGACATTAAGTCAACCTCTTTTTCCCTCGCTACCCTGTGAGGGAGGGAGTAGTTTGTCGTGTCTGCTGGATCGTTCATCAGATGTTGCTTGAGGGTTGCGAGTTCATCGGCCAGCCGATGAGCGTCCAGATACCATGGATGCAGTCCGAAGGCGGGGATGGTGGCCTCGCCTTCGGACAGGGGATGGTGGGTATGGAGGTTGAGGTACGGGATGAGTGAAAAGTGAAAAATGAAAGAGTGAAAAATGAAATTTGTTTAATCCGTATAATTCGTTGTGAAGGAAGATGCTTTATTTGCGGTGGAGCGGGAAGGTGAGGGGAATCTTGGCGGGCTGCTCGGGCGTAGTCATCGGCACTTCCACATCGTTGAGTAGCATGGCCTTAGGGCCTACAATGGAGAAGCGGGCCCCGTTATCCTCGCTGTTGACGACATCTGTCTGCTCGGTGGAGAGGGCGCTGATGTGGCGCATCATGTTCAGGGTTGGATTGATGTTGGGCTTGCGCAGCGGTTTCTCGCTGCCGTCCTTAACGTTGACGCAATAGAGGGCATCCTTCCGCACGATATAGGCATGGTCGTAGCCCTCGCGCTGTGCGTCGCGCAGGAGCTGCTTGCGCATCTTCTTGAGCGGTAGGGTCTTGCTGCTCTCTATGCGGATAACGCCGGGTGCCGTGCTGGCCGCCAAGGCTCCGTTCCATGTGTTGGGATTGTTGAAGCGCAGGTTGCCAGTGGGTTTAGAGGTGCCTAAGGCCGGTGTACTGCCACAGAGCTGAGCACGGAAGATGCCATGATCGATAAGGGTGACCGCCTGCGGTGTCTGACCGTTGGCATCGGCGGTGTAGGCACCGATGAGTTCGTGACCATTCCATTTCGTGAGCGTAGGATCCTGACGGATGGTGATCTTGTCATCTACAATCTTACGGTTGAGTTTGGAGAAAATGGCTCTGTCGCTGCGGAGATAAGGATGCCAGGCGCGGAAGTTGTGGCGGTTGCCGCTGGTAAGGTTGTAGATAATCCTACCTGCTGCTCCGTTCTCAAAAAGAACGGGACCTACATAATAGTCTTCCTCAGCGATGGAGTCGCAGAAAAGCTTGTATTGTAGCGCAACGTATTCGCGTGCCCTCTTGGTGAAGCGGGCGCTATCAGCTAGCAGCTCGGAGGGAGAGGCGTAGTCATGACTCCAAGAGAGAGGGTTGGTGCCACGTGCGAAAGCGAAGCGGAAGGCGATGGAGCTGATGTCGTCCTGGAGCTGTGCCACGCGTACACCCTCGGAAGTGAGACGATAGATGTAGGCTTGGCGCTGATTCATATTAGCCTCGCTGAGGATGAGCGCAGGAAATTCCTTGGCAACACCCGACAGACGGCGGAGGTAGTCGGCGAGCTCATCGGCGAGGGTATCGCTGAACTCACGTGGCTGCACCTGTATGCTGGTGACGGGCTGCGCCGGAATGAGATCATCGAGGGCAGCCTCGTCTGCGGGCAGCTGTACCTTCTTCAATTGCTGGCGCTTGTTCTCAAGGGATGCTATGGCCTGTTTGTAGCGCGCATCAGAGGCGAACCAGGCCTGACGGCGCAGGTTGTTGTAGTCCGCAGCCATTGGGATGCCTACGCCTCTCATGCCCGATTCGGGCTCGCGTAAGCTGCTGTGCTTATAGTCGCCCAGAATGACTTCGGCATCGAACTTCTGCGCCCAGGGAGACACTTGCATGGTAGTGATTTCACCAAAGGAAGAGGTGAGGTCGAACTCGCGTGAACGCTGCAGACGGTAGTCGATGATGAAGGGTGCGGGTTGGCCTTCGATGCGAAGGCTGTCCATGCTGCGCTGCAGCTCGTCGGAGAGGGCCGCGAAGATGACAGAATCCTCGGCAGCATGCAGAGGGCAGAGGGCTGAGGGCTGAGTGATGAAATGAGGAGCCTCCAGCACAGGCATGAGTGCACTCTTCTCTTGTCGGCGCTGTGTCTCGATCTTCGAGCAGAATACCATGGGCGAGGTGGCAGAGACAGGTACCCAGCCGCTCTCGGCACCACATACACCGATGAAGGTCGCAGGCATGTCGCCGCCGGCTGTGATGTTGGAGAACATGGAGAGGGGCGTGCCGATGAGATCAACACCGCGGACGAGTTCGTCGGGACGTCCGTCGACAAAGATACGATAGACCTCCAGAGGCGTGACGTTGAATGAGTTGATGCTGCCGCCCTCGCCTGTCTGGGTGAAACCGCCGCTGACGCTTTGGAAGAGGTAGCCGTATTCCTTGCCTTGGCGGCGAGCCTCATCGCGCAGGAGCTGCCGCAGCTGGGCTTCGGTGTAGGGCTTGCGCGTCTCCACGACGAGATTGGATTGACGCGAAACGGGTGTGCCGCCTTCGGCTGTGCGACCGTGGCTGTTGCTTTGGGGGAAGCTGTCGAGGGGTACGCGGCTCATGAGAAACTCCTTGAGTACGCCATCCACCACATTATTTACCCTACGCGCGCGTGTGCCTTCATCGTCGAAGCGGTAGCCGCCATTGAGGGGTTGGTCGCCGTAGTGGGTGAGCGTAGGATCGCAATAGACCTGGAAATCGGTGGGGAGAACTTGTTCACCAATCATCTTGCGGAAAGTCTGACCACCGGTTTTCATGCGGTGACCTTCGAGGCGGTGGCCGAAGATTTCATGAAAGAAGACACCGCTGGCCTCGCCACTCATCAGCGCAGGACCTGTGAAGGGATCTGCAACAGGAGCTTTGGACAACGCCTCGAGACGGCGCCCGACATCTTCGGCATCGCGAATCATGACGTCCTCACCGGGCAGCGCATCGAGAGAAGTGGCATAGTAGGTCTTGTTAAGGGGCATTTCCATACCGTCGTCGGTCTTGACCTGGGCCTGAATGAAGACGCGATAGCTGATGCGGTTCTGTACGATGGCGGTACCCTCGGTGCTCACGAGATGCGTTCGCTGATTCTCCACCTGGAGGTTAGCAACAGCCTCTCCGAACTGTGGCCACTGACGGAAGACGGCACTGATGCGGCAGAGACGCTCTTCCCATTCGCGTTGTTCGGCAGGGGTGAGGGCGGGATGGGTGAGGGGCGGTTCATAGTAAGACTCGGCGACGGAATCGCTGAGCATAGAAAAGCAGGGAGCCTTATCCTCGTTGTCGGCCTGTGAGCGGAGGCGGTTCTGTGCATCGCGATAGGCGGCAGTGGCGCGGTCGTAGGCGGTGAGCATCTGCGACCAGATGGCAACGCGCAAAGCATCGGTCGAACCATCGGTCAGCGGAAGCGGTTGGGTGCCGCTGCGCGATTGGTTGTTGAACTTGAAGTTATCGAGCTCGGGGGTACCGACACGTACCTGCGGCGTGAACGTGCGGGAGTGATTCTGATTGGAGATGCCGAGGAAACCGAAAGAAGCTGTGATGCGCGTGGTGAATGACTCCTGCACGCGAAAACTCATGAAGTAGGGTTTGATGTCCTGCTTCTGAAGCTCGGCGAAATCGGCATTCAGCTCCTCACGGAGGACGCGGAGGAGGGTGTCGTTATCGGCCTTCCCATCGGCGAAAACGGGAGCCGTGAAGGTGAAGGCGAAGAGGAGGTAAGATAGTAGATGCTTCATGGAGAATGGATGATGGATAATGTATAATGGACAATGTATAATGGACAATGTATAATGGACAATGGATAATGTATAATGGACAATGGATAATGTATAATGGACAATGGGGATTACCAATGGAATTGCTCGGGGACGGGATCGTAGCCGTGGCCACCCCAAGGATGACAGCGGAGGATGCGGCGCACGGCGAGGTAGAGTCCCTTGATGGGGCCGTGCTTCTCGATGGCTTCAACTGCGTACTGAGAGCAGGTGGGTGTAAAGCGGCACGAAGGCGGCGTCAGGGGGCTGATGCAACGCTGGTAAAAGCGGATGGGGAGGATGAGGAGACGGCGGAACACGGTGGTGAGGAGAGGTTGGAGATGAAAGATAAGAGATTGGATATGAAAGATAAAAGATGAGAGATTAGGGGGCGGGAGTTAGGTCTTCGGTGATGCGGTGGAGGAGGTTCCTCATTTTGCGATGTACGAGGTCGGAGGGCTGAGGGGTGTCGGCAAGCCAGATGAAGGCGATGTGGAGGGCGTGGGGCTGGAGGGAGTTGCTGTCGATTGCAGGAGGGGGTGTTCCGACGGACAAACCGTCGGACACTGAACCCGAAGAGGGGGAAAGGATGTCCCTGTTGAGGCGCCAGGCTTCGCGAATCTGGCGCTTGGCACGGTTGCGATCGATGGCGTGCTTGAAATGGCGCTTGCTGACGGAGATGAGGACTTGGGGTGAGAGGGAAGGGGAGGATTCCTTTGTGGGAGCAGACGAAAGGGAAGGGGTGGACTCCTGTGGTATTACCCTATAAACCACACGGAGCGGAAAAGCCGAGAAAGCTCGGTTTCCGCCCGCGAAGAGCGCTTCGATGGCCTTGCGGCTGCAGAGGCGCTCGCTCTTAGGGAATGCCCGTAGGGTCATTTTTTCTTGTTCTGTTCCTCAATGAACGCGCTGAGGGCTGCAGTGATGCTCGGATATTGTGGTGTGGGAGCCTGCAGATCCAAACGTAACCCCGCATCGATTACGGCTTTTGCTGTTGTGGGTCCGAAACTGGCGATGGCCAGCTTTCCCTGTTCGAACTTCGGGAAGTTCTTCAGCAGGCTTTGCACCCCACTCGGACTGAAGAAGACGAGCATATCGTAATCGAAAGGCTCATCGCCTTTGAAGTCGTTGGGGACTGTGCGATACATGACGCCTTCGGTGTGGTGCAGTTTCTTGGCTTCAAGAAGAAGGCGGATTTCATCGTTGTGGGCATCGCTTTGCGGCACGAAATAACGCTCGTTCTTGTGCTTGATCATCGTGGGCAGCAGATCCGCGAACTTGCCGGTGCTTCCGAAGAAGACCTTGCGCTTGCGGTACTGGACATATTTCTGGATATACAGTGCTACTTGCTCCGTGATGCAGAAGTACTTCATGTCCTCAGGGACATTGAAGCGCAGTTCCTTGGCCAACTGGAAAAAATGATCGATGGCGTGGCGTGAGGTAAAGACTACTGCCGTATGTTCAGACAGTGAGATTTTCTGTGCCCGGAATTCTCTCGCCGAGACGCCCTCAACCTTAATGAAAGGGCGGAACACAAATTCCACGCCGAGGCGCTCGGCAATCTCGAAGTATGGCGACTTCTCCGAAGAGGGTTTTGGTTGTGAAACCAGTATCTTCTTGATCATCTTCTTATAAGAGGTACAAACCTTTAGTAAATTCCTTTAAAATTGTCCACAAAACCACGACGGGCGCGGCTTCAAGGGTGCAAAAGTACACAAAAAGATGGAGAATGCCATAAAATTTCTCGAAAAAGGTAGAAAAACACTTCAAAAGAAGGAGGATTTTGACAATTAGTAACAATGTGAGCCCCGAAATAAGGACAATTTTAAGGTCTATTTGGAAGTATATGAGTAAAAGGAGGAGTGGAAAAAACAATAACGTCATCGCGCAGAAGAGAAAGACATAATTGTCGCGCCAACGTCGTTGCTGACTCCTGGAGAAAAAGACAGAATGGACGAAGTGATAGAGGAATTGCTTGACGGTGATGTACACTAGGAACAGGAGGGTGCAGATGCCGAGGAACAGCCATGGAGAGATCATGGGGGGCATCGCATTGGTAAGCTGTGTGACGACCATCATGAGAAGTGCTCCCTGCACGCTGAAGAGGAGCGCGAAGATGATGCGTTTCCATTCCACGCCGCTCTCCTCGACTTTCTGACGTCCGTTGTTGGATGGCAGGAAAAAGTCACTGAAGATTTCTTTCAGACTGCGCTGATGGCTGATATGTATGAAAAAAAGTAGGAGAAGGCACACCAGAAGCGAACAGGCAATGACATCCGAACGATGGGGCATATCGGGCATGGCATAGCCTTTCATTCCCCAAATGCCCTCATCGGGGGTCGTGGAGGACCGGAACAGGAGGGTGTCATTGGACATCAGCGAGTCCTCTACTGCCAATTGGCGGTAGAGAAGGGGAAGAGGGCTGGTATGGAGCGAGGGATGGGAGATAAGAGATTAAAGATTAAAGATAAGAGATTAGAGATGAGAGATAAAAGATGGGATGGCAGTTAGATGGCAGCGAACTTACGGACGCTGGCATCCCAGAGGGGTGTGGAGAGGACGAGGTCGATGGCTTCCTCGGGTGTCTGAGCTACGCGCCAGATCTCGGCGTGGCGAGGTCCCATGAAATGCTCGTCGATGCCGCGCTGGAGCTGCTGAAGCAGCGGGTCGTAATAGCCGCGCGTGTTGAGGATGACGATGGGCTTGAGATAGAGTCCGAGCTGTTTCCACGTGATGACCTCCATGAGCTCCTCGAGTGTGCCGCAGCCTCCGGGCAACGCAATGCAGCCATCGCTCATGTCGGCGATGGTCTGCTTGCGTTCGTGCATATCGCGGGTTTCGATGAGATTCGTGAGACCCGTGTGGTGCCAGTTTTGATCTACCATGAACGATGGTATGATGCCCGTCACTTCTCCTCCGGCAGCAAGGCAGGCATCGGACGAGGCGCCCATGAGTCCCATGTGTCCGGCACCGTTGATGAGGCCTATGCCCCGCCTGGCCAGCCCTTCGCCGATGGCGCGTGCTGCGGCGAAGAAGTCTGGATGAATCTTGGTGCTTGAGGCACAATAGACGGCAATCTTCATAGGGCAAAAGCTTCTTTGATGCAATCCACGTAGTCGAGTTTCTCCCATGTGAAGAGCTCTACGTCCAGGCTGACGGGCTTGCCGTAGTGACTATGGAATGTTTTGGTGACGCGCTGCGGCTCACGTCCCATGTGGCCGTAGGCAGCGGTCTCTTCGTAAATGGGTGCGCGAAGCTTCAGACGGTCCTCGATGGCTTTTGGGCGGAGGTCGAAGAGCTCCTTGATCTTGCGGGCTATCTCGCCGTCGCTTGCCTTAACATGGCTCTTGCCAAAAGTGTTGACATAGATGCTGACGGGTTCTGCCACGCCGATGGCATAGCTCAGCTGCACGAGCATCTCATCGGCTACGCCTGCAGCCACCATGTTCTTGGCGATATGACGTGCAGCATAGGCTGCTGAGCGATCGACCTTCGAAGGATCTTTGCCCGAGAAAGCACCGCCGCCATGAGCACCTTTGCCGCCATAGGTATCGACGATGATCTTACGTCCCGTGAGACCTGTATCGCCGTGGGGACCTCCGATGACGAACTTGCCAGTGGGATTGACGTGGTAGGTGATGTGGTCGTCAAAGAGGGCGCGGACGGCGGCGCTTTGTATGCTCTCGACGACACGGGGCATGAGGATGGTGATGACGTCGCGGCGGATCTGGTCGAGCATCTGTTGGTCGGCCTTTGCCTGATCGCCGTCGAGGGGCTGGATGAAGTCGTCGTGTTGTGTCGAGACGACGATGGTGTCCACGCGTACGGGTTTCCCGTCCTCGGCATATTCGATGGTCACCTGGCTCTTGGCATCGGGGCGTAGGTAGGTCATCTCGCGACCTTCGCGGCGAATGTCGGCCAGCACGCGCAGGATGCGGTGGCTGATGTCGAGTGCCAAGGGCATGAAATTCTCGGTCTCGTTGGTGGCATAACCGAACATCATCCCCTGGTCACCGGCGCCCTGGTTCATGGGGTCGGAACGTTCCACGCCGCGGTTGATGTCGGGGCTCTGCTCATGGATAGCAGATAACACGCCGCATGAGTTGGCCTCGAACATATATTCGCCCTTTGTGTAGCCGATACGTCGGATGGTCTTACGTGCGATCTCGGCGAGATCCACGTATGCTTCGCTTTTCACCTCACCGGCCAGCACGACCTGGCCAGTCGTGACCAACGTCTCACAGGCTACCTTCGACTGTGGGTCGAAGGCCAATAAGTTGTCCAATACAGCATCGCTGATCTGGTCGGCCACCTTGTCGGGGTGGCCTTCTGAAACGGATTCAGAGGTAAATAAATAACCCATTCTAATTTACAATTTAATGATTTATAATTTATAATTTGTGAAAGAATGGGATTTCATTGGGTAACAATGCATCAACCTTTCGGTTGTTCTTTTAGCATTTTTTACTGTGGTTGCAAGCAGCCCAAATCTATCCACATTGTTTTTCGGCTGCAAAGGTAAGCATTATTTATGAATAACACCTCACAAAAGCCGATTTATTTTTGCTTAGAAGAAGATTATGCCCGCAAAACCGCCCACAACGCCCAAAAGAGTGCCTGCCAGAACCTGCCATAGGTCGTGCTGGCGAAGGAGCATACGGCTGCTGCCGACAAGACCGGAAATGAGGATGAGCAGGCAAAGCCATCCGACCGGATTGAAATAGAAGATCAAGCTGTAGGCTACGAGTGCTCCAATAGCTCCACCAGCTCCTGCACAGTGCATAGAAATCTTCCATTTTGAGTTGATGAGGGTACAGCTGCCCTGGATGAGCAGTGCTCCGACGAGGATGCCCGACATGTAGTGGGGAAGGTGGAAGCGGTTGAGCAGATGCAGCGTGAAGGCGTAGTAGAGGAAATAAATAAGGTAAGGGAAGAAGCGGTTCTCACGCCAACGCAACAGATGTGGCTCCCAACCGCGCTGGCGGCGCCAAAACAGGATGGTCCATCGCGGCAGCAGGATCGTGCCCAAGAGGATGAGCAACAGCACAGCCAGCTTGAAGGCCCACGGCAGCAAGCTCAGATAAGTGAAGAGGAACAGCACGGCCACACCGATCACGGGCAAGAACTCGGGACGGAAGATCGTGGAAAGCCAGCGCGCGGCAAGAAGAATGGTTCTGTTCACTGGGGTTGAGGGTTGAGCGTTTAATATTTGGATATGTTATTTCCGGAGCCTTGCCACGGGGATGCCCATCTGAACGCGATATTTAGTCACTGTGCGCCGCGCCACATCAAAGTGGCGTTGTTGCAGGGCTGTGGTCAGTGCCTCATCGGTTAAGGGATGCTGTTTGTCCTCGGCATCGATGACCTCCTTGAGTGCTGCTTTGATGCTTCGGACGCTGACGTCTTCGCCTTCGAGGCGGGCGGCGGAGGTGAAGAACCATCGCAGGGGGTAGATGCCGTATGTGGTCTGCACCCATTTGGAGTTGCTCACGCGGCTGACGGTGGACAGATGCAAGCCCGTTTCCTTGGCCACGTCCTCCAGCGTCATAGGACGCAGCAGCGTCTCGTCGCCGCTGTCGAAAAAGGCGCGTTGCCGATGGATGATAGCCTGCATCGTCGTCGTCAGGGTGTACTGGCGTTGGCGCAGGGCATCGATGAAACCTTGAGCGCGATCCACTCGTTCGCGTAGATAGCTGGCCCCCTCGCGCTCTGCGCGGGAAAGCTTGTCGGGATCGCGTTGCTCATAGGCCTGAAGGAGGCTGAGGTCGTCATCGCTCACGCGCAAAGCGGGTACATGCCCTTTGTTCAGCGTCAGCGTGAGATTGCCATAAGGGTCGTTTTCTACGATGAAATCGGGCGTTATCTGTTGCAGACTGCGCCCTATGGCCTCGCCCATCGAGCTTCCGGGGCGCGGGTTGAGACGCCGTATCTCATGCTGCAACCTCTTGACTTCGGCATCCGTGAGCTGCATGCTCCTTTGTATGCGATCCCATCGGTTGAGCATCAGTGCATCAAAGTGTTTTTCGATGAGCACTTTCAGCTGTTGCTTGAGCGGCGCGTGGTGGTCATCGCCACGCTGGACCTGCAGGAGCAGGCACTCCTGCAGTGAGCGTGCTCCGACGCCTGCCGGTTCGAAGGTCTGCAGCACGTGGAGCATCTGTTCCAATTCCTGGATAGACGTGTCCACGTTATGGTAAACCTCGAGTTCATCGAGGATTTGCTGCAAGGAAGTGCGGAGCAGGCCGTCGTCGTCTAACGAACCGATGAGGTAGCGGATCAGTTCCTTCTCATGGTCGTTCAGGTGCAGGAAGCCGATCTGTTCCTCGAGCTGGTCGTAGAACGAAAGCGTTTCGCCCACGGCAGCCTCCGGAATGGCCTGAGCGCTGGGCAGGTGGTCAGGGATGTCGTCGGGCGAGCCATAGTCTGCCGTCTGGTCGTTGAGGGTGACCTCGTCGTTAGCGGAAGAGAGTCCGTCTATCGCATTGTCTTCGCTGCTATCGTTCCACTCCTCTTTGTCATCGCGCTCGAGGGCTACGTTTTCTTTGAGCTCCTGGTCAACACGTTCGTAGAGCGCCTCCACGGGCATCTCTGTCAGTTGGCTGACGAGCAGCTGCTGCGGAGTGAGCGTCTGCATCTGTGTCTGCACCTGTGTGCCTATCTGGGAGAATCTGTTGTTGGCCATAGTTGGAGAATGTTTCGATTAGGCGTGTTTTGCTGTAGCCTTCATGCCGCGCCACACCCAGTATGCTCCGAGGAGGATGAAGGGTACGGAGAGAATTTGGCCCATGTTAAATAACATACCGTTCTCAAACGACACCTGTACCTCTTTCGTATATTCGATGAAGAAGCGGAAGGTGAAGATCAGCAGGATGCAGAGTCCGAAGAAGAAGCCGGTGCCTACACGTTCGGGACGGCGGCGATAGAACCACCAGCCGACGAAGAAGAAGAGGAGATAGGCGATGGCCTCGTAGAGCTGGCCGGGGTGACGCGGCAGCTCATCGACCTGCTCGAAGATGAAAGCCCAGGGTACGTCGGTCGGTTTGCCGATAATCTCGGAGTTCATCAGGTTGCCCAGTCGGATGGCACAGGCACAGATGGGCGTCACGATACCGATGTTGTCCACGACCGTGAGGAAGGGCAACTTCGTGCGGCGCGAATAGAGCCACAGGGCAAAGATGAACATGAATGTACCACCGTGCGAAGCCAAACCCGTGTAGCCCGTAAAATGCCACGATCCATCTGCCATCTTGCGGAAAGGAATGATCATTTCGAGCATGTGGGTCGGCGAGCTCAGGAAATATTCAGGCTCGTAGAAGATACAGTGTCCTAAGCGTGCTCCGATGAGGATGCCGAGGAACGAGTAGATGAACAGCGGCTCGAACTTCTCATCGGGTATCTTTTGCTCCTTGAACAGCCGTTGCTCCAACAGGAAGACAAGCAGCAGGCCGATGCACCAACAGAACGAGTACCAGCGGATGCCGAACGAGCCGATCGTGAACGCCACGGCATCGGGGTTCCAGTGAATGAATAGACTTTCCATTGCTTTTAAACGTTAAATCTGAAATGCATGATATCGCCGTCCTGTACGACATAATCCTTTCCTTCGACACCCATTTTGCCTGCTTCGCGGACGGCAGCTTCGGAGCCATAATGGATGTAGTCGTCGTATTTGATGACCTCGGCGCGGATGAATCCCTTTTCGAAATCGGTGTGTATGACGCCGGCGCACTGTGGTGCCTTCCATCCGCGTCGGAACGTCCAAGCCTTGACTTCCATGGGTCCTGCGGTGATGAATGTCTGCAGTCCGAGCAGGGCGTAGATGGCCTTGATGAGTCGGTCGCAGCCGCTCTCGCTGAGGCCCATATCCTCGAGGAACATCTGTTTCTCCTCGTAGCTCTCGAGTTCGGCGATGTCGGCTTCTGTCTGTGCGCTGATGATGAGCAGTGCGGCCTCTTCGTCAGCAATGGCAGCGCGCACCGCTTCGACGTAGGCGTTGCCGTTGGCGGCGGCAGCGTCATCGACGTTGCACACGTAGAGCACAGGTTTTGTGGTGAGCAGGAACAGGTTCTTGGCGGCGGCCAGCTCGTCCTCGGTCTCGAAGGTGACGGTGCGGGCACTGCGTCCCTCCACGAGGGCTGCCTTGTAGGCTTCGAGCACGCCGAGTTCAATCTTGGCTTGCTTGTCACCGCCTACGCGGGCTTGCTTCTCGACACGTTGGATGCGGCTTTCCACCGTCTCGAGGTCCTTCAGTTGGAGCTCCGCATCGATGATTTCTTTGTCGCGAACGGGATCTACCGAGCCATCGACGTGTACGATGTTAGGATCATCGAAACAGCGGAGGACGTGGATGATGGCATCACATTCGCGTATGTTTCCTAGGAATTGGTTGCCGAGGCCCTCGCCCTTGGAGGCGCCTTTGACGAGTCCGGCGATATCGACAATCTCGCATGTCGCAGGGACGATGCGACCGGGATGAACGAGCTCGGCTAACTTATTCAGGCGTTCGTCCGGGACGGTGATCTGTCCCATCTGAGCGTCAATTGTGCAGAAGGGGAAGTTGGCTGCCTGCGCCTTGGCGCTCGACAAGCAGTTGAAAAGAGTTGATTTGCCTACGTTGGGGAGTCCAACGATGCCTGCTTTCAAAGCCATATTTTGTTGGAGATTAGAGATTAAAGATGAGAGATTAAAGATGGGGAGCTTGGATGGAGCAGTTGTGCTGTCAGGTCGGGGGCAATCTCGCCCAACGGCTTCATCACAAAGGGACGGTCGGCCATCAGCGGATGCGGGATCTTCAGGTCGGGTTCATCGATGTGTTCGTTGCCGTAGAGCAGGATATCGATGTCCATGGTGCGATCGGCATAGCCGTTGACACTTTTGTGTTGCCGGCCGAGGTCGCGTTCGATGGCTTGCGTTGTCGCGAGCACTTCGCGGGGCGACAGCTCAGTGCGGAACAGCGCCACGGCGTTGAGGAACGGGTGGTCGCTCTCGAAGCCCCAGGGCTCCGTTTCGAT
>Ga0247611_10005295_pt1 | contig 17196 bp, 11 predicted proteins | sample 177DNAGHGhighgp2_FD_192422 | JGI IMG/M metagenome (GOLD analysis project Ga0247611, IMG submission 192422) | Sheep rumen microbial communities from Palmerston North, Manawatu-Wanganui, New Zealand - 1770 DNA GHGhigh gp2 | ecosystem: Host-associated > Mammals > Digestive system > Stomach > Rumen... | reverse complement strand
CGATAAGCGCCATGACGAATTTTTTCATGGGCTTCTTGAGGGCGTAAAGCTTGTGGATGGCCTTGGTGGATTCGGCGTTGCAGCCGATGGCGTAACCGGATTCGGTGGGATAGAGAACGAGGCCGTCGTCTTCGAGGATTTCGGCGGCTTGCTTTACGATGCGGGGCTGCGGGTTATCTGGATGTACTTCGATTCGCATAAATTATTTTGGTTTTCACTTTTGGCGATAAAATATATAAAAAAGAGATGTCCCGACTAGTGTCGGACATGGCAATGTGACTGTTGTCACTTGACTAATCTGGACGCTCTGGATTCGTAAACTCGGGCGCGACTTTCGACCTCAGCATCTCGGTATGACTTCTTTGCCTTCGAATGCGTTTTTGTAGTGTTCGAACTGGAGGGGTTCTTGATAGGTGCGAGCGGTCAGTACGTCAAAACGGCAGGGTTCGTCGAATCTTTTGGGGGCGTGCGCTTTTTGCGTGGCCAAAAAGTGGCAGGCGGTCTGCCAAATTTTCTTTTGCTTGAGGGCGTTCACGCGTGCGGCGGGGTTTCCTTGCTGGTTGTTCCAGACGGACTTGACTTCGACAAAGACGAGTGTCTCGCCATCGCGGGCGACGATGTCGAGTTCTCCACCACGGTAGGCGTAGTTGCGTGCCAAAATGTCGTAGCCTTCGCGCTTCAGGTACGCGGCTGCTTGGGTTTCGACAAAATTTCCTTTTGGACGGTTGTTTGTTTTTTTCGAAATCATTTGCTCCCCTGAATGTTCTGGATCCTGCTCCTACGAACCTAATTCAACTAGGGCTCTAAAGAGCCGAGTTTCATATATCGCTTTGCTCAGGATGACGTAGATGAGCAATAGCTCACTGCCAACATCCTGCTTTCAACTTCCAACTTCCAGCTTCCTACTTCCTACTTCCTACTTCCTACTTCCTACTATTTATCACTTCACTTCCATGCCGAGGAGGCGAATTTCGGAAATGGCGTAATCGTTGTTGTCGGTTTCATAGACGTCGTCTAGATAGAACCGGAGTTCCGTTGTCTCGACGGCTTGAATGTTCGGATACTGCATGCCTTTGATGTTGTCGAGGCGGAGTCTCTGTTTAAATCCGTCATTCGTTTCGACTGTGAGGATGCGGGGTTTCTTGAATATGCGGAATCGGTCGCCGAAGGCGTCATCGACGGATTTCTGGTAACCGACTGCGATACCGATATTCAGGATAAGTGTTTTTTTGCTGAAGTACGTGACGAGTACGGGGTTCAGCGGCTTCAGGGGCATCGTGTTGAGCCACGCGGTGGTGAGGTCGCCGTCGTTCAGGTTTGTGAGCGGGTAGCCTCCTGTGACTTCGGGCTCAATAGCCTGAGTTTCGTGGTTGCCGACGGCTTCCATCCATTCAATTTCGTGCAAAGTATTCATCGGCTTGTGCGTGAACATGAGCAGCATGAGCAGAATCACGATGAGCGGGAACAGTATCGAAAACGCTACGATGATTAGTTTGTGTGGGCTGAGCCCGCGACCAAAACTCTTGGCCGTTTCGGCGATGGAGGCGGCAACGTGCCTGTTGGCTCCGGTTTTTCTTGCGATAGACGGTGTCTGGTGCGGGGTGTCATGCTGCGGGAAAACCTGGTCGCACTCGTCCAGAAATTCCTGCATGTCGTGGAAGCGTTCGTTGAGCTTCTTCTTTAAGCACTTGAGGATGAGTTCCGAGAGTCCGGCGGGGATGTCTTCGCGGAAGAGTTCGGGGGAGGGGGGCGGTTCCTGCACGTGCTTGAGCGCAATTTCTACGGGGCGGCTTCCTTCGAAGGGCAAGCGTCCGCATGTCATTTCGTAAAGGATGACGCCCATGCTGTAGATGTCGGACTGGAGCGTGACTTCGTCGCCGTGGCACTGTTCGGGAGACATGTATTCGGGAGTGCCCATCGTCATGCCGGTGCGGGTGAGGCGTTCCTTCTCCATCTCTTGAATGTAGGAGATGCCGAAGTCCATGATATAGACGCGATTGTCGCGAGTGAGCATGATGTTCGAGGGCTTCACGTCGCGGTGGACTATGCCTTTGCTGTGGGCGTAGAGCAGTCCGCGTGCAATCTGCTTGATGATGACTTCGATGGCTTCGAACGAGAGCTTGCTTTTGTTTTGCAGAATTTCGGCGAGGGAAATGCCCTGCACGTATGTCATCGAGATGAATAGCTGCTTGTCTTGCTGCCCGAAGTCGAATACGTGGACGATGTTCTGGTGGTCCAGTTCCTTCATCGCCTGCGCTTCGAGGTAAAAACGCTTGATGGCCTCTCCGTCAGAAGTCGAGTCGAGAATCTTGAAGGCGACTTCTCGCTTGAGTTTTTTGTCGAGGGCCTTATAGACGTAGCCCATTCCGCCTTTGCCGAGTGTTCCCAAAAGTTCGTAGTTTTCGTTGAATGGGCGCGGAAAGGATTGAGGTTGCTCGGGATGGATCATCTTGGTTTCTTTAATCTGTGTAGTAGAATTGCAGTTACAATATAGAAACCTAGCGCTATGGCGAGGGCGAGAACCGCATTTAAGATATCATCTTTTCGTTCTAGCAAAATGTTCAGGAGCGATGCTTGGTTGTAGCGCGACCAGACGATGCTCGAAAGGGCGCGGCCTATGGGTTGCATTTGGTCGAGGGGAACAAGTGCTCCGGCGAGGGCGACCTGCGGAATGATGAGAAGTGGTAAGAAGGCGTTGGCCTGGCTTGTGTTCTTCGCAAGAGAACTCGTGAATAGCCCGACCGCAGTGGCGGGGATGGCGATGCAGGCGAATGCGGCTGCAACGAGAGCTATGCTTGGGCTTACGGTAAGGCGCATGTTGATGAACGCATAGACGATTGCGGTCTGCATCAGTGTAAATGCAACGGGGAGTGTGAACTTGGCTGTAAGTGTGGAAAGGGAGGATACGCCTCGGCGGAACTTGTCGCGGAGTATATCCTTTTCTTGGACGATTTCACGGATGGAGAGCGAAAGGGCGAACCAGTTTGCGCAAAGGATGATGGCGAATGCGACTGTCCAGCACGACGATTTCTCGGAGAAAATCTGCGAGAGGAGGAACCCGATGATGGCTGGCTGCACAAAGAGGGCGGCGATGCGTCCTTTGTCGCGGAACCACTGCTTTAGCGTTAGCCTGACCGTGTATGCAAAATTGTGGGGGAGTTTCGTACGCTCGAAGAAGTATTTGGTGTCGAAGATTCGCTGCTCGGTCTTATGCGATTCACGCCATTCTGCGGCATCACTTGTGCTGATGGAGGTGAGGAGCGTTTGCGGGTCGGTCGTCTTGAAATGTGTGTAGGCTGCCTGAACTGTTCCGTAGAATGCTTCTTCACCTTGGTGCAGTATCAGAACTTTGTTTGCAATCTGGAGCGCTTCGTAGCTGTGGGTCGTGAGGATGATGGTGTGGCCGAGGAACGCAAGCTGCTTCAAGTGCGTGCAAAGAATGCGTGAGTTGTACGGGTCGAGGCCGGAAAGCGGTTCGTCCAAGATGACGAGGCCGGGGTTGCCCATGAGTTCGCGGGCGAGGGCGACGCGGCGCATTTCGCCGCCGCTGAGCGTTTTCACGAGGTTATGCCGGCGGTCGCTCAGCCCGAAAAGTTCGCAGAACTTTTCGAGTCGCGTGAGGGCGTCTGCTTTGAACTGCTTGACGTCCATCGACGAACGCGCACCGTCGAGAATCGTCTCTTCGACGGTCAGTTCCGGGCGGAGTGGCGGATCTTGTGGGAGTATCGCGATACGCCTGCGGATTTCGCTTTTGCGGTAATCGACGCCGCCGATGCGGACAACGCTTTGCTTGTCGCAACTGTTGATGCCCTGGATGATCTTGAGCAACGACGATTTGCCTTGACCTGAACGCCCGATAATGGCGAGGATTTCGCCTGCGGGGAGCTCTAAGTCAATCCCTCTCAATAACTGTTTTTTGCCGGCGAAAACATTCAGGTTCTTGATGTTCACGTCGAAGCCTGAACTCTTCGCTTCGATCAGCAGGTCGTTGTTACGGAAACCGACGATGGCGGATTCAAAACGATTCGCGCTTCCGTTTTGCATGGTGACGGTGCGCGTGCGCTTGCCGCCTTCGTCAACGATAGCTCTTTCGAACTTGATTTCGGCGCAGTTCCCTAAACTTGCGCGGTTCCCAATACTTGCGCGGTTCCCGTCGTCCGGCCCACTCCCGCGTTCCGTCACAAGTCGCGCCTGCGCCTTTACGGAAATCCCCGGAACATTGATGCTTTTCCAATCTGCCGAAAGCGGAATCGTCAGCATATCGCCTGCGGTTTCGCGTTCCATCACGAGGAGCGTGAGGCTTGTGCCACGAAGAGTCGCTCGCAACTGTCTCGGCCCAATGAGAATGACATCGCCGTCGCTTATCGTCGCCGTATCGACGTCCTTCCCGTTCAGCATGGTAATGCTGTTCTGGGTGAGGCTTTTTAAAATCCATTTCCCGTCTGTAAAGTTCAGAACTGCATGGTACCGCGAAACCATCAGGTTGTCGAAGTGCAAAACGTTATCCGATTTGCGCCCGATGGTAAACGGAACCGACGGATTCGGCGTTACGAGACGGAAGGGAAACATGTCTTTACGTCAATTCCTTGACAAAGGCTTCAAATCGGTCGCATGCTTTCGCGAGATTTTCATCGCTTGCGGCATACGAAAAACGGACACAGCTGTCGTCGCCGAAGGCGGCGCCTGGTACAATCGCGAGCCCCTTGGTTTCGAGGAGCGCACTGCAGAAGTCTATCGAACTCGAAATCACTTTTCCGTCGGGTGTCTTTTTGCTGTAGTAATCGCTTACAGGGGCGAATAGGTAGAATGCTCCTTCGGGGGCATGGGGCTTTGTCGATAGGAACGAGGTACGCTTTAGCATGTAGTCCCTGCGCTTGCGGAACGCAGCCTGCATCGCATGGACGTTGCTCTTGTCCATGTTGAGTGCGCCGAGGGCGGCGTATTGTGCCACGTTGCTCGGGTGGTGCGTTGCCTGCCCTTGGATTTTGCCGATGATTTTTGCGATTGCGGCGGGGGCTGCATCGTAGCCGATTCTCCAGCCGGTCATGCAGTGCGACTTGGAAAAACCATTAATCACGATGGTGCGTTCTGCCATTCCTGGGAACACTGCTGCCGACACAAATTCCGTATCATAGACAAAGTATTCATATACTTCGTCCGAAATGCAGTAGATGTCCTGCTTGACGATTTCCTTGGCGAGAGCTTCGAGCTCACTCTTGCTATAGACGGCGCCGGTCGGGTTGCACGGGTTGTTCAAGAGAATTGCCTTGGTGCGTGGCGTGCAGGCTTTGCACAAGTCATCTGCGTTAATTTTGAATTCTTTTTCAAGCCCAGCTTCAACAAATACAGGCGTGCCGCCAAGCCACTTGACGAGTTCCGGGTAAGTGACCCAGTACGGAGCAGGAATAATCACTTCGTCGCCCGGATTGATGAGGGCGGCTAGCGCATTGAAAACAGCGTGCTTTGCGCCGCTTGTCATGATGATTTGCGATGCGTCGTAATGGAGGCCGTTTTCGTCTTCTAGCTTTTTTGCGACGGCTTTGCGCACGTCGAGAATGCCTACGGGAGCGGTATAGCGCGTTTTACCAGCGCGTATGGAGTCTATAGCCGCATCCTGAATTTGTATTGGCGTGCCGAAATCGGGCTCGCCTGCTCCGAGACTTACGACATCCTTGCCGTCCGCTATCATTTGCTTTGCCATCGTGTCGATGGCGACGGTGAGCGACGCCGCTATGTTTTGTGTCCTATCGGAAAGGGACTTCATTTGGTATTTTCCTTTTTCTTTCGTTGCCTCAGACGGTATTGGTCTAGAGATCCTGCGATAAGGGGGAATATGGTGAACTGGGCGATGAATATGCAAATCATGCCCATCAGTGAAAAGTTGCCCATACTGCGCAGTCCCGGATGCGACGAAACGAGCATGCCGTATGTTCCGATAAGGGCCGCCATCTGCGAGAGGAATATGGTGAAGAACTTGCTCCTCAAAATGGTGAGCGCTGTTCCCTTTTGCTTTTCGTAGTATGCAGTAAAGAACTGTAGCGAACCATCGATGCTTGCGCCAATGAGAATGGGGAACGTGAGGGCGCTGTAGGCCGAAATTTGTATGTCAAACGCGTTAAGCGAGGCGAGAAACCAGCTTGTGGCAAAAATGGACGGGAGAGCCGTGAATACGGCGCGGCTGAGGCGGTTGTAATAAACGAGCATGAACAGGAATGCCAGGAATCCGCCGATTTCTATGGGCCAGCTTAGGTTGTTGGTGATTCTATTCCAGAATATGGCTCGCGTGATGGGCGTCCCTGCAATCAGGTATGTCCCGTTTCGGATGCCCTTGATTTGGTGAAGTTCCCTGTTCAGCTTGGTGCATTCGTTTCCGAGATTTTCATTGATGTCGGTGAAGATGAACGCAAATCGACCTTGTGTGCCTTGCTTGTCGCGGAATTTTTTCGCGATGTACTCGGGAGGTTCGAACTCGTCGCCTTCGTCGAATTCCAGAGCCTGCTCGATTTTTTCCAGGTTCTCGCGTTCGCTCTTCGATAGCGCTTCACGGAATTCCTTGGTGACCATGCTGTGCAGCTGGCGCAACTTGTCCATTTTTTTCTGTTGCAGGTTCGGCGAGAACTGTGCTAACGTAAAGATGGAATTGACCGTCGAAATGGAGCCGTTTTCCTTGAGCTTGTTGAACTGTTCCAGCAGGGTCTCGCTTTCGGCGCGGTCTGGTAGCATGACGATAATCGGCGTCTTGTTCAGGAATCCGGTTTCTGCAATCAGCGAATCGATGTGCGAATCTTTGTAATTGATTTCGGTTGCCGAGAAATCGTTGCGGATGTGCACCCGGGTACCGCCGATGTAAAGCCCGACAAGGCTTGCCGCGATAATTATGGAGAAAATAATCCAGTTCAATCGGTTCGAGAGCATGTACATCTTGTATTCGGGATGGATCTGCGCATGCGTGACCGTGAAAGGTTTTTTGCGCTGCGTGACCTGCAAAAGCGCCGTCGAGAAAAGGAGCGTGATGGCCCAGTTCAAGATGCAGCCCGTGGAGCCGAGTACGCCCAATTCCTGAAGCCCGGGGAGCGGAATCAGCGTGAGGCATGCAAATAGGGCCGCGTATGCAAAACTCGAAACGGCGGTCGAGGGCCCGATACCTAGAAGTGCGCTTTCGATGCAAAGCTGCGGACTCAAGTTCTGTTCGCGCTCAAGGAAGTAGCGGTTGAGAACGTGGTTGATGATTTGCAGGGCCTGTCCGGGGAGTACGATTGCAAGTAACAGCGTAAAGAGATTGATGCGCCCGTAGAACAGGTACGAACAAGCCATTGTCGTCACGATGGGTGTCGCGATGGGGAGCGCCGAAATAAAGATGAGCTGCGGCTGCTTGTAAAAATGGAGAATGAGGAGCAGCAGAATAAGGACTGCAGTGACGATACCGACCATCTTCGCTTCTGGCAAAAGTCGCTTGCCGGTCTGGATGGATTCATAGACTTTGCCTGCATAGTATATATGAAAGATGTCTTTCCCTTTTTCTTCTTGAATAACTTCTTTCACTTTGCCGAAAAGTTTTCTGTTGGCCTTGAGGTCGGAAATCGAGTGCGTCGGGTAAATCTCGACAATGCGGATTGTCCCCGTCTTGTTGGAATGGCTTGTCGAAAGCTTGTCGAAATACTTTTTTTCGAGGTCGCTCAAAAGCTGTTCGCGTTCTTCCGATGTGGTTCGTGTAATCGAGTCTATCGCGCTTTTCAGGTCGATAAACAGAGGATTGTTGTTTAATATGTAATCGCGCTTGAGGTCCTTGATGCGCTGCACCATGATGTCGATATCGCTTTCGCTGGCATACAGGAACTTGTATTTCTTGTAGAACTCGATGTCCGTTTCGAAATCGGCGAAATGGACCGAAGGCTCCTTCTGCATCTTTTGCGCAAGGTTTCGTGCAAGGCGGTAGTTCGCGCTGGAGTCCCCGGATTCCAGAATCACGATAAGACTTCCGAGACCACCGAAGGTATCTTCAATTTTTTGGACGTTACTGGGTTCGCGAGCGCTTGTAATCGTGTCCTGCAACTGTAAATCCCAGCGCAGGTGCATGATGGGATAAATGCTCAGGATGCCTATCGCCAAGAATACCGTGAGGATGATTTTGGGATAGGTCGCTAATTTTTTGATAATTTTTGAAAAAAGTGAAAACATCGTACTCAATATAATTATAATTTGCAGTGGAATGATTCGGTTTTTGACGATACTATTGCTTGTGGGTGTGCTGTCCGTGTCAGCGCATGCAAAGAAGGCGGCTAAGGTTGCCAAGGATTCCTCTTCGGAGTCCATGTCATTTACCGAGGTCATTTCTTGGCCGTTTATCCATATTGTCCAGCCGTTTTTTGGAGTGTTGGTCTATCCGATTTCGGAGCCGTTGCATTATGCCATCAAGAATGGTGTTGTCGAAAAAACGGTTGATTTGATTACGTTCGGTGAAAACCGGAATATCCTGATTTATCCGACATTCAATTTAAAGCCGGGAACGGCCACGATGCTTGGAGGGTACTACCGCCACAGGAACCTTTTTAAGCAGGGCGATTACGCGGTTTTGCAGGGAAGTTTCTATGCGAACAGCGATATCGACTTTAAGATGCGTTATTCCAAACAGTCCCTTTTTGGCAAGAACATGTATGGCGCCATCAGTACAGGCATCTACATGGACAGGAATAATGCATTTGTCATTCCGGGATCCAGGGAATCGTTTGTCCAGGCAGATACGACGATATTCTTTGATACAAAGCTTGGGTTCCCGCTGACGGAATCGCGAAACTTGAACTTTAGCGTCGGTGCCGAATTTGACTACCACATTGCGGATTTTTCGGATACGAAGGATTCCGTGCTTGACGATGTCAAATACCCGATTGCCGACCGCGGACTGTATCAGAATCATTTTGAAATTCCTGTTTATGCGAATCTCGTGTTCGACAATCTGGATTTCCCGTATGCACCTTCGAGAGGCAATCGTTTGAGTATCAGCGGTTCGTATGTGTTTGTGGGAAAGTATGGTGGCATTGGCCGTAATGATTTTACACGTGCCGGACTGCCCCGCGAAGAGGGCTTGGATGATGGCGGGAAAAATCACGACTATGTGAGGGCGGAACTATTTTACCAAATCTACTTCTTTATCGGGCGTGCCCAGAAGTATGTGCTTTCGGCAAAAGAAGCCCGCAAGACGAGAAAGTTCTATACGGATTTTTCGTTGAACGAAGCGCTTCGCGTGTGGCGCCCGGAAAACTTGGTCGAAACGTTATTTGAACGTCGCGTACTTGCTTTCCAGTACCGTTTCTTGGGAATGTGGGAAATGGAAAAGGGCGGTGCGCCTTATACGGCATTCCCGGGGTTGAATGCCCGGTATCCGTTGCGTGGGTATTCGGGAGCGTGGTCGAGTCCCTTTATTATGGGTATTTCGGCAGAATACCGTTGGCCGGTAGATAGGCTTGTCGATGGCGTCGTGTTCGATGAATACGCCATGATTAGCGACCGGATTGACCACTGGTCGAAAAAGAACTTGTACAACTCATGGGGCTTTGGTGTTCGCGTACGCAAGCCGGACATGTACTTGTTCCGTATTCAGTTTGCATTCCACGGATGGCATGGCTTGAGCATGATTTTGACCATCGCGCCGGAATTCAGATAGAATCTAGGGCTTGCGTTCTGTAATTTTCATGCTGCGTATTGCCTGTATCCCGGCGTTTTTGCCTGTCACCTCTGCCTTGTGTGCCGGGGTCGGTTGTTTACATAGGACAGCCGATGCCGTGACGGTGCACGGCGTGACAGCAAACGCATTGTCACCCCGGCCTTCAGTGCCGGGGTCGGTTGTTTACATAGGACAGCCGATGTCGTGACGGTGCTCGGCATGACAGCAAACGCATTGTCACCCCGGCCTTCGTGCCGGGGTCGGTTGTTTACATAGGACAGCCGATGCCGTGACGGAGCACGGCATGACAGCAAACGCATTGTCACCCCGGCCTTCAGTGCCGGGGTCGGTTTACACGGAACAGCGTTGATTCTGCTTATAGTTCGAGTTCCGTCTGTTCGTTCTGGAGTGATCGCGGAATTTCTTTGTGCAACATCCTGTAGGCGTTCGGCGTCGCGATGCGGCCACGCGGTGTTCGCGAAATCAGCCCCTTCTGGATAAGGTATGGTTCATAGACCTCTTCGAGCGTGTCGGGTTCTTCGCCCATCGCTGCACTAATCGTGCCAAGGCCCACAGGGCCGCCGCCGAACTTGTCTATCATCAGCGAAAGAATTTTGCGGTCCGTCGGGTCCAGGCCTTCGCTGTCGATGCCGAGCATTTCGAGTGTCTTGATGGCGGCGCGTTCGTCGATGACGCCGGTGCCGCGCACTTGCGCAACGTCCCTGCAGCGCCTGAGGACGCGGTTTGCGATACGGGGCGTTCCGCGGCAGCGACCGCCGAGAATGTTGGCTGCATCTCCGGTGAGCTTGACTCCCAAAATGCGGGCGCTACGCATGAGAATTTTGACGATGTCCTTTTCGTTGTAAAGTTCCAGGCGGTACTGTAAGCCGAAACGGTCACGGAGGGGGCCTGTCAAAAGCCCGCTGCGGGTTGTGGCGCCGACAAGCGTAAAATGCTTGAGCGGGAGATTCACGCTCCTTGCCGCAGGACCAGAGTCCAGCATAATGTCGAGCCTGAAATCTTCCATGGCGGGGTAGAGGTATTCTTCGACGACGCGGTTCAAGCGGTGGATTTCGTCGATGAACAGAATGTCGTTTTCTTGCAGGCTTGTGAGAAGCCCCGCAAGATCGCTTGCCTTTTCGAGAACGGGCCCGCTCGTAATGTGGATGTTCACGCCCATTTCTTTCGCGATGATGCTCGAAAGCGTCGTCTTGCCGAGTCCCGGAGGGCCCGCAAAAAGGCAATGGTCGAGCGCATCGCCGCGGTGCTTTGCCGCTTCGATGGCGATGGATAGGCTTTCCTTGATGTCGTCCTGGCCTGTAAATTCGCTTAGGCTAGGCGGGCGCAAGTTCCGGTCGGAATCGCTTTCGTCAAAAGAGCATTTCTGCGGAGAAATTATACGCTGATCTTCCATATTCTAGTTCTTGGTCAATAGTCGGTAGTCAATGGTCTATCGTCTAATTACAAATTACAAATACTTGAGAGCTTCCGGGATAAGTGCAGCCGCGTCCGCGCTGTCGCCAAGAACTTCGACCGCCTTGACCACCGCCTTCTCTGCCGCCGGATCCTTGACCCCCAGCGTATGCAGTGCCAAAACGGCTTCCAGCTTTGCGCCCGTCAGTGCGCCGACGCTCGTGATACCGCTCCCTTCGACATCGCCCAACGACTGCAACATTGCGCCCGCTTTATCCTTGAGCGTCAGCGTCATCTGCTCGCATGTCTTTTTGCCAAGCCCCTTGATTTTGCTAAGGGCAGCCTTGTTGTCGCTAGCAATCATGTTCAAAAGGTCGGCGGGCGTCACGCCACTTAAAATGCGCTGCGCCATCTTGGGGCCGACCCCGTTCACGTCCAAAAGCATGAGAAACAGATTCTTTTCGGTCGTGTCGGCAAAACCGAATAGCGTCATGGAATCTTCGCGTACCACGAGATTCGTGTGCAAAGTGACTTCGACGCCCTCTTCGGGGAGCTTGCCTGCCGTATAGGCCGAAATATTGATGCCGTAACCGACGCCGGCGCATTCCACGACTACAAATGTAGGGGTTTTCTGTACCAAAATGCCACGGATTCGCTCAATCATAAAATCTCCAAATTATGCACTTTTGTGCTACTGCTCAAATATACACTCTTTGGAGGGCTCTGTCAAGCTAAATCGTATTTTTTCATAAAAATTGCGTTTCCGCGGCATGTTTTTCGCTTTTCAACTGCGGTTACGACAGTAAACCTATCTAGTCTTATAGCATTATTTATCTTTTTTTCAGTACCCGGATTCAATTCTGTTGATTACAATTCTGTTTTGCCTTTTCCATTCGCTGCCTCATGGATTATCCCGAACAAGAAATGTCCCTTTTTTGCGCTCAAAAATGTATTTTTAATTCTAGAAAGGCTTTTCCTATTATATGCGCAAATAAATTAATGGTAAAATAATGAAGAAGTTTCTGGTTTTTGCAATTTTGTTGGCTCTTTACGGCTGCACATCGGATGACCCTTCCGAAATTGTCAAGCCTGAACCTGTAGAAATTCATTGGTCACTTTCGGGCACCTTCGGTAACGCCACTGTAGATTCTGCCAAGGCTGATACGGAACTGCCGCGAATGGTAAAACGTACAGGCACGTCCACAATGCATCTGGACGGTTTCGATACCGCCTATTTCGATAAGAAAATCTCGCTACGCCACCTACAGGTCAGTGCTGGTGACGAAGTTGACATCGATGACAATGGCAATTTCACTTTTGACAACCAGACCGTATTCGGATTGTGCGAGAACACGAACTCCATCAAGATTATCCCGAAAGCCAAGGAAAACGTAACACTCCGGCCATCGGCCATCATTCTTTATTCTTATATCGACGGTTACTACCAGTACCAATAAACGAATTTGAGTGACATATGAAAAAAGTTCTTTTTTTGATTCTTTTATGCGCATGGATTGCTGGGTGTAGCGACTCCTCGTCAACGTTCCCTTCAGAAAATCCGAAAGAATCTATACAGCCTATTGAACGTGCCGATTCGCTTTACGTAAAAATCCTCCATTATAACGGAACGGACAAAATCTACGAACTCGCCGCATATCAGGATTCCTATCTCTTCAACGGAGAACTTGGCGATGGCGACCATTATACCATTGAACGAAACTTCTATATCGACACCGTCGTTTTTGATGTTTCTCCAAGATTCCACCAATGTAAGGATTCAAGTTCCTTGACGTACAAGATTGACGGTAAAAAGGTCGAAACGGTCGAATCGAAATGGGGACGGCAGGCACTCTCCCTGCCCGACGAAGAAAAGCATACTATTGAAATCTCGGCAGAGTCAACCTGTAATCGGACAACGGTCACATTTGACATCGTTCCATCCGAAAATCCTGGGAAAATATTCAAGCATGTCGATCGCTTTTACCTGAGTTTTTCCCCGAGAATAAACTCCTTCAGCTACAAGAATGGTTCCTTGTTCTTCACCATATTTCCTAGCGTGGCTCCGCAATACTACGAAGGCGATACGACTCTCTCCCGATGCAAGTTGATGAGCGGCGATGACAGCCTCATCATCCCTATAACATTCGATAAGTACAAAAAACGCTTGGGGACCCTAGCTCACATAAACGCGGACAGCACCAAGCTTACCTCGTTTACGGATACGCGTAAGAATTTTTCGCTTACCTGCGCTCTGTATTACCAATCGTGGAAAGTCCCGGCCAAGGTCGATTCGGTCAATTATTTCCAGCCTTTCTCCGTGTCTTTTAGAAAGACCATCGAAGCGCCCTACATTGGCGAACTCAATGGGAAAATTGATATCTTGCGCGAAAGCGATTTGCTGTCTTACCTTGTAATAATTCGCGCTCATAAAAGGGGAACCGACGAGGTTGTGCACAAGATATACTACGATTACATCCAGGACACCCTTCGTGTTGGCACAAACTGGTACCTTCCGCAAGATTCCCTCGGCTGTCTGGTTGACATAGATTCCATATACGCCTATACACTGCCCTATGTGCTGGCAACTCCGGAGTCGTACAAAATATGGGATTATCTCCATTCGAAATACGCTATAAGCTGTCTGGACGGCAAATGGTGCTCCGAAGACGCCGATATGAAACAAGATTTTGACACGACTCTCGCGAAGCTTTTTACCAAGTATGACGGAATGGATCCGCACACATGGATGTCTGCGTTTGCATGGGAAAGAGACCCTCCCGGCCCCTGTAACTTGCCAAAGTCCAGCTCCAGCTCCAAGAAAGCTGAAAGCAGCTCGAGTTCAGCCTTTGAAAAGTGCACCGAAGACAATCTCGGAAAAATGGATTCTATGTATGTAAATCAAACGGTGTATTACTACGTATGTTATTTCCAAAAATGGAATGACGCTACTGATAACGAAATTTATTTAAAGAAATCATGTACAAGAAAAAACCATGGCGAGGTTGTTATAGACGGAAGAGGTTTAAAATACATCTGTGCGTCTGACTGGCGTCTTGCAACAATTTACGATGAAGAAACTATCGATTATACAAATCCAGATATTGATTACAAGACTTTTACGGATAATCGGAATGGAAAAACATACAAGATTGTAGATATCGGGACACAAACTTGGTTTGCCCAGAATCTATCCTACGACACGGATTCGATAACAGGTGCATCATGCAAGGCTGCTGAACCCATAAATTGCGAAAAAGGCGGAACGCTGTATTTATGGACGACCGCAGTTGCTTTGCCGCAGAAATACCAGAATGAAAAGGCTAAAGGTTTATTGGAAGATCCTGTGCAAGGCATTTGCCCAGAAGGATGGAGAATACCCAATAAAAAGGATTGGGAAACTTTAGACATCTATGTTGAGAAAAACAAAAAGGCCAAAACGGTCGCAGAGGCTTTAAAGGCCAAGGGAGCATGGAATTTTGGTCGTTTCGAGCAAGTTTGGGGTCGTAGCGAGCAAATTACAGATGAGTTCGGCTTTTCTGCCGTCCCTGCCGGAACCTCTGCTGGAGATGGAGATTATTTTACTCGCTTCTGGTCCACGACTGAATCGGAAGTGTTTCAAAATGGAGTCTTTCAATATGTGTTAAGTGATGATGTGGACTCCTACATCGCTGAAGATATTAATAAACGTACCCCCGTTTCCGTTCGCTGCATCAAAAACAAAGAGTAGCACGAAGCCTCTCCCTACAGAAAGAGGTTGATTTGCATGAAAAAACTTGTTTTGTCTATAGACTGTCTCAGAAATAGCTATTAACGACTTCGGGTATTATCCTGTGTTCGTGGGCGATTTTCTTTTTACTACCTTTAAAAACATGGTTACGTTAGCTCTTTCTCATTTTGAAAAAAGTTTCCCGGTCGCTCTTCGCGGAAAGCGTCTGGGCGCGGTTCTCCATCCGGCTTCGGTTTGTGCCGATTTGCGTTATACGCTTGATTTGCTCAAGGATTTGGACGACAAGCTCTTTAAGCTTTCAGCGTTGTTTGGGCCGCAGCACGGCATCAAGGGGCACACGCAAGACAACATGATTGAATGGGAAGGCTACGAGGACCCGGAATTGCATATTCCGGTTTACAGCCTTTATGGAGAACATCGCGAGCCGACGGCGGAAATGCTTTCGCACGTGGATGCGATGCTTGTGGATTTGCAGGATGTGGGTGCGCGTTACTACACGTTCATCTGGACGTTGTTCCTCTGCATGAAAGCTTGCGAAAAGGCGGGAATCCCGGTGGTCGTGGTGGATCGCCCGAATCCGATCAACTGCGTCGATGAAGAAGGGCCGGTGCTGGACCTCAATTACACGAGCTTTGTGGGTTTGCATAGCATCCGCACGCGCCATGCAAAGACGATAGGCGAACTTGCCGAACAGTTCAAGGCGGAACGATTCCCGAAGTGCGAACTTTATGTGATGCACATGGACGGCTACGATAAAAAGATGTGGTTTGACGAAACGGGACTCCCGTGGATTTTGCCGAGCCCGAACATGCCGACGCTCGACACGGCAATTGTTTATCCGGGGATGTGTCTGTTCGAAGCGACCAACGTGAGCGAAGGCCGTGGTACGACGCGTCCGTTCGAAATTTTCGGTGCTCCGTTTATCGATGCGGTCAAGCTTTGCAAGTACATGAACGGACTCAAGCTTCCGGGCGTGTATTTCCGCGAAAACTATTTCCAGCCGACGTTCCACAAGGGCGCTGGGCAGATTTGCGGTGGTGCGCAGATCCACGTGACTGACCGTAATTCGTTCCGCAGTTTTGATATGGCGGTGAAACTGTTGCAGTACATTTTCAACGAATACCCGAAGGATTTTGCTTGGAAACAGCCGCCGTACGAGTACGAGTTCCACAAGCTGCCGATTGATATTTTGCTTGGCAACGGGACGTTCCGCAAGGAATTTATCGAGTCGAGTATTTAATGTTTGTCGCTGTTGGGACCGCCGCAAAAATAATGAACCGGAAAATGAGAAAATGTATTTGGACTGTCGCAAAAACGATGCCATGAAAGATGCGAAAATGCACCGAACCTTTTTATGTCATCCCCGTCCCGGAACAAGTCCGGGATGACAGTCGGGGGCTCCATACACGGAACTTATAGCAGAACACATTACCAGACTAGATGAAACTTAGACTTTCGACAGAAACTTTGAACCGTCTGAAACGCTTCCGCAAGAACAAGCGCGCCTTTTGGTCGCTTGTGATTCTAGTGGTGGCGTACTTGCTTTCGCTCACGAGCCCATGGACGGTAAATGATGAACCGTTCTTCTTGCGTTACAATGGCAAGAATTATTTCCCGGCGTTTGCGCGTTACAGCGAGGCGGACTTTGGTGGTGAATACAAGACGGAACAGGATTATGCGAAGCTCTTTGCGGAAGTTGCTGAATGTAAGCAGGATGAAGAAGACGGATTCCCGCGTGCTGGTGGTTGCCCCGAGATGTGGACGCTCATGCCGCCAGTGCCGCACGATCCGCTGAAGGCGGATCTGAGCGAGGAGGGAACCCCTCCCTTTGCGCCGAGCGCAAAGCACTGGCTCGGCACAGATAGCAATGGACGAGACGTTCTTTCGCGCTTGATTCACGGGTTCCGCATTTGCATCAGCTTTAGTTTGTTGTTGACTGTGCTTGGCACGTTCCTCGGCATTGTGATTGGCGGTATCCAGGGCTATCTCGGGAAGTTCTGGGATACGGGCATGCAGCGTTTGATTGAAATTTGGTCGTCGCTCCCAATGCTCTACGTGGTGATTCTCATCGGCAGTATTTATGGTCGTAGTTTCTGGCTCTTGATTTTGATTATGGCCGCGTTCAACTGGCTTTCGCTCAGTTACTACATGCGTGCGGAATTCCTGAAGCTCCGTAGCATGACGTATGTGATGTCCGCGAAGGTGCTTGGGCTCGGGCATCGCCACATTTTCTTCAAGGAAATCTTGCCGAATGCGATGACGCCCGTCGTGACGCTTTTCCCGTTCACGCTTATCGGCGGAATCGGAAGCCTCACGTCGCTTGACTTCTTGGGCTTTGGTCTCCAGCCGCCCACGCCGAGCTGGGGCGAACTCATGAGCCAGGGGCTAAACAACC